>JAEEGL016240584.1_pt1 | contig 11300 bp, 10 predicted proteins | sample 9134231 | NCBI WGS metagenome assembly JAEEGL01 (sample SAMN16246548, study PRJNA631951) | gut metagenome | biome: gut microbiome; feature: rumen; material: fiber-attached | host: Bos | place: Iran: Karaj | collected 2018-10
ATGCGTCAAGCACACCGCAATATGCATCGCCTCTGCCATCAAGAAGGCTGTTGCCTGACTCTTCAGCAGCTGCAATGAACATCTTAGGTCCATCGAAGTGCTTTGCAAGAAGTGTCTCAGAAATTTCTGGACCGAAGTTTCCAAGATATACACAAAGTGCGTTACATCCAGCTTTCTTGATATCCTCAAGAGCCTGTACCATATGAATTTCACTCTCTACGATACATACTGGGCACTCATAAATGTGCTCGCTACCATATTTCTTTGTGTAAGCATCGATAAGAGCCTTTCTTCTGTTAACTGATAAGCTTTCTGGGAAGCAGTCACGTGATACTGCTACTACACCAATTTTTACGTTTGGCATGTTAGTCATAATTAAAATAACCTCCTTTTACATTACGTGAATCTAAAACAAAAACTTTCTATCACTATATCTATTTAAAAGATAAAGCAAGAGTCTCTGTCAGTTCAATTTGATATGATAAATATTATCAAAATAATCCTGCCAGAGACTTTTAAAACTTTACTGTGTGATGTCAAATTTTTGTCATCTGTATGTTAGGTAAGGTCATTTTTTTAATATGACTTTAAAATTATCTAAGAATAATATTGTTTAACACACCTTCAAGATATTCTTGTCTGCCTGAACCAGGAAGCTCTGGCTTCTTGAGATTGCAAGCATAATCTGTACACTCTGTAAGTGATGTGCTCTTTTCTCTAATCTTCTTTCCAATACCGCCATTGTAGCTTGAGTAGCGCTCCTTAATGAAGTTGTCGACTCTTCCATCCTCAATCATTTCAGCAGCTTTTATAAGTCCTAAAGCAAATGTATCCATACCTAAAATGAATGCATGGAACATATCTTCAAATGTATAGCTTGGACGTCTATTTTTTGAGTCAAAGTTAAATCCACCTGTTAGGCCACCTGCCTTGAGAATTTCATACATAGCCATTGTTGAGTCGTAAACATTGCAAGGGAATTCATCTGTATCCCACCCAAGCAATGGATCACCTTGATTTGCATCAACTGAACCAAGCATTCCGTTAATGGCACTTACTCTAAGTTCGTGCTGGAACGAATGGCCTGCAAGTGTAGCATGGTTTGCTTCGATGTTCATCTTGAAATCCTTATCAAGACCATATTGACGTAAGAAACCGATTGCTGTTGCAGCATCAAAATCATACTGATGCTTCATTGGCTCCTTTGGTTTTGGTTCAATATAAAAATCTCCCTTGAACCCAATGCTGCGACCATACTCTACAGCCATGTGCATCAAATTAGCAATGTTCTCCTGCTCGAACTTCATATCAGTGTTTAGAAGGGTTTCATAACCCTCGCGGCCACCCCAGAATACATATCCTCTACCGCCGAGCTTAACAGTAATGTCCAAAGCCTTCTTGACTTGGGCTGCTGCGAAACAAAAAACATCTGCTGAGTTAGTGCTTCCGGCACCATTCATAAATCTTGGGTTTCCAAACATGTTGGCTGTACCCCAAAGACACTTGATATCAGTCCCCTTCATCTTTTCGAGGATGTAGTCGGAAATCTCGTCTAGTCGGCGATTAGTCTCGTTAATATCCTCTGCTTCTGGAACCAAGTCAACATCATGGAAGCAGAAATATTTGATTCCGAGCTTTTTCATGAATTCAAATCCTGCATCAACCTTTGCCTTTGCATGCTCCATTGTGCCAGGTGTTTGCCCAAAAGATTTGTCTGCTGTGGCTTGACCAAACATGTCAACGCCAGCTGCGCAAAGATTGTGCCACCAAGCCATTGCAAATGGAAGATGCTCCTCCATTGTCTTTCCCATAATTACCCTTTTTGCATCATAATACTTGAATGCAAAGGGATTTTTACTATCCTTTCCTTCGAATTTAATCTCAGGAATGTCTTTAAAAAATTCGCTCATTCTTTTTCCTCCTGTAATAAAACTTTGACTTCATTTTATGACATATAGTACAATCATAAATCATGAAGTTTGTTGTAACTAACCGACAATCTTGCGATTGTTTAACCTAGTGGAATTGCCATGAACGAATTTGAAATAATCACCGAAAAAACTGCTAATTTTAAAGCTTTTATAAATGTTCTAAAGTATCGTGCTCCGCACCTTCATGCTGAGTTTGAGTTGGCACTTGTATTATATGGAGAATTGCTTGTGACTCTAGATAAAAAATCATACAAGCTTTCAACTGGGGACATTATTTGCCTAAATCCCTTTGTGCTGCATGAGCTTTCCTCCACTATGAATGTTCCCATTCTGTTTATTCAAGTAAGTCCAGCGTTTTTTAAAAATATCCTTCCTATGATGAAAAACATAGACTTTTTAGAGACTCCTGTCATTGGCAAATCAGACTCTAAATCTTATGGTTTAATAAGGGAAAGGTTTATTGAATTCGCTATACTTTACTTCAAGCAAGAAAGAGGATTTACCCTTAGATGTAATGGTGTTTTAAGCTTACTATTTTCTGAGCTTCTGGATTATCTTCCCTACAAAATAGTAAGCAGCCAAGATTATCTAAATAACCAAACCAAGGCCCGGCGAATGAAACGGATTGCTGAATACATTGATAGAAACTATCAGGGAAAAATATGTCTTTCAGATTTGGCTAAACTAGAAAATGTAACTGAAACTCATATCTCTCATTTTTTTACCGAGAATTTTCATATTACATTTCAGCAATATCTAATGAAGCTAAGATGTGAAAAGGCTCGTAATCTGCTTTTGACTACGAACCTTCCTCTTATTGATATAAGTGTAACTTGCGGTTTTTCCGACCCCAAGTATTTAAACAAAGGATTTGTAAAGCAATACGGCGTTCTCCCAAGAGAATACCGAAAAAGCTTTGGTGCTTCTAAATTGGAGACTCAACAAAGCTCGCTGCTTTCTACGCAGCAAATTTTATCTAACAAAACTAGCCTAGCACTGCTGCAACGTTATAGCTGATTATTAAATCTATAGGCTCAGGCTAAAATCAGCTAGTCTGTCAGAGATAGCATTGTAGAATAGCGCCTGTTCAAAGCCTAGCTTGTCTATTTCTTGAGCTTCGTAAAGGCTGCGTCCCTTATCCATCTTTGCTTTGCTGGCACTTGCGCCATGCTCTGATGGAACATAGATAAAGTTTATCTCAAGTCCTGCTTCCAAATATCCAATTACCGTATTTACGAAGTACTGAAGAGTAACATCGTCCATGTTATGAATTATCTTGAATGCGCCAGATAAAAACTTAGCCGGCAAATTGTTATCCTGATAAATTGCCAAGCTGTTCAAGCCCTTTTTCCTACATATGTACATAGAAAGAAGCGCTGCCAATTCTTCACCTGCTACGTTGGATGCCCTAAAGAGCCAATCAAAATCCGTGCCCTTTTCGAGAACATATCTATAGAAGGAAAGCTGTGATGACTTGCTATCATAGAACACTGTGCCAAATACAATCTTGGTGCTTTCGAAGGCTTCTCCAACCTTATCTCCACCTCCATCCACAAATGCAATAGCTTCAAATGTACTATTGCAATTCGCAAATACGGATGTGTCTTGCAAATCTATGTTGTATTTTGACGCTATTTTTTGCACATCACTTCTATTAGTAAGCTCCTCTACAGCAACAGGATTGTTGTACGCAAATTCAAATGCTTCTTCTATAAGCTTGGTCTTTTCCTCACCTGCAGCTATGACTTGCGCAGATTGAATGGCAATTCCATTCTTACCTCCCACCTTTACGTTTCTAAGATTAAGGAGAGCCTGGGCTGGAGATACGATATCTGTTTTTATAGTGTCAGCTGATTTGTCCTCGGAACTTTCACTTGATGATTGCTCTGTTGAATCATCTGCTATCCCAAAAAGCTGATTCCAGCTTTCTATATCAAATGAGCTTGCCTCTCCATTTTGGTTTGAACTTATTGTATTTGAAGCTATATCTCCCAAGAATTCCTCGGCTTCCGCTAAGGTTGAAAAGCCCTTGTATTTAGCACCAGGATATCCATCTACTTGGTCTTTTGCTTCATCCCAAGTTGTGTAGATGCCTGGGGTTTTACCTATTTTTATTGCGTAGAATTTTTTTGCCATATTGTTCCTCTGCTACCCCTCATCCGAGCCCTTCGGGCCCACCTTCCCCCTTAGGAGGAAGGCTTTAGTTGTTTTTCCTGTATTCGCTAGGAAGGACTCCGTATTTATCGCGGAATGCATTGGAGAAGGCCTTGGAATTTGGAAAGCCATTTCCCAATGCAATATCTACAATCTGTCCGCCTGTTTCCTCTAATTCACGAACGGCATGCTCTAGTCTGATTCCCAGCAAATAATCCTTAAAATTGATGCCTGCGTATCTTTGGAACATTCGTGAAAGATACGAAGGTGAGTAGTTGAACTGCTCTGCCATCGACTCAAGGGACAGCGGATCTGCGTAATGATCCTTAATGTATCTTGTGATGTTAGAAAGCTTCTTCAACTGCTTGTTGTTCTTTAAGATCTCTTCATTAACGTTAAACTTACGATATCTAGTCACTAGAAGATAAAGCAACTCGTAGTACAAGCTAAGAACTTGAAGCTTGTTGCCTTCCTTGCCATTGGTGTAAATCAAATACATCTCTTGCAAAAGAGTAAACACCCGGTGATCGGTCTCCCTATCGCCGTGTGAAAACCAAATAAATTGGTCGTCAGTGAAATAATCTGCAAAAGTGTCCTGAGGTATCTGTAGTACAACTGTCCTGTTTGGTTCTGGAGCAGCGATACTGTGCACCTCGTTACTGTTAACAATTACGAAATCACCGTGTGTAAGCGGGAAACGCTTGTTATTAAGAATAAACTCCAATCGACCTTCCCACACTGCGAAAATTTCAATAGAACGATGCCAGTGCTTATCACGAACGTAGTTGCCGTTGGCCCCCTCAAAAGAAAAAAGCTTGAAAGGCAGACCTTCATCAGTGACTACTACCTCGTGTTGATAATCCTTTAAATCCATTAATCCAACTCCATAAAATATCTGCAATCGCCGTCATCTTCGTAGCCAACAACTTCAAAACCGAGTTTTTCCAAAAGATGACGACTCGCTATGTTTTCTGGATTACATCTGGCGATAAGACTTGTCAGTCTGTAATCCTCCATAGCCATATCTATAACCTTGCGGCAGACTTCGTAGGCAAGCCCCTTGCGCCAGTGCTTGGAACTTATACAAAAGCCTAGCTCTGCCTGATTTTCTCTGTCGCAGGTCTCGCGAACTTCGATGCCTGCCCTTCCTAATAGTTTACCTGTAGCTTTGTCATGAATCAACCACATTCCGAAACCATACATTCTATAAATGTATTGGATATAGTCTTTCTGATATTGCAGCTCCTCCTCGTATTCAAACAAAGGCTCCATGTAATCCGTCATCCCCGGCTGGGAATACAGCTCCACCAAGTCGTTTAAATCGTCTAGTGTTTCCATTGAAATTTCACGGATGGTAGTGCGCTTTGTTTCAGCAATATCCCATGGTTTGCCAATGCATCTGCGATAGATTCGCTCGAAAACATCGTCATCCACCTCATCCACATCTAGCACTATATTATCGCATTGTAAGCCTTCTATACCATCATGTTCAAATGCCGCCACTGGCTGCCCACGTTTTACACATTCATCAATAACAGCCTGGCTGTCCGTCAGAACCAATGTCCCCGGCGGATAGTCAGGCTGCAAAGCTGCATATTCTGTTACCCTAACGATAGTCTTTAGGTAATTCATTTTAATCGCGACTTCTTCCGTTAACTATATAAATCAGTCGAACCAACTGAAGTATGGTGGTGAACAATGCTGCAACATAGGTCATAGCTGCCGCTTTTAAAACTTTTGTTGCACCACGATGCTCCATATCATCCAAGATTCTGTCCTGCTCAAGAATTCGCAACGCTCTAGCGCTGGCGTCAAACTCTACTGGGAGAGTAACAAGCTGAAACAAAACTACAAATGTAAACAAGATGATTCCAAGCTTTGCTAGTGGTGTAGAACCGATTAAAAGTCCAATTATAATTACTGGCCATGATACCCACGAACCAATTCTTGCCAAAGGTACCGACATAGAGCGAAGCTTAAGCGGACTGTAGCCCTCTTGGTGCTGAATAGCATGTCCGCACTCATGGGCTGCTACACCAACTGCTGCGATTGTTGCCCTTCCGTATACTGCATCAGAAAGGCGAAGCACCTTTTCTGTTGGTGAGTAGTGGTCGGTCAAATTGCCACGAACTCGCTCTATCCTAACATCATAGATGCCTGCAGCTCTAAGCATATGCTCCGCAACCTGATTAGATGTGAGCCCGCCATTTGTTTTGATTTTATTGAACTTGTTGTATGTGCTCTTTACGTTTAATGCTGCGATTCCGCTGATAACCGCGCCAATGATTACAAGAATCATTGTCCAATCGAAGCCCATTCCATATCTAGTGTAATACATTTATTATCCTCCTTATGTCACTGAAATTACGCATTCCATCGAGTATACCTTTCCGTTGGATTTTTTCATGCGAACAGAAAGCACTGCTGTGCCCTTGCCTGCCGATGTTATTTGTCCATTTGAATCTACCGTAAATACGGCAGCGTCGGATGATTTATATGTAACTGTATACTGCTTGTCTGTAAAATTCAAGTATTCTAAATCTATTGCAACCTGTGCGGTCGAGCCATTTACCATTGAGTATGAAGCATCATATGGTAAAAAGATGCTGCCCACCTGCGTGCCATTATTGGCATAGCTTCTAGTTTTTATAGCTCTCTTTTCTGCTGCCTGTCTTGTTTGATTAGCATTGTTGTTTGCCCCAGTTTGTGCAGCCGCAGATGTGTTGGCTGAGCCGTTAGCGTTTTGGTTATTGGCTCCTGCGTTGTTTGCATTTGCATTATTTTGATTGTTGGCAGCATTTGCGCCATTGGCATTGTTTTGGTTGTTTGTATTATTTGTTGTATTGTTCGCAGTATTCGTATTTGCGGTATTTGTGTTTGTTGCGTTACTATTGGTGCCTTGATTTGTTCCTGTGGAATTGCCAGCTGCAGTATTTGTTCCATTATTTGTGTTAGCTGCACCAGTATTGGTACCGCTATTGGCATCACCAGCGTTCTGCCCTTCCTCAACTTTCTTTTCCTCGTCCGTCTTATCTAGCTTTACATACATACAAGGGCGTATGCCTGTGCCAGTATAGAAATACTTTTTCTCAATGAGCTTGGTTGCCTCGTTAACATACAAACCATAGGCTGGATCATCATATGAATTAGTTCTAAGAGGCCAAGAATACGGAATCGAAGTTTCGTATTTAATTCTATCCTTGTACTCTGTGTATTCATCCGTCGAAAGGAAGAATATATTGTCAGAGGTAGTCGTCTGAGTGTTGTATATATTTTGATTCAGAGAATTCTTCGTCTGTCTATTGATGTAATCTGCATCCAAAGTCGTATCGTGATAAAAATTCATCAAGCTCTCTTTGGCATCAGCGTCTGAGAGTGTGGTCTTTTGAATCTTAGCCTTTTCCTCTGGAGTAAAGCTGTTTTCATAGAATGACTGATTTAGCCATCCACGCCAGTAGTTTTCAGACCATTTAACGTAACCCGCCTTGGTGCCAGTCGACCTATAGTTGATATCAATAGCCTCTCGATAAGAGGTGATTGAAGCAGAGCTTAAAGTCGCGCGAGATATGATAAGCGCTTGTTTAGTAGAATCGTCATAGGAAAGAATTGTCCAATTGAGGATGTGACCATCCAAGGTACCAAAAGCAATATCATCTCCCTCAGCAAAAGATGCTTTATTACTCTTGCCCTTTGCATACGCAAAAATAGAGGTTCCAATAATTGCAACCGAAATGAACGCCACCAAGGTCATGGCCAATATGAACTTAGACTTCTTTATGGCTTTACTCATTGGCTTGCCCCCAAAAACTGCAAACTCTCCTTTTTATAACTTCATACTAAATCTCATAGTTTGCTATGTCAAACAAATGCTTAAATTTTTACAAAATTATCACTAAAAAAGCCATCCTGTTACCATAGAAAACTTTATATTGCCCGTTACGCCTACAATCCTGATAATACTCCGCTCGACTAACACGTCTCGCTAAAGTATTATTCAGAGATTGTCGGCTACAGGCTTATAATATAAAGCTCAATAGCTACAAGATGACCTCGTTTATTTTAGTGATAATTTAACTGACACCAACGTCTCTTCTAGTCCAAGTCCTGCCTCATCAACAATAATATCAGCATACCTTTCATATAATGGCACGCGCTCTTCGTAGATGGCTCTCAAATCCTGACCTTCCTTTAATACTACGCCGCGCCCTTTTAGACTGCCCAATCGACTATCTAACGTCTCATAATCAAGTTTAAGATAAACTATAGTTCCAATTTCTTTAAGATGCTCCATAGCTTCCTTGCCATAGATAACACTTCCGCCTGTGGCGATAATTGTCTTACTTGTTTCAATGCTAGCATTCACTTCATTTTCTATTTGAAGGAATCCTTCTACACCTTTGTCAGCAATTATTTCTTTGAGTAACTTATTCTCGCGCTTTTGAATCAACAAATCCGCATCAACAAACTCGTATCCAAGCTCCTTTGCAAGAACAACCCCAAGTGTACTTTTACCAACCCCCGGCATACCAATCAAAACAATATTCTCTTTCATATCTACCTCATTATGAGCACTTTTTAATAAGCTTTCTGCAAGCTGGGCAAACATGCTGTCTGCCACCTTCTATAAATAATTTGAATTCGTCGACATTCAAATAAACCTTTTTATTGCACTTTTTGCAAACGTACATATATAACGCCATGTTGTATACTCCCAATAAATCACACGTTCCTTTGAGCTCTCGTTAATTAGCTCCCAAGAAGTCAAATATTCTCAACGACAATTTGAGATTATACACCTATTTTTTACCACTAGCAATAATTATTTTTTGTTTATTCATTCATAATTTAATTTAGTCATTTTACCTTGTTTTGACTAAATTAAAACTCCAGATGACGTAATTGAAAACACTTTGGAATAATCTATCTTGAACTATCCGGAAATTCCGGATAGTTCACTTAATCTCGACATCCTAATCATTTTCATCAATTTCCGAAACAGCCTCAATCAACTGTGTTACTGCCTCATTCAATTGAATTGCATTCTGACTTGTAATTATTGATTTGCCTGTTTCCTGTTCTATTTCTCGTCTAGCATTCCCTGCTACATTGCCTCCTTTTTGAGCAACCTTTTGATTTTCTTCCAAACCATGCGGATTATGTACCTTTGTCAACTCAGTTGTTGTGGCCTCAGCCAGCATGTTAAGGGCCAATTCAAGGGTGGACATATTATCTCTTAGATTTTCTTTCTTTAATCCTTTTAGATTCTTGTACTGTCTAGTACTCATTCCAGACCAGGCTTTAGTAACTTCATCTGTTAAGATTGCAAATTCTCTTCCTTGTTCCACACCGTGAACTTTCCATTGATCTGTTAACTCTTTTCTAGCTCTAATGGTTTGTAGTCTTTGATTAATCCAATCAGCGTCATATCCAAGGCTTGAATAAGTCTCCAACGCTCTATCAATAGTTAATTCTGGATCAATTGTCTCCTCAATTCTCTCACGACCTACCTGTGCCAACCACATCTTAAAAGGTTCAGCTTTTTTCGATGGAATAGATTGAATTATACGAAGTAATTGCTCTGTATTAGCAACATCTGTCAATCTTTTTTTGCCATCTTGAGCTGTCATCTTCAACTGGTTACAATTTGTAACCAGTTCATTTCCCTCATCCTTAATTCTCTTTTTTAGTACCTTCCAATAATTTCTCGCACCATCAGTATCTGGTTGCTCAGTTAAAACCCCCACTACATCTACAATTGAAAAATACCATTCTTCCTCATCTTCAACCCACGCTGTTCTTATTGGTTGATTTTCGAATAATTCTAATTTGTCTTCTGCCATTTATCATTCTCTCCTTCTATATTTTTTTCAATTGTAACATGCCACTATGTCCTTATATAAAGACGCACAGAAGATTGCCAAAAAATTTTTGCAAGTAATTATGAAAACTCTTATTTAATATTACTATACATATATACAGGAAAAAAGCCTCCAGACTAATCTGAAGGCTTTCATTTGCTGAGGTTGAGGAGTCTCGAACTCATCTCGGCCTCAAAAAATATTGAAAAGGCATTTGTTGCCTCTGTATTTTAAAGTTAAACCAGACATTATATTACAATCTCTTTTTCTCTATACTCTTTATAAATGTTTTTTTCAATTCATTAGGCTTATAGAAGAACTGCTTTTCTCCTTTACTGAGTCTCCCTTCCTCTCTCTTAATTTTTAATAAATCAAAAGAACATATAAAATCTGCCACCTGAAGCAAACGATATTTTTGTTGCTCAGCATTTCTAAACTCCACATTTGATATATAAATAGAAAAAATGGCGTTTAATAAAGCACCTAATTCACTTTGCCCGTTATCATAATATACAATCACTTTATCAAAGCTGTAAATATATTCCAAATTGTCTAGCAACATCTGATTAATCGCTTTACCCAGCTTTCCTGATAATTGAACCTTATCTTTTGCTTCCTTTCGCTTAATAGCTATAGTAACGCACTTTATTGGACTTTTAACTATAAAATTAAGCATTTTGTATATAAGACTTCTACGCTCATCTATTGAATAATTTGCAAAAATCCCCTGATTCATCAATAAATATGCTTAATTCTTCCATTTTTTAATTCTCCTAAAAAAAATGACGGGAAATTCTTCCCGTCTGCGGTGAACCAAAGAGCTTACGCCCAGTTCATAATCATGATAACATGCTGCTATTAATATTGCAAGAAAAAAGCCTCCAGAAAATCTGAAGGCTTCATTGCTGAGGTTGAGGAGGCTCGAACAGATTCCGGTCTCAAAAAATATTAAAAGAAAGGTATTTGATGCCTCTGCACTTTCTAGTTAAACCTCAGGTTAAACCAAACAATTAATATATTTTATGAATTCTTTATAGGATGTCTTACTACAGTTTTTAGCTTCTCAGGCGCAACTTTACGAGCATCACTTAGGTATATCTCATGATGAAGTCTCAGGTCTGTAATATCGAGGATATACCCTTGCTCTTCCATATATTTATGCATCAGCTCTACCGTGGCAGGCTCATCGTCATATGAACCGATGTGCATACACTGAACACAAAGCCCTTCTTCATATGTCATAAACTCCACTTTTGAGAAATCCATTTTCTTCTTGGCTGTAGCTTCCTCTATAGCCCAGTCAAAATCTTCTTTTGTAACAAAATCCGGAAGTCTGATTACAGAAATAAACTTAAAC
>JAEEGL016562990.1_pt1 | contig 11300 bp, 11 predicted proteins | sample 9134231 | NCBI WGS metagenome assembly JAEEGL01 (sample SAMN16246548, study PRJNA631951) | gut metagenome | biome: gut microbiome; feature: rumen; material: fiber-attached | host: Bos | place: Iran: Karaj | collected 2018-10
GGCTAAGGCTAAGGCTGCTCTCGCTAAGGGAGATCAGGACCTTGCTAAGCAGGCTCTTGCAAGAAAAGTCAAGGCTGACGAGGACGTTGCAAACTATAAGGAAATGTACGATTCCATCTCTTCACAGACAGACGCTATCGGCGATCAGGTAGAGGTGCTCAAGGCTAAGCTCGAAGAAGCTAAGAGCCGTCAGGCAATGCTCATCGCACGTTCACAGATGGCTGATACTCAGAAGAGCCTTGCTAAGGCAGCAGGTACTTTCGATCCTAACTCCTCTTTTGAGAAGTTCCAGAGAATGGAAGACAAAGTCGTACGCAAGGAAGCTGAGGCTGCTGCTTTCACTGAGATTGCAGGCGACGCACTCGGCGGAGGATCAGGTGACGAGCTGAAGGATACTTTCAATCAGCTTGCTTCTGACGCAAAGGTAGATGCAGAGCTTCAGAGACTCATGGCTGAGATGAACGGCGGAGCTCCGAAGGACGCTGAGTAATAAACAAAAAAGCAAAGGATTTTTATTATGAGCCGCAAAAAAGAAAATGTATATTCCGCAAAAAAAATGTTAAGGGATTCAATGCCAATACTTTGTGCACTATTCGTTGGAATGGTTTCAGTAGCATATATTCTCTTCCGCAGCTGGAGCAACAAGCTCTACTATGAAAAGTGGAAGGAATACGAGGATTGCGGTATCTGAAAAAGCTAAAGCTCCGAAGCAAATGCTTCGGAGCTTTTTAATGCATAATGCTTAATTCATAATGCATAATTGTGGTGTCCGCTTGCGCGGACGGATCAAAATGTTCCGACAAGAGGCTCTCCTTTGTCCGCACCTTTAAATCTGTCTCTTTGGATAAACTAAAAAGCTCCCCGAATTATCGGGGAGCTTTCAAATTTGCTATTCAATTCATGGTGCAGGCCATACGGGAAGTGATAGATAATAATTAAGAAGATACTTCTGTATTGCAACCGCATCGTTTGTTGTTACGCCTGCACCTGCCTTATCAGCATCTGCATTAGCGTATCCCTGCTCTGTGATATGGTTCTTATCTGTACCATTAAGTCCGTACTTGTTAGGATTTGCCAGTGACTGCATGATAAGAACTATATCAGACATATCAACTTCGCCGTCACAGTTAGCATCGCCGTATTTAGTTACCTTAGGCAGATTTGCACCGTCTGTAGTAACTGCAACTGAAGTTGTTGTTATCTCAACAGGCTGTGTAACCGTAGTTGTTGTGCTTGTAGTGGTCTTTGATGTTGTTGATGTAACTGTAGTAGTTGCTGTAGTTGTGGTTGTTGTCTCCTTTGGCTTTGTAGTAGTTGATGTAGTTACCTTTGGAGTATCACTGCCTGTGCCGCCGAGTCCGTCAGCCTTTGTGCCGTCAGGCTCTTCGCCGTAGTAAAGCTTGCCGTTTACGTATACAGGTACGTAAGGTGTCATAACGCCTACAGTTGAACCGTCTGCACCTGTTGCTGTTTTGCCCAGACCCTTAGCTGAGTAGTCGTTTGAAGAATCCCAGCCGCTGCCGTAATCAGGCATTACAAGTGCAAGGAGTATCTCGCACTGCTGCTGTCCCTCAGAAATAGGAAGAACTACTCGTCCGTCAGGGAGATTTACTTCGATGTAGTAGATATTTCCGCTGTACTGGATAGGCTTTGATATCTCAGCTGTCTTGTAGCCCTTAGCGGAGTACATAGCTGACTGGTCACGGTCGCAGCGGATTACGAGGTCCTCAGGCTTCTTGCCCTGAGCGATAACTTCGCTGAGATCCATATAGTATCTGAATGAGATATTGTCCTGTACTCTTGCAGGCCATGCGGAGTGGTTAGTTACCTTGAAGCTGATAGTCTGTCCGCTTGAGTCGCCGCCCTTTGAAAGAACTTCAACATAAAACTCAGGACTGTCGTGTACTTCCTTTGCAGGGAAGCTTGGATCCTTCGTTCCGCCGTACTTGTCTACCATCTTGCAGAGCATCGCTGTGAAGCCTGCATTATAGTCTGTAGCGACCTCGTTGTTGATGAAGTCCTGACGGTCATCGTTGTAAGAACCGTCCTCATTAGGACCGCCTACGAGAGCACCGTAAAGGATATGACGAGCGTGTGAAGGTATCTTCAGATCGTTCTTCCATGAACCGTGTGATGTACGATGGTGTGGGTTCTGAGGATACTTGTCGCCGAAGCCTACAACGTAGCTCTGCTTGTTCGGGTTATCACCGAGAGCATAGTTTACCTGAGTTTCAGCAAATTCTGTATACGTATCAGCCTCTGACTTGAGGATAGTATCACTTGCAACTGTTGCAATGAAAGCAGCTGTATTTGCGTATCTCAGACAGCCCCAGTTGCTGAGCCAGCGAAGTCCGCCGGGTATCTTCTTTGCTTCAGTACCGTTTACCCAACGGTCGCAGTGCTTCTTAACGTGTGCGATAGCACTTGAGTCATTTGTATTTATAGCGTAGAGCAGCATAGCACCCTGCATATTGTCGTCCCAGCAGTGTGCCCAACCGTAAGCAAGAGTATCTCCCTCGCCGAGCATCTTACCAAGATTAGGGATAAAGCCCTTTGCATCAGCAAGATAGCTATCGTCCTTTGTAGCTACATACAGCCAGTTTGCTGCATAGAAAAGCTCGTCGTAGAAGTGGCTTGACTGATAGAATCCCTGTGCATCGCTCTTATTATATACATCATCACTTGGTGATGTCTTTGCTATCTTGTAGATATTCTCAGCGTGCTTGATATAGTTTGCCTTCTTTGAAGCATCTATATCACCGTCAAGTGCTGCAGCACCTGCTGCGAGAGCTGCTGCCATTTCACCAAATACAGCAGAGCATCCCTTTGAGGATTTAAGTGCTGCACGGCATTCGGAAATACTGTGTGAGTTGTCTTCCATACCGTATTCGAGGAGCTCGACAGGTCCCCACCATGTATGGTCGTCCTTACCGATGCCTACCTGATATATTACCTCTGTGCCCTTATCGCACTCAGCAAGATAATCAAGAACGAATTCAAGGTTATTAACGTATGTGGTTTTAAGTCCTGCCTTTTCAACTCCCTCAGGGTACTGATAAAGTCCCCAAGCCAGCATTGATGCTGAATAAGCCATAGGCAGATTGAATTTTACGTGGTCGCCTGCGTCGTACCAGCCGCCAAGTACAGGGTCCTGCATAGTGGAATCTGCTCTCCACTCAACTCTGTTCCATTCCGGGAGCGGTCCTGCCTGCTGTACCTCATAGAAGTACAGAGACTTATCAAGTGCATCAACGTAATTGAACTTTCCGTCAGCGGCTGTTGCTGTATTGATAACAGTCAGCGGTGCCGAGGACATTACTGACGCTCCGAGGACTACAGCAGAAAGCAATCCGCTTGTGAATCTTTTAAGCATAGTAAAACTCTCCTCTCATTTTTAATTGCCGCATAAAATACGGCTTCCTCACGAGTATACCATAGCTATACGTAATAAATTATGCCATATTATCAAAGAATTGTCAAGGGTATAGGCTACAGAAAAAGGCTGTATAACGACAAAAGACACAATATTTTATCACAATAGCCAATTTCAGAACTGCTATTTTGTGAAAGCTGACAAAGAGCATAAGGCTGCCACTTTGCAATGAAAAATACAATCGGCAGCAACTTTTTTACTGCGTCTGTTGATTTATTGAAACCCATATGATATAATATTATTATCATATGGTATAGGGGGATATCTGTCAATGAAAAAATTCTTAAAGTCTCTTGCTTTTTCCATGATATTGCTTGGTCTTGTCATCATACCGCTGGGGTCTCGTGCGGATTTTGGTGATTTCTCAGGCGATTCGGATTATGACAGCGGCGGTTGGGACAGCGACTACGACAGCGACTACGACAGCGGCTGGGACAGCGGCAACAGCTACAGCTGGGACGATGATGATGACTATTCAGGCTCACATAGCAGCTCAGGCAGCAGCGGCGATTCAACTGCTTTTGCATTTGCTGTTGGAGCTATAGCTGTATTTACTGTCATGGGTATGTCAGCAAACAGCAGAAAAAATAAGAAGAACGAACATCATACATATACTCTCAAACCAGAGAATGATCTGCGCAACATTTATGATTATCTGGACGTTGATCCTGATTTCTCAACACCTGATTTCATCGAAAAGGTATCAAATCTCTATGTACGCTTCCAGAATGAGTGGCAGAATAAGAATATAGAACCTCTCAGGCCTTACATGACAAGTGCTATGTTCGCTCAGATGGACAGACAGCTTGACAAGTACCGTCAGAACAACCAGACCAACCATGTTGACCGCATAGCTGTGCTCAATACTGAGATCCTCGGCTGGAAGCAGGAAAACGGTTTTGATATCATCGTTATCCAGCTCGACACACGTATCGTTGATTACGTAACAGATGACAATACGGGTGCAATTGTCCGCGGCGACAATACTCACGAGAAGTTCATGACATACGAATGGACCCTCATCCGCACTACAGGAATGACAACACCAAAGTCTACAGGCACGACTTCACAGACCTGTCCGTACTGCGGTGCTCATATCGACATAAATCAGAACGCAGTCTGCGAATACTGCGGCTCTGTTCTTACAACAGATACATTTGACTGGGCTGTAAGCAATATCAAGGGTATCTCTCAGCACACTAAGAAATAAAGCTTTTATATTAATCGGGGGATAATATGAAAAGGCTGAAAATATTCATATTGCTGATCCTCTCATCATTCTGCCTGCTGACGATGCCTGTGAAGGCAAAGGCTCTGGACTCCGGCAATTATGCAGGTGATGAGGATTTCAGCTATGACAGCAGCTGACAGGTGGAGGATACTACCGCACAGTATGCAGCAGCTGCTTCAGACAGCAGTGACGACAGCGACAGCTGGTGCGGCTGCACAAGGACGGTCAGACCAATGTGATACGCCGTCCCACAGTTCTCGGAACTACACTTTTGGGCTGGCGTCAGGACAGCGGCAAGGATATCATCATAGCAAGGCTTCAGACAAGACTTGTCAATTACATCAAGGAAGATGCTACAGGCGCTATCGTCAGCGGCAGTGACATAAAAGAGATATTCATGACATACGAATGGACTCTTACACGAACTACAGGTGTAAAGACTGCTGCGTCCACAGGTATAACTGTTCAGACCTGTCCCCACTGCGGAGCACAGCTGAATATAAACCAGACTGCTGAATGCCCTTACTGCGGCTGTATTATAACAACGGACACATTCGATTGGGCGATCAGCAATATAACAGCTCTGTCTCAGAATACAAAGTAAAAACAGACAGGCTCATGATAAAATACATGAGCCGCTGTTCGGAGGAAAAATGAAGGGGAATTTACTTATCTGCGACGATTCTCCGAGTCTCGGAAAGCTCATCTCACGCCGTTTTATGAATATGGGTATCCCGTCGGAATGCTGTAAAAGCTCTATGACAAGCATAAGAAGCAAGGTCTCTGACGGCAAAATATGCGGCATCATCTTATTTGCTTTCCGACCTGATGAAAAGCTGCTTGACTTTATCAGACAGCTCTCAGAAAACGGTATATTGGTATTTGCAGGACTTTACACAACATCTGCTCCCGTGCATAACAGCTTTCGCAGGGCAGGTGCTGCAAGATGCTTTACAATGCCATGTCCCACAGGCAGTCTCTGCCGAACGGTCATACGGTATACAGAGTGTGACGGAAGTCTTATCTCGCACCTTGAGCTGCTTCTCGAAGAGCTTGGCTTTCCCCGCAGACTCAGCGGATTTTACTATCTTGCAAAAGCAGCGGAAATAGCGATAAATGCTCCCGAAAGGCTTTGGGGCGGCATGAAGGACATCTATGAGGAGATAGCAAGCGAATATTCAACAAAGGCTTCTCTTGTGGAAAGAGCTATGCGAAATCTCGCCGATCACGCCTTTAAAAACGGTGCTTCGGCACGGCTCACCGAACAGAGACTTATCGAAAAGCCTACAAATACTGAGCTTATATGCGCCTTGTGCGATATGTTCAGCCGCCTGTGACCTATTTGCTGCTTTTTGCAATGATGTATACCAAAATCAACTCACAAATTCAAAAATCAGCAATTTTTGATTGACATTTTCACCGATCTGAGTTATAATTATCTTAATAAAATGTTTAATACGGAAGGAAGGTATTAACAAAATGGCTAACGAAAAAAATCCAAAAGTTCTTATAGTTGACGATGACAAGAACATCTGCGATCTTCTCAGACTTTATCTTGAAAAAGACGGATACAGCGTTCTTCTCTGCCATGACGGAGATGATGCTGTTGTTAAATTCAAGGCTCTCAGTCCCGATATGGTACTGCTTGATATAATGCTGCCCGGCAAGGACGGCTGGCAGGTATGCCGTGAGATCAGAAAGATCTCTAACGTACCGATCATTATGATAACCGCTAAAGGAGAGACTATCGACAAGGTAATCGGTCTCGAGCTTGGTGCTGATGATTATATCGTAAAGCCATTTGACGCTAAGGAAGTCATTGCCCGTATCAACGCTGTAACACGCCGCGTGGGAACCGGTATGGCTGAGCCCGAGTCAAAGGAAGTACATTACGACAAGCTCTCTGTAAATATGGACAGCTATGAGCTGAAAGTAAACGGAAAAAATATAGATACTCCTCCAAAGGAGCTGGAGCTTCTTTATTACCTTGCTTCCAACCCGAACAGAGTTTATACCCGTGACCAGCTTCTTGACGAAGTATGGGGCTTTGAATACTACGGCGACTCACGTACCATCGACGTACATATAAAGCGTCTGCGTGAAAAGCTTGAGGGCATATCCGACAAGTGGGCTCTCAAGACTGTATGGGGCGTAGGCTATAAATTCGAGGCTGACGAAGAGGAATAATTCCTCATGCATTTAACGGCAGAACGATCAGAGTCCTGATACTGCCGATACGCATGGAGTGAGCGTATGTACGAGGAATAAAGATAATCAAAAAACATCAAGGGGACCGTCTGTCCCCTTATTTTGTATAGAGGTGATCCTGCTTGAAAACCAAAAAAAGCTCTTATGACAAGCTTTTTATATTTCTGATATTCATAGTGCTGTCAGTAAATATAGTTATAAGCATTATCATTATAACCATAAGCTCCTGGATCTATAAATCCTCAAAGCTTGAAGAGCTTCAGTCTATCGGTGATCTTTTCATAAGCTGTATGCAGGATAACTACGCCGAGACACGTGATACACGTTCAGAGCTTACCAAAACGCTTCACAAGAAGTTTTCGAGCAAATACCACCTGATGATATACATCTATGACGAAAACGGAAACTGCGTCCTCTCAGACGCTGACTATAAGGAATCACCGAAAAAGGTATTAAAAAACAGCGAGAAGATATCTGCTGCTGAAATGACAAAGCTGGACGCAAATGACTTCCTTGACCTTGAAACTAAGAATATCTCTGCAAATGAACCATATATGCTTTACGGAAGCTGTTTCTTCCTGAAGGGAAACGGCGACCTTGTGCCCATGCGTATGTATGCAAAGATATACAGCAAGTCGGACAATATCAATTCCTTTGCCCTGAAAATAGCCTTATTCTATACACTTATATGCGCTCTCAGCATATTTGTCCAGCTTCTTCTCATAAAGAGAAGATTCAACAAGCTTGACGAATACGAAAGGATATTCCGCAGGATATCGGAACAGTACGCAAGACGCGACTTCTCGGAGTCTATCCCTACAAATGTGCCGTATACTACATCTGAGATAGCAGATTACGTCAACGCAGTAGCTGCTGACGTTGCAAAGAGCGAGGAGACCAGTAAGACATTTATCGCCAACGTATCTCATGAGCTGAGAACCCCTATCACTACCATAGGCGGATTTGTTGACGGTATCCTTGACGGTACTATATCAAAGGGCAGACAGAACGAATACCTCGTGCTTGTATCAAAGGAGATAAAGCGACTCCGCATACTCATCTCCTCAATGCTTAATATGTCAAGATTTGAGACAGGTACTCTCAGACCTAATTTCCGCGACGTAAATCTCACTGAGATAGTTATACAGACTGTTCTCATGTTCGAGAAAAAGATAGAAGATAAAAACCTTGAGGTAGAAGGCCTCGGAAGCGACAGAATGACCTGTGAGGTCGATGCAGACCTCTTACAGCAGGTAATATACAATCTCGTCGAGAACGCCGTAAAATTCATAAATACAGGCGGTACGCTCTCATTCCGCTTTGAACGTTCTGTAAACGGTAATTGCACCATAGGCATAAAAAATACGGGTGAAGGACTGAAAAACGACGAGATAACTCAGGTATTTGACCGTTTCTACAAGACGGATTCGTCACGAGGCAAGGATACTACAGGTCTTGGTCTCGGACTTGCGATATCACGTAAGATAGTTCATCTCCACCACGGTCATATCGTAGTCAAGAGCGTGTACGGAGAATATACAGAGTTTCTTATTCAGCTGCCTGAAAAGCAGCCAAAAGCGAAAGGATAAATAATGGACGAAAGAGATATTTTCACCCCGGATCCGTCTGAAAACAACGGTCAGCAGCCCTATTCACCTCAGTATGAAAGGACTGCCGATAACAGCGTATCAAACGGTATCCATAACATGGAGCAGCACAACACCTATACAGGCAGCACTCCCCCGCCGCCTCCACCCCCTTACAATCACTCTCAGCCGCAGAACAGCTACAATAACGGCTATCAGAACGGTTACGGACAGCAGCAGGGTTACTACAATCAGCAGCCTTACGGACAGCCGCGCAGACCTGTGTATGATAAATTCATGTATGAACCTATCGGCTTTGAAGAGCTTGAACGCGGTCAGAACAGCAGCAATTCAAACAGCTCTGAAAATGAGTCACACCGTCCGAAGGGACAGTCAGCTGTGATCATAATGTTCGTTATCCTGATAATCATTGCAGCATTAATGGCGGTTCTCGGAATAGTCTATGATATAATCAACAGTGACAAGGTCATAGAAAAAATAGGCTCTCCCAAGCCTGTGATCCTGTATAAGGAAGAAAAGCCAAAGGGTGCCACCAACGCTGAAAAATATAAGGACGAAAACGGCAAATATACCCCTGAGGGAGCAGCTGCTCTTGTAAAGCCTTCCATAGTAAAGATATACACCTACAAGAATTACTCTAACTTTAATGCAAATATACCGGTAGGTACAGGCTCGGGCATAGTCCTCAACGAGGACGGCTATATTGCCACAAATGCCCATGTTCTTGAAGCTGATGGCTATCACGTGGTTGAGACTGTTGACGGCGAGACCTATTCGGCTGCAGTCATCGGAAGAGACTCAAAAACAGATATCGCTGTTGTAAAAATTGACGCTGACGGACTTACCCCTGCTATACTCGGCAATTCAGATGAAGCTGTGGTAGGCGAGCAGGTCATCGCTATCGGTAATCCTGCTAACCTCGCAAGCACAGTCACCGACGGTATAGTTTCTGCTGTAAACCGTAAAATAAGCAGTGATACAAGCGGCTTTGAAATGGACTGCATACAGACAAATGCTGATATAAGCCCCGGTAACTCGGGCGGTGCGCTGGTAAATATGTACGGTCAGGTCATCGGCATCACATCTTCAAAATACGTAAGCGCTGAATTTGAGGGTCTGGGCTTTGCTATTACCATAAACGAAGCAACTCCCGTTATCGAAGAGCTTATCAAAAACGGCTATGTGAGCGGACGCTTCAAGATAGGCATACAGCTTTATGATATGAGATCTGAGGGTAATATCAAGAAGATTCAGGAAGAGCTTGGTTTTGATCTCCCGAAGGATTTCAAGGGAGTATACATCCTCAAGATCGAAAAGGGTTATGATATAGCCAATACAGACCTCAAGGAAGGCGATTTTATCACAGCTATAAACGGCAATGCCGTAAGCACCTATCACGAGCTTTACGATACTATTAAAAGCCAGTACAAGGCAGGCGACAAGGTTCCCGCGACCTGCGCTCACATTGATAAAGACGGCGAAATATCTTATTATGACATTGAATTCAAGCTTGCAGAAGATACCTCGGGAAATTATTGATCCCAGAGCTTCTTCGGACGCTTGGAATTAACACCTGCAACTCCTCCTGCTGCACCGAAAACGGTCAGCAGAAGGAGTTTTTTTATGCCTGCCCATTCTCCGAGTATTATGATCGACAGAATATTTATAACAGCACACAGCAGCGTTCCGCATACTATACCGCTGACAAGCCCCTTTCTGCGTCTGTATTTACCGCAGATAAACGCTGCTATATATGCTCCTGCCGCAAGAGAAGCTCCCGCAAAGGCTCTTATCATTGTCATATCCTTCATGACAAAATATACTGTCGCAGATGTAAGAACTGCACCTGCAGCAGTGCATAACGCTCCTGCAAGTACAGATACAAGTATACTGAATATCAGGCTTGACCACAAGCTTTTACGTTGTCTGCGCATAAAAAACCTCCGCTTTAGAATTATTAATAATTCTATGCGGAGGTTTTATCATTTATTCTTCGTCATTCTTCTTTTTCTTTGACTTTTTATTGTCATCGTCGTCGTCAACTAACGCAGCAGCCTCAACTGTTGATGAACCCTTGGCATTTGCCTTTGCTTCCTTGTAGCGCTCAGCTGCGGAAACATTCTCTGTGATAGCCCAGTTCTTTATTCTGAGCTTGTGCTTAGCACCGCCTGTTTCGATAACAACTGTATCCTCGCCCACGCTTACAACGATACCAACGATACCGCCGCCTGTAACTACTTCATCGCCTACCTGAAGGCTCTGCTGCATTTCCTTGAGCTCCTTGTCGCGCTTTTTCTGAGGTCTGATAGCAACAAAATAAAGCAGCACGAACATTACGATGAGCATGATAGGCATTGAGAGCATACTTCCCATAGTTGCCTGCTGCTGGTTAGCTGTAGTTGCCTGCTCAGCGTCCTCAGCAAACGCACTCATAGCTGAAGCACTTGCTATAACAGCCATAGCAGAAGCTGCTGTAACAGAAGCGATTAACTTATTGATCTTCATATACTAATTCTCCAATCGTTTTGATTTGTAATTCATACGATGTATATTATATCATATCCCCGATATTTTTGCAAGTACTTTAAGGCGATTTTTCGTATTTTTTTATTGTCTGTATACAGAAAAGCCGCTCCCTTAACGGGAACGGCTCTTGTTATTCGATATCTGCGATCAAACGAGCTTGATGATAGCCATTTCAGCAGCGTCACCACGGCGAGGACCGATCTTTACGATCTGTGTGTAACCGCCGTTTCTCTCTGCGTAGTTAGGAGCAATCTCGTCGAAAAGCTTCTTAGCTACGGACTCCTTTGTTACATAA
>JAEEGL010215768.1_pt1 | contig 11299 bp, 8 predicted proteins | sample 9134231 | NCBI WGS metagenome assembly JAEEGL01 (sample SAMN16246548, study PRJNA631951) | gut metagenome | biome: gut microbiome; feature: rumen; material: fiber-attached | host: Bos | place: Iran: Karaj | collected 2018-10
CTAGTAGTTTGTAAAGCCTAAAAGTTAATTATCGGGTACAAATGCTTGAGTTTGATTCGAGCATCGTCAGTAGTAAATTGCCAATCTACTCCTTTCTGTCTTGAATTCCTGTCGCAATGCCACTTTTCCAGTTCGGAGTTAAGATCTTCCAGGCTCTCAATCCTTCGTTTTCCAAGGCATTGCCTGGCCAGGGAAGACAATTCTATCTCTGCCATGTCAAGCCAGCTTCCATGCTTCGGCGTGTAGTGGAACTCGAACCTTCTTGAAAGCCTCAGTGCTTCTGCCGGAGGAAAGGCTTCGTAGAAGGAACTCTTGTCATGTGTGTTCAGGTTGTCACATACCATGATAATCTTCTTGGCATCTGGATAAACCTCGTCTGCAAGCCACTTCATCTGCCTTGCCCAATCCACCTTTGTACGATGCTCCAATGCCTTCGCATGACGATAGCCGGCAAGAGGCTCCGTGAACAGGAATATGCTGCATGTCCCCTTGCGGATATATTCGCTGTCCTGAATCTGTGTGCCATTGCTTTTGCGGTGCCCCTTGCGGGCCTCGGCCAATAGCTGAAGCGGTTTTTCATCCATGCAGACTACAGGATAATTCGAGTCATACGGGCGGCTGTACACCTCCAGGACATCCTCCATGCAGGCTGCGAAATCAGCACTCTGCTCTTTCGGAATACACCATTCCCTGACCAGATGGGGCTTGAGGAGATTCTTCCTGAGAACTGCCCCAATAGAAGTATGACTGATACTGTCAATGTATGCCATCTGTACCATTTTTTCCGCCAACAGGCGTAACGTCCATTTACAATAGCCTTCAGGTGGAGTGTGACAGGCAAGTGCTATCAGATGCGCCTCGACCTCTCCCGTTATCTTTCCCGCCACTGGTGGTGTGCAGCGCTTCTTGCGATATATGCATGCTATGCCTTCCGACTGGTAGCCTTTAGCAATATTAGTAATCGTTCCATTGGATACATGCAGCACTTTAGACAACGTCTCCTTTTTATGCCGCGGATTGTCAAGTGCCAGTAATACCTGTGCCCGTCTTATTGTTCGAGCCGCATGAATCCCTTTTCTTACTACTGATTGCAGCTGTTCTCGATCACCTGAGGATAGCCTGACTAAATACCTTCGCTTCGCCATATCTGATTTATCATTTTGATTATCAGATGCAAAGTTACTAATATTTTCGTAATTATTTAAATACTATCTTATTAAATATCAATGCTTTAATAACATTCTCGAACTTGATGAACAACATCCTGGATGCTAAGAATCTGACGCCTCAATTAGACTTTCGATTATCATCATTTTGACAACTTTTAGACTTTCCAGAATACTAGTCAAATAATTATTTGAATCACGTAGTATTTCAAAAAGACGTTCAAGTTCTTGTGTGCAACCTTCTAGACGATTATAGACATCAATATTAGCTTGAGCAATCCGACTTATATTTAGATTGTCAATCCTATCTATTAGTTGAATCTGCTCAGAATAATTATTATTGACTGCACTTAATGTTTCGCGTAGTTCTTCCGTATTATTTCTAAATGTGCTATTAAACTCATTTAGGTCAGTAGTCATTCGCAAGATTGCACCCGTAAAATCATCGCTGAGTTTCGACAAGAGGTCGGATTGAATCCAGGTCAAAAAACGATTCTTGTTCTTGACCATAGTTGTTCTAGCGGAATTATAATGTGTCGTCGATTGCTTAGTGAAAAACACACCAGCTAAACTAGCTACCATTGCTATGCCGACATCGGTTAATAGTACTTTTATCCCTTGAGGGTTTATTTTCTCGGTAGCAGCTAATAGTTGCGAAAGATCTTTCCAAGCAAAAAATACCACACCAAATGCTATACCGAGAATAGTTGCTATCAAGCCAAGATAAAGCGGGACAGACAACATTGTATCTACCTCATTTTCAAGAGACTCTGCATTCCTATTAACAATCCCTTCGATAATATGATAATCAAAAGTTTTATTCTTGTTCTTTTTTAAATAAGTATTAATGTCTTCAAGAGTCTCTTTGAATTCACCTTTTGCTTCTGAATTAAATATTTGGGTTATGCCATCATCAATTATGACAATGTTGCTATCCGTCTTTTCAGGAAAAAGTCTATTAATCCTAATAATTCTGTTCTCATTCGACCGATAAGCATTGTATTGCCAAATGATTACAAACAGGACAAATCCTGCCACTATGAAATATTGAAGTGCCATACTTTACTGTAAAACAATTTTTATTTTTGCCTTCTTTTCTATAACATAAGTACCCCCATTTTCGGCCAATAGACCTCTTTCTACCCATTGAATTGCATTACCTCCGTCAATAGCACTGGTAATTTCACAAAAGGGATCCAGTATTGTCTCTCTTTTCTGAATGGCCTCCTGCACTTTGCCTTTGTCATTATTAAATTGGTAACTAATTTTACCGTCATTCAAGACCTCACCTACATAAGGAACGTCATCGGATAATGTATGACATAAACTATTATCATAAACGTCGAAATATTTTGTTTCCCCGGTTGTCCCTGAAGGCACTTCATATTTTTCTAAGGTCTTCCTTAGTTCTTTAATCTCATTTTGAAGCCTTTTTATCTCTTCATGATATTTTCTACTTAATTCCGATTCTTTTTCTTTTAGGCGTTTTTCAGCCATTCTTTCTTTTTCTAAAAGTTTGGTTTCTGCATTTTTTTTATATTCAGTTAATTCATCCTCGAAAGATTTAGCCTTTTTTTCAGCTTCCTCAGCATATCCATCAAAAGTTTCTTTTTCTTCTCGAAGTGTATCAATATTTGTTTTTAAAACATCAATTTCTTTTTCCTTATCGTCTAAAATAGAAGATAATTTATTATATTTATCTTCAAGTTGTTTATAATCAACTTCTTTTCTATTTAATTCCTGTTGTAACCGTTTACTATTTTCATCTGCTTTCAAAAATTTTTGTAACAAATCAGGATTGGGGTCTACATTTTGATTATGAATAGATTGTAAAGGAACTCCTACGTTAACATTTGATTTTTCACCTTGTACATTTTTTAGGAAGTCCTGGATGGCATTCTTATCCGCCGCATATATATAATGCAATGCATCTTCAATGTCATTATTGACATGTGAATCAAATATCAGTTGTGACATAGTTAATTATTGTATTTTATTTTTGTTTTCTTGATTATATTATTTTCTGAATCGAGAAGGCCATAATCTATGGTCTCTATACAAGATGCTTCATCGGGGTCCACTGAATCAAGATCCTTGTCACAATATGGATCAATAATGGCTGCCCTGTTGTACATAGCTTTCTTTAGTCTTGCTTCATCACAGTAAAATTCATAATATTTCTGTCCTTTATGGTCCCAAACTCTATAATAACTGGGTTGATTACCCGTAACTTCAACAAGTTTGCCCTCAGAAACACTTAAGTTCGTGATAACGATTCCTTCAGGTTTCACATTGGTGATTTGCTCTTCCTTTTCAGTTATCTTTGCCTCAAGTTTTTCTTTCTTGGATAATTTCTTTCCTTTATCAGCGGTTTTATCCATTTTATGTTCAAGTTGGTGAACAGCTTTCATCACTTCTTCTTGACAAATGCGTTGTACCATCTCTATGGGAAAGTTATCTTTCTCAGGCACTTTTTTCTGTAGACTATTATCTTTTTGGGGGGTATAGTCGTTCCATCGCTTTTCAAACACTCTTTGTACTGATTGTTCAACCAAAGAAGACAAACAATCAGTGTCTGATTTTGAAAAAAATCTGAGCATCAAAATAGTGACCACTATAGCTATAACTAGTGATACTCCTATTGAAATAAGTATTGAAATAATAATAGGATTCGAAATCATAACTGTCAATTATAGCACACAGGCAAAAAACTTACCTGTGTGCATGTTGTTTAGTTATTAACTTTTTCACAGATCAATTCACTCAAATCGCTGATGACTCCAATGATAGGATAGAAGAACAACGTCTCTTCAATTACATCATCTGGATTGACATCTTTTGATGATAATTTCAAATCAACTCCCGTTTCAATATATGGCCGAAGATCTTTATTAAAACAGTGAATTGCATATTTAACATATTGTTGATCAATCCCGAATTGATCACTTAAAGATAACTTTTTCGGTATTTTCAACAAGATTACGTCAAGATATCTTTTGATTTCCTTAACAACATCATCATAATGATTTGTCACAGTTGAATAGGTCTGATCTGTAACTAGAATAGAACTACTATTACCTAAAAGAATTTCTTTTGCACGTGAAATAGATTCGGGTTGAGACCCTAAGAATAGACCACCTTTACAAGTAGCTTCTTTAGGGTTATTGTTATTAATGATCAAGTTTATTCTAGTAATATCTTCTTCAAATACGATTTCAAATAATCTTTTGGTTAGCTCTTCAAGGGATTCTTTTGAACCAAGAACTGAAATGATTTTTGAACCATTACCACTGAATGCAACGTTTGCAGGTACTTCAATCCCTTTGGCCTTCATCAGATTAGCTAAATGGTATATAATAGAAGTATAGAAAATATAGAAAACAATCTTCTGAGTCACATCTTTCGAAAGAACATCATTGAAATTCAATTTGTCTTGAATATGTTTGGCGCGAACTTGTTCATTTTCTGCTAAAGAGAACAAGAACGAAGCCACTTCATTCGAGTTGCCAAAATTATTTGCTGTCTTTGTTTCTAGCATCTTACGCAAATCATCCAGTCCTCTCAAGTTTTCAATGAAATAGCCCTTAAATTGTTTAATAATGCCACTAAGTGGTCCATCGCTGATAGGAACAAGGCTGTTTCCAAAAATAGCATTAGCAGCAAACCTAACAGAGGTAATTAGTTTTACCTCCCTTGTATCGGCGACAACAATATCAGTAGTACCACCACCGATATCAATAGTGACGATATTGGTGACATGAGCCATAGTCTTTTGAAAGAAAGAATATGGTGCTATGGATTCAGTGATTGAGACAGGATTGTTATCAGGATTAAAAAATTTATGATAGGCTTCTTTCCACAAACGTTCGAACAACCCTTTTTTATGGTTAGACATGCTAATAGGATAAAACCACTTTATCTGTGTTTGAGGAAGAGAACCACCTGCAAGAATAACCTTTGCACGTATCATCATGAATAACGACTCGATATAACAACGTATTCTTTCTTCGTTTTCATCTGATAACGCGCTCCACTTAAGATCAGGTATAAATTGATTATATCTAGTTCCAACATCTGACTTATTATACATAAATGCAGGCGACGCATTTCCGAATGAAGTATATGCCCCTACTTTTGACTCATTGATTCCGCTATTGATACCATCCAAACAAAGAACAGTACGCAAGGGAAAATGACATTGTTCACTTGAACCTATCGCTTCGGGTATAAACTCTCCTCGAATGTGATTCTTGATTAAGTCTGACGGTTTGCATACTAAACTCATTTGTCGTTCTCTAGAATCAAATTCGAATGGTCTAGGCATCTGCTCTGGTCCTGACACATATTCAATATGCGTATTTGAAGTGCCAAGGTCTATAGCAAAGGTAAATTGTGTCGTACCTGTTTTCTTTTTGAAGATTGGGACAAGTATTCCAGTTGCCTTTCTCTCTTTACATGGTTCATCCGTTGTTACTTCAAATCGTGCAAAGTCAAATGATTTGTTTGATATCATATATACCTTTGAACGAACATCTGATTCCTCTTGCACATTTCTAACAACATAATCTGGAACAAAGAACCCATTAACATCATTATGACAACTGCAACTACATCCCTTGTTAACACCGAAATCACTAATGATGACAATTCTATAATGAGCGTCACCTGGGTTGGCAAATTGTATTGGTGGAATAATACCAATATCGAAATCCCATGATGACTGTACTATAGCTCCTTTGTTATTTACTTTATCGGCCGCTACATCGAGCGTGTAAATCCTTTTATATTCGACCTCCTTGTTATTTTGTATTGGAATACGAAGTATAACTTCTACACCTGAAGCAATGGTCTTTATTTCAATAGTTTTCTTGCCTGAAGGTGAGGTGCCTTTTAAATCTTCTATTGTGAAATAGTCAAAATACAATGGTGTAATTGGCAGCAGGAATCCCCATTTCTTATCCAATGAATCGTTGAAGTTTCCATCGAAGAAGTCGGTTTTATTTACCTCTGATGGTAATTGAAATATCTTATCCTCCAAGAAATCACTAATCGTCAAGTAAGGATACTGAACACCGATACCGGGCAAACGGCGTTGATTCAATGGGGCAGAATCATATGATGGGACGTTAAATGCGCGCCCAAATTCAGACCCATAATAAATCAACTTTTCGTAGGCTGAACTATTGATAATTGGCAATACCAATGGTGCGGAACCTTGAATAACTTTAGAACTCATTATTTGGAACGAAGAGTTGCCTTGAACTACTGTGTTCTTATAATGCAAATACTGGCCATTTATCTCAACTTGATATTCAGTAGTCTGATTAACACTAAATGATATCTGAGAATACTGACTATCTATATATGGTCTAGAGTCTGGAGTTTGGTTATATATTGTATTTTGAATGTTGTTAATTTCATTTTTTAGATCATTACTGAGAACAAAATAAATTGCATTAAGATAAGCGTCTACTTCAGGATACCAAATAGCGAAATTCGGATTAGAATATTTGAATGTAAAAAGGTACTTAATATATTCAGGATCCCTTTGGTCAAGAGAAGCATAATCTTTATCAAAAGCATAATCAGTCCCAAAACAAAGCTGTTGTGAGATTGCACTTTCGTCATTGGCTGTAGAATAGAACAATGTCGCAGGTGAAGTCGAGCCAATAATATGCATTTGACTTTGTCCAATTCCTTTATATTTAATTATATACAAATTCTTCAATTTGCCGAAATTATAAGGATCATTACCCATTGCATCTTGTTTAAAGAACATGTCAAGAGTCTTTCCGACATTCTGATGATTTGCATTAGAGGAGTTCAGAAGAGTTTGGATATGGCTGTTTTTATCCCAAACAATAATGTCAACCTTATCCTTCATCGAAGGATAATTAAAAAAGATTTGGCCGACATCCAAAGAATCCGAAACCATCTTGTGATAAATGGAATTACCATGAAGGCGCTTCTTCACTTCATCGACCGTAAGGCCAGTGATTGAACGACCGGCAACCTTGCCAAAAGCTTCCTTAACCAATTCAATACGTGCAAAAGGTGAAGGTATTGAAGTAATCTCTTTTTGAGTTGTTGTGGAGTCGGAAATCTTTGCAACAGTTGCGTTGTCATAAGGAGTTGCTGCGCTTGAACTCCAATCAACAATAACACTATCCGTATTGTTAACTCCTTGAGGATTAATTCTAAATAGGTGTCCCATAATTATTGAATATCAAGATTATTAGAACAAATGTCATTTGTAGTATTATAGAAAATTTCAAAGAAGGAAGATTCGGCATTTAGCCCCCTAGGTAGTCTCCTATAATAATCATTCAATGTTTTATCAATAAGATCATATCCCTTTTGGACCAAAAACCATAATGGGGAGAACGCCCAACAATCTTCGAAAGGCCATCTGTTTGGGCAATAGTCGTATCTTCAGCAAAAGGAGCAAATTTTTTGTCATTTTTCGACATCTGTGCAATCCAGTTTTCAAAGCCTATTTCATTAGTCGTATTTGAACATTTGAACGAAAGGTAATCACTAAAGAATGAACTCCTGAAGAAACTATTTCCTAATTTTGCATTATCTTCCCTTGCCCAAAATTGAGAAATGCGATGACTGATTGTACGATTATTGAGATAACTATTTAAAAGTGCCATTTGAGACAGAGATTTCATTATTATATTTTGAGTTTCTGGACCAAAATCCGAAAAAGTAACAGCATCAGAGGGAACTGTCCTTAGTCCAAATTCATGGAAACCAGTTCTCTTGGTAGCATTTGCCGGATAAACTTTTGATTCGAAATCGATAGCAGCCAATGCGGCTAACAACTCTATCAAATGAGCATCATTCCTTTGTCCAGAACCACCATCACAATTATCATAAGGCTTGCCGGAAATCTGATCTCCTAAATAATACATCTCATTGAGTGTATTGTTACCTGTTACATTCTTTTCATAATAATTTAGTGCAGCTTTCATTTTTGTAACAAATGAATCTGCCTTAATTGAACTTTTTGGATTATCCTTAAGATTAAAGTAAGGCAGTAATGAAACAGCACCGATAAAACAATTTACTAATGCTGAATTATTGCTTGTTCTCATAGTCTTAAGAAGCAAAGGGAAACCACTGGCTCCAGTACCGCCAAATATCGAGCTGATAATGAACACCCTATCTCCATCAACGAAATTCGTTTCAAATGTTCTATATGTTGAAGATTGTGTAAATTGACTTAATACGATACTTCCAATGTTAGGGTTGCCCTTAAATCCAACATCCATCGTAGATGACAAATTTGCATTGGAAAACAACATTTTCATCATAGCTTGATTCTCTCGGTTCATGCTATTGAGTCCGATATATGAATCAAAATTCACTCCTGAAGTTCCAACTAATGGAAGAAGAAATTCCCCATCATTGTTGAGCGAATCAATTTTTGTTGAGAAAAACTTGTTCTTGGTATTATCGTCAAAAGTCAATCGACTACGAATTGACTTATACAATCTCATTTCTTCAACAACTCGTGTCAAATCTCCATTATTCGTATCAGGGTCGATTATCATTGGTATTACATCACTCTCCATCTTTACACCAGATGCGAGCAACATAGTCAATGAGCGAAGTACACGCGAGCCAGAGCCACCTATGGCAAAAATATATAGTTTACTCATAATATTTTATAAATTAGAATTTTACAAATGGCACATACTTACATGGACTCCACCATTTGAACAATAAGGAGAAAATAGCAAAGGCTATAAATGCCCATAAAATATCGGAAATGCCGAAGAAGATACAATCTAAATTAGTCCATGAGTCTTCACTGGAAATTTCATTATTGACTAATGGTGTCATTGTATAGTATATTGCAAAAAGGAAATTAATAATTGCATCGATAGCAAAATACATAAACCACCAAAAAATCTGGCGCCTCACAGGCTTGAATACATAATAGAACAACATACAAATTACGAATGATGTAATCACCATTACTAACCCATTATGTAAATAACCTTGAACAGCCTCATAGAGGTAGTTGTCAAGTTCCTGACTGTACCAAATGGTCCAACCGTAAATAGTGTTAAATAAAGACTCCATTTTTATTTCAAATTAATGTTGACAGTAAATAAATTTTTATTTTCATAATTATAAGCATCATACACCCCTTCAATAAGATATTTAATTCCGTACGTTTTTCCAGAATCTGGTGCTGTTTTATCATCCTCATAATTAGAATCAGAGACCCATTGAGGAAATATATTGACTAAATTAATTTTAACCATGCCAGGAGAAGGATGATTGGTGCTGATTTGGTATTCATAAGTATCTTTGTCAGAATTACGTTTAATTGATTTGAGTGAGTAACCATTTGAAACATTATAGTTTAATGTATCGATAAGGCAGCTCTCGTCGATAGCAAGTTCTGACAAGCACAATTCAAATGAAAGTGTATATATTTTACTATCTCTGTTACGGACTGAGTCCCAATATTTAACAATTATTGAATTATTCTTCTTATCCAGCATTCGACTGTTGGGTATATTAAATTTGGGCATAATTTCCTTGTAGGGTTCCATTACGAAGCGTTCACTGTTTAACTTAATCGGGAGTTGAAGGAATTCTTTTATCTGACGCGTTGTGCCAAAAGCCCATACGTAAGCTGGCAAATCGTGGGTACAAGATTTTCTCGAAGGGTAAACTGTCCCGTTAAAATCACAATTATATTTGATTATGGCTACAGCAAGATCTTTACCAGTATTCAACCGTTGTTGAAAAATTTTTGTTATACCAGACCGTGCCATTTCAAAATTCTCGCTTCTACTCTCGAAACAATAATCTGAAATAACTATGTTTACATCGTTTGGGCCTAGGGTATCCATGGCCAATTCGAGTATTTTATCTAATTCCGACAATGTTGCATTACATCTTTGATATAGAGTATTTAAATAACTGCCAATATCCTGATTACTTCTAACAATATTATTATTAATATAGTTTAAGGTTATAGGAGAATGAGTAGCTTCTAAACGATCGTGGTACTCCTTAATAATTTGTTTTAAAGTATTCTCTCTAAAGAAGCCCTTCATGCTACCAGAATTCTCTACATAAATGTTATAAGTTGTGGTGAAATTGGTGGAATTTGTAATAGGACAAGTAGTGTCATAAGCCTCTTGGGACCCATTCATATTTTCTGTTTGTCTCTTACCACCACATGATAATAAGGATGTCACCATTAAAAGCAACACGCCCCATAAAAGAAGGTTTTGTTTCATGTTTCCCAAAAAATTTTATTAAGATTTAGTTTGAGTTATGAGTACAAAAAAAGCGGGGAGACCAAAAGTGCTCGTCCGCTATACAAGGCCTTCGCGTTGCCCATTGAACCAGAACGAGCAACGTCAGCCTCCACGCTGGAATATTAAGAACCTATAAACATCAGACCTCCTATGGAGATATGACATTATAGGAGTACAATACTCCCTTGGAAGCATCTACGTTGCTTAGTCTGTGGTTCAATTAGAAGGTGCGAAGTTCTGTATAGCCATCGACCAAGCGTCTGTAAACGCTTTTTTATGTCTGTTCCTTCATCCAAACATCTAGAATCAAGTGCATAGAATGAAGCAACGCCGCAAATATACACCTTTTTTCTAAATAGTAATCATTTTTGCCTCAAAAAATGTGAAAAATTCTTGATTTTTGTTCGTTCGTGCTAAAATAATAGGTAGTTAGGTGACAAAAAATACAATAACGCGAAATAAATAATCGTGTTTGAATTTATAGTTACTTCTAAAATTTGACTGAGCAAGTAGTGACTGAGAAATGTGAAAAAGATACCGACCTGCACACCCCAGTGTATTCGGCTTCGGATTCCGATACTCCGCAATTGTCGCAGGTCGTAGGGCTCCTACCTTATCCTAGGCAGCGAAAAAACAATTTATCGAATCTCATAAAGTTCCATGATGTCGAGCATCTTGAAGAGGATGGAATCGATGTTGGAATGCCAGCTCTGGTGGAAATGGCCATAGCACCAATGGGTGACGGAAGTGGACTTCACCTTGGAATAGATTTTATCCATGATGGAACGCTCCTGATCCAAATCGGAGACCAGGTCGGGATCATACTTTATCCACGAACTGATA
>JAEEGL010339320.1_pt1 | contig 11299 bp, 7 predicted proteins | sample 9134231 | NCBI WGS metagenome assembly JAEEGL01 (sample SAMN16246548, study PRJNA631951) | gut metagenome | biome: gut microbiome; feature: rumen; material: fiber-attached | host: Bos | place: Iran: Karaj | collected 2018-10
CATTACCGAGGGAGATTCGGCTACCGGTTCTATGGTAGGAAGCCGCGATGTTTCTTATCAGGCAATTTTCTCTCTTAAGGGTAAGCCGGAGAATATGTATGGCCGAAAAAAATCTGCCCTTTTTGAAAATGAAGAATTAAAGAATCTTACCTTCAGTCTTGGAGTCCAGAAGGATATAGAAGGCCTGCGTTATAATAAAATCATCATTGCAACCGATGCCGATAACGACGGTTTTCATATCCGTAACCTTGTTATGACTTATCTCCTGCTTTTCTTTGAAGAGCTGGTTTTGACAGGCCATGTTTTCATTTTGGAAACTCCGCTTTTCCGCGTGCGCAATAAAACTAAGACTGTTTACTGCTACTCAGAAGAAAGCCGGGACAAGGAGCTTGCCAAGATGGGTGCTTCTGCCGAGGTAACCCGCTTTAAGGGACTTGGAGAAATTAACCCGAGCGAATTCGGTCAGTTCATCTTCCCTCGCAAGGAAGGGGAGAGCGAAGACAAGGGTATGCACCTTACTCCGGTAACAATTCAGTCGCTCAAGAATGTTCCTGAAGTTCTTAAGTTCTACATGGGCAAGAACACTCCGGAACGACATGACTTTATTGTGCACCATTTGTCTAAAGAGATTGATGCATAGGTAAGCGTCGTGGATTGCCACGGCCTTGCGGCCTCGCAATGACGAACACCGGCCTTGCAATGACCGTCATTGCGAGGAGCGTCAGCGACGAAGCAATCCACGTATTACAAGACACTACTTTTCTATAAATACATTTTCTGATATACTAATTCTTTCATCAACATTCCCACAAGAGGTACTCTATGGACTTAAAAGGACGCATTTTTTTAACTCTCAAGGATTTTTCGCCGGAAGAAATTTTGGGCCTGCTTGACCTTGCTGCCGACTTAAAGGCAAAGAAAAAGCGGGGCATTCCTGTAGATATTCACCGGGGAAAAAACATTGCCCTTATTTTTGAAAAAACAAGTACCCGTACCCGTTGTGCCTTTGAAGTTGCCGCCCACGACCTTGGAATCTGCACAACCTATCTTGCAGAAGGCAGCCAGATTGGTAAAAAAGAAAGCATTGCCGATACAGCCCGGGTTCTTGGCCGCATGTTTGAAGGCATTGAATACCGCGGTTATGAACAGACAATCGTAGAAGACCTGGCAAAATATTCCGGAGTTGTTGTATGGAACGGTCTTACAAATGAATATCACCCGACCCAGCTGCTGGCAGATATGCTTACAATCCGCGAGCATTTTGGCAAGCTCAAAGGCCTTAAACTCGTATATTTTGGAGATGCCCGCTACAACATCGGTAACTCTCTTTGCATAGTCTGCTCTAAGCTTGGACTTGATCTGGTGCTCTGTGCGCCAAAAAAATATTTTCCTAAGCAGGAGCTTGTTGCCGAATGCGACCAGTGGTGCAAGGCCAGCGGTGGTTCTATCACTCTGCAAGAAGATATTGATAAGGCCGCAAGTGGCGCAGATATTATTTACACCGATGTCTGGGTTAGCATGGGCGAACCTGACGAAATCTGGGCAGAACGCATTGCAGACCTTAAGGCTTACCAGGTAAATGCCGCAGTTATGAAAAAAGCCAAGACGACTGCAATTTTTATGCACGACCTGCCTTCTTTCCACGACTGCAAGACAAAAATCGGCGAAGAAATTCACAAAAAATTCGGCCTTACCGCCATGGAAGTTACCGACGAAGTTTTTGAATCGCCCCAGTCTGTAGTTTTTGACGAAGCCGAAAACCGCATGCATACAATCAAGGCAGTAATTGCCGCAACACTTGGGAATAATTTTTAATAACATGTCATTCCGAACTTGTTTCGGAATCTCATATAAAGGAGACCCTGAAACAAGTTCAGGGTGACAATGTTACGGAGGAATATAACATGAACGCAATAATCACTGTTGTAGGATCAGATAAAGTAGGAATCATAGCAAAGGTTTCGGCCTTTTTGTCAGAGCATTCAATCAACATTGCCGACATCACTCAGACCATTTTGAGCGGTAATTTTGTAATGATGATGATGGTAGACATGACCAAGGCAGACATAGACATTGACGGCCTGCGCCAGTCCCTCACCAAAATCTCCGAAGAAATGGGCGTAGAAATCAACATCATGGCCGAAAAAGTCTTTAGTGCAATGCATAGAGTGTAAGGAGTTTTGCTTTGCAAAACTCCAGGCGGCGCGGTAGGAATAATGCCATAAAGATGAATATCAGCGCCGCCAGCAATGCACAGAGTTTAGTTGTCCGACTTTTTCAAAAATTTTGCTTTTAATGCAAATCCGTGGTATTATTAACAGTTGATGGAATTTGGATTTTCAGATTACTATATCATTGGAGAATTCATCGCCTGCTGGGGCTCGCTGCTTATTTGCGTTACAACTCTTTTATCTTATGCTTTGTATGATAAAAGACAACGCCTTTTCTTAATAGCGGCTGCCAGTACTTTTTTTGCATCATTTTTTAATATCCTTTCTGTAAGATGTATTTCTAATTTTTCTGTAGAACATACTGCTTTATCCACTTTTGTTACGACCCTGTATTTTCTGGTGCTTTTGATAAGCCCTTATGTTATGTCCTATTATGTTTGTGATATAGCCTTTCAAAAAATCAGCAGAAAAAAAATCTTCTTTTCAATCGGCGGAATTCTTCAGGCCTTTTATATGCTTCTGGTTTTAATAAACATAAAAACCGGATGGATTTTTTATTATGACCCGAATAATGGTTATACCAGGGGCCTGCTCAAAAATTTTACCTATATTCTAACCGCAATTTACGGCTTATCTATTATTATTATAGTGCTTATTCAGCGGAAATTTCTTGCAAGGCGAATTCTCTGGGTATTTATTCTTTATCCTTTTATTTCTTTTTGCTTTGTAGTCATTCAGTTTTTCTATCCAAAGGTTGTATTAACCGGAGTTGCTTCTTTTACTTCTGTTTTGTTTGCCTATCTTACCATTCAGTCTTATTCTATGGAAATAAATTTTGCAACAGGCCTTATGAACGAAAGCCGTCTTTAAAAAAAATTGCCATGCAAAGGCGGGGTGGAGTTCTTTATGTAATGACCATAGAAAATATTAATATGATTCAATCCAGTCTTGATGCTGCAGAATTAAAGCAAATGTTCCTTCATCTTGGAAGAATCTTTATGACCTATTTTCCAAGAAATGCCTATATACTTTCCATAAACCGACTTGCTGCAATTGGAAAAAATATTGATGAAGTCCGCCAGATAAGCCTTAAGATTGCTGCCGATATAGAAAAACTTAGCAGTGATATTAATTCCATCATTCCAATTCCTATTGAATCTTGTTCTGCGGCAATAGCTTATTCAAAAGACGAAAGTGAATTTGATTCTCTTATGGATTTAATCAATAACATGCTGGCCAGATCAAAGGCGTCACAGCTCAAAAAGCTTCAGATATGTGATGAATCCATCATTATGGACAGGGAACGCAAAAGATATATTTACAAAATATTGAGAAGGGAGCTTACCCTGGAATCTGATCAGTTTCAGGTATGGTTCCAGCCAATCTACTCTATAGAAAATCACAAGTTTGAATATATGGAAGCCCTTTCCCGTTTGTGCGACACTGAACTTGGTAACATTCCTCCCCAGGAATTTGTACAGGTTGCCGAAAGCCGTGGTCTTATAGAAATGCTGGGCTTTGTTGCCTTTGAAAAGGTCTGCAAATTTATTTCGGATAACCGCGAGACGGTGCATGCAGTTTCCATCAACTTTTCTGCCTACCAGATGATGAATCCAAAGCTGGTCGAAAATGTTCTGGATACTATCAACCGCTTTAGTCTGTCTCCTTCAAACATCATAATGGAAATTACCGAAAGTATCTTTATTGATAACTACGACCTTGTCATGAAGAATATGCTGGCACTGACCCAGGCCGGTGTAAAATTTTATCTTGATGATTTTGGTACGGGCTATTCAAATCTTACAAATGTGATTTCGCTGCCATTTTCTACTATTAAAATGGACCGTTCTCTGGTTCTTGCCATGGAAGAAGGCTCCAAGGGAATAAGCCTCTTTTTTGATTTAGTTAGCACCTTTAAGGGAGTTGGATTTAAAATCCTTGTAGAAGGAGTAGAAACAAATCATCAGAACAGTCTGGTAGAACGGGCCGGAGTTGATTACATTCAGGGCTTTTTGTACAGCCGTCCTTTGCCACAAGAGGAATGTATCGATCTGCTAAAGCGCATGTCAACTTGACCTGTCATCCCGAACTTACCGAGTCATGTCATCCCGAACTTACCCAGTCATGTCATCCCGAACTTGTTTCGGGATCTCCTAAAAGGAAATAATCTCCTCATACACTTCAATTGCAAACTGGTCGGTCATGCCCGAAATATATTCAATCACGCATTTTGTATAAGACTCGTTGTCATAAATATCAAAAACCTGTGGTGTGTTATAGCGCAGGGCGGCTTTTTTATCTACAAAAGAGTGGCGCTCGGTTATAAAAGGCCTGTAGTTGGCATGCTTGATGAGCCAGTCTTCAAAAGTGGCGCAGAGCTTAGGGCAGTAACGAAGGGCCTGGGCGGCACGACCGTTTTCTACATAAGGTTTAATACGCTGCAGGGTTGTAAAAATTGTCTTGATGATGTTGGAAGAATAAGTTGCAAACTCGCCGAGTCGCCAGTGATTATAGATATTTGCAAAGTTGAATTTTTTAAGCTCCAGAATAAAGCGGAAATATTCGTCAGAAAAACAAAGGCCTTTTTCGGGGCTGCTCTGCTCGCAAAGGTCAACTATAAGGTCATTAATAAGAACTGTGGTGTTTACGGCTTCTCCTGAGCGCAAGGCGCGGGCCCCCTTTCCTTCAAAACCAAGGGTTGAGCCTACAATTTCGCGCAGCTGGCGGTAAGAAGCCATGTCAATTATATGGTAGGCCCGGGCATCCTCTATGTCTCGGCCAAGGTAGGCAATTTTATCTGCAATTTTTACAACGCAGCCTTCCCAGGTAAAGGGCTGAATAAAACCGGGCCTTTTCATTGAATAAAGGTCTATTGCATCATTGCGGGGCTTTATTCCCTGCTGGTCAATTTCGCCGCAGTGACAGATAAGTCCGTCGCGCACTGCATAAGTAAGATTGAGCGGCTGTTCAACCTCGTTAGGATCCTGAAGTGTTTCTATATAATCAGCAAAGAAAAGACTGTTCCTTTCATGCCAGAATTTTTTAGGAGCGTTAGCCCCTTCCTTTTGTTCCAGCAGTCCGTTCAAACAGTCTTCACCATGATGACCAAAAGGCGCATGTCCAATATCGTGGCCCATCGCAATTGCAGAAGCCAGCTGTTCATTGAGCCCCAGATATTTTGCAATAGTAGAAGCAACAGAAGCCACATGCATAACATGTTCCATGCGGGTGCAGATATGGTCATTGTGAGGCGCATAAAAAACCTGAGTCTTATGTTTAAGGCGTCGGAAGGCCTCGCTGTGAAGGATTCTGGTATAGTCGCGCTCAAACTCGGTGCGTATATCATTGTTACGGCCGTAGATTGGGATTTCGCGTTTTATGGCCTGTTCCCATTTCGGGTTGTTTTCGTCACATCTTTGGTTTTTGAATGAATTTTGCATATGTTTATAATACATTGTTTAAAAAAAAATTGATAGAATGTTCTTGAATTTGATTCAATATATCACATGTGCCTCCATTCATCATGAAGGTACGTACTTTTAAGATTAGTTGCATTTATCATTTCCGAAGAACATCTTATTGGAACTTCTGAGTTTATATACCATCCAGAAGTTATTCCAAATTCTACCCACCTAAGATTACTACAATTACTAAATGCCTCCCTGCCTATAAATTCAAGACTGCTTGGCAGAATTAATGCTTCGAGTTTTGTACAATTTAAAAATGTATATTCATACAAATGTTTGACACCTTCAGGAATAATAATAGTAGTGATTTGTCGATTATTAGAGAATGCGCTGCTAGCTATTTCATAATTAGAAATAGTTTGTTCTTGTATAGTAAAGCTGTCTGGGAGTACTAAATCTGTTTCTGTTCCTAAATAATTAATTATGAACCATTCTGCGTTCTCAGAATAATTTCCTTTCGTGTGTGTAAGAAGAAAATATCCATCTTCTGTTTGAACGGGCAGCATATCCGAGAATAAAAAAGAAATTGAATCATCAACGATTACATGTGTATAAAGATATGATAAATAATCTTCATAATCTGGACAAACCCAATAGAATTCTTTTAATGAGCTTGTCCAGAATGAATGATAACCTAGACTACTTTGTGAGCCTAAAACAATAACTTTTTGAAGACCTGAGTACTCAAAGGCAGAATCTCCAATGACATTAACGCTTGCCGGAATTGTAATGCTTGTAAGATTATTGCATTCATAGAAAGCATATTCCTCTATTTCTGTTACACTATCAGGAATAGTAATATTTGTAAGTGAAGAGCAGGAAAAGAATGCATTTTCTGGAATTTTTGTACACCCATCTTGTATTATTACTGTAGATAGGTTTTCACAATATGTAAATATCTTATTAAACATAGTTCTATCATAATGATGATAATAATAAAAGGAATAATCATTGGTTATGCAATATTCAGGAATTGTTACGGTTGTAAGATTATAACAGTTTGAGAAAGCGGAACTACCTACACTTGTTACAGTATTTGGAATAATAATGCTTGTTAACCCGAAACAATATGCGAAAGCATAATCACCAATACTAGTGACACTTGTGGGAATGGTTATACTAGTTAATCTTTCGCAGTTAAGGAAAGCAGAGTCGCCTATTCTTGTAACGCTTGACGGAATTGAAATAGTTGTGAGTTTTGAACAACCTTTAAATGCTGAAGGTTTAATAGTCTTAACTCCTTGACTGATTGTCACATTTAAAAGATTTGAACAATTATAAAAGGCATAATCTGATATTGTTGCAATATCTCCAGGAATAGTTACATTTGTTATAGTTGTGTCGTTTTTAAGGAAAATATCATAATCTGTAATAGTTGTTGTTGAAACCTGAAAGCTTGATGGTAATACCAGATTTGTTTGTGGTCCTTGATAACCACCAAGAGCCCATCTGTCGGTTTGATATAAATAAGCAAAACGCCAACCATCATTTGTAATAACCGGAGGTCTGTTTGATAATAATATATTAGACCATATAGAATCACCAGGTAAATAAGTATTAGTTTCTAATCCAAGACAATAAAACTCTCTTAATGAAGGACAGCGAGAAAACCAGGATGGAGAAGAATTTGGAGTAAATGTATTAGACAAAATAATTATTCTTTCAAGTGATTTACAATTATTGAAAGCGGTTTCATTAATTGAATTAATAGAACTTGGAAGAGTTATTTCTTCCAGGTTCATACAGCCGTAGAATGCGTAACCATATAATTTGTTAAGCCCTTCCTCTATCGTTACGTTTACAAGATGGTCATTATTTGCAAATGCATAATTTCCAAGTATTTTTACATTGGAAGGTATTGTAACGCTTTCAAGTCCACAGCCATCAAATGCATGGTCTGGAATTGTATTAATACAACTTGGTAAAACGATAGTTTTAAGGTTTTGTACGCCTGTAAAAGATAAATCGCTGTCTGCAATCTGGATATTACTAAGGTCCAGAGAAATATTAATGGAATCGTTTTTTCTATATAATTCAGCCATTGCAAGTCTTATTTCTGCAAAGTCATCTGCATTGTATTCACCAGTAAGTATAATTGTTTCCGATTGTGAAAGATTAAGAATTCTGTTTACAACTGCATTTGTCCAGCGGGCATAAAGTGTTATATGTTGATTTTTATCGCCTGCAGCCCAGCCTGTCAAAGGAGAGCCGCTGTAATCAGAATTTGTAAACCATCCGTCAAAGATATAGTTTTGTTTTGTCGGCTGATATAATGTTACTGCCTGACCTGGTGCATATTTGTCAGGATTCCTTTCATCATTTGTTCCATTTCTAAGGTTGTAAGTTATTCTGTATCGAATGTCTATAACAAGGGTTATATCACCTGTTTGTTCACCAGCTATCCAGCCATTACAGGTTGCAGATGTTTCGTTAATAGTCCAGCCAAATGTGTCGCCGTTTAAGGTTCCGTCATTGATTGTAATGTCCTGTTCAATTGTGTATGTTGTCGGATTAGATGGAGCGTTTGTTGCCGAACCGCAATTGTAAGTTATTGTATATTCAATTGGGGAAGATATTGCGTAAAGTGTTAATGATTGCTGATCGTTTGCAAAAATTGTTTTTAATGAGGTTCCCGCCTGATATGTATCGCTAACCCAGTTTTGGTTTTTATTCCATCCATTAAAATCATATCCAGATCTTTCATAGCCGGAAAGAACAGCAGTTTCAAATTCCTGATCTGTATAATATTCTGTTTTTACAGCTGTATAATATCCGTTGATTCTGGCATAATAGTAAATGCTTCTGCATTGTTTCCATTTAGCATAAAGTGTCTGCCCGATAATGTAATCATTTCCTAGGGTTGTGATTTGTTCTCCAGAATAGTCACTGTTAAAATAGAATCCTTCGAAATGATATCCTGTCTTTGTTGGTTCAATAAGACGAGTGTTTTTTCCATATACATAAACAAGAGGTGCTTCTGGAGGTAATATTCCGCCATCCAGTTCATAAGAAATTAAAACTCTAGCAGTTGTATTTTCGGTTTTGTTTTCGCCTGCACTTGCCAGCAGAGTCCAGTTTTCTCCGTCATAAATATACGAGCAGCCGTCGGTAGTGTTGAAGTAGGCCCAGAGGTATTGCGGGGTGGAAAGGGCAGAGGCGTCTGGGAAGGAGCCTTTCCAGATTATGGAAATTCCGTCTTTTCCGTCCTTGCCGTCGGTGCCGTTTGTTCCGTTTTTGCCATCCTTGCCGGTTAGCTTGATGGTGTCGCTTGTAAGATTTAGTTCGCCGATGTAAGTGTTGCCAAGAGGTTCGGCCTGTTCGTCATTTTTCCAGAGGTGGGTGTAGGCGCCGCGCATTACGATAATTTGATATGAAGTGTTTGCGGGAAGTCCTGAAAGAGTAAAACTTCCGTCCAGTGCGGTAACCGCCATAAAACTTGTGCCGCCCGCAAAAATTACAAAGCCTGCGTTGTTATCTGTAGAGCCGTCCAGAGTGATTTTTCCGCTTAAGGCTCCTGTCGCGGTGAGCGTCATCTGCGGAACCTGAACTGTCTGGTCCTTGCCTACAACAATGCTTTTATAAACTGCTTTTTCTGTTGAATCGGGAGAAGCGGCGTAAACTGTGTAAGTACCTTCTTCCAGATTTGAAAATTCGTAGGAGCCGTCCTTTGCGCAGTTCTGATAAGACACAACTGTTCGGGCTGCGCTTAAAACTGATCTGCCTTGATTTGCGTTCTGGTTTGTAAGATCTAAAAGCTGCTCTGTAAAAAGTCCGTCTGTTTTATCAAGAATAACCTGAATGGAAGAGCTGTCGTTTGAATTGCTGTACAAGGCTTTACCCTGAAGTACTCCTCCGTTGACAACCAGTTTTTGATTTTCGATTTCGTTTTGATTTTCGTTTTCTGTTTTGATAGGATCTGTGTCTGAGCTGTTTACATCAACCTTACAGCCAAAAATAAAAAGTGATAATAAAACAAAAGTTAATCCAATGACATTTTTTTTCATAAAAGGTTCCCCGCGATTTTTTTTCTATATAATAGTATAAACTATAATCACGAAAAAACAATTTTTTTATGATTGCATCTGTCTTTCTTTGTGAAGGGGATTGCTATATAATTATTGCAGGAAATTCTTGCGGAGAAATAACGATGATTGACAGACAGACGACTTTAAAATTTTATGAAGAAAATATTTACGGAGCCTGGCGCAGTGGCGAGAAGGTTTCTTATTCGATAGATGATGTGCCGGCGGGGACTCCAATAACATGTAATATTCCCTGGGTAAAGTTTGGCGAAGATTATACGGCGCCTGCCAGAAAAAAGCTGAACATTAATGTGGAGCACGCGGGCAAGAATGTCAAGTTTGATGTTTCTGTTTATCTGTCTGAACAGCCGGCGGAAGAGCGCCCGTTTATAGTTTCTTTTCATCCAATTGAACCGATTGGGCTGGCGCTCGGAAAAGGTTTTGCTTTGATTGTATTTACGGATTTTTGTCTGAATGTTGCCGCTGATAATAACCAGAGGCAAGGGCTCTTTTATGAGCTTTATCCTTATGACAAAGAGCCGCAGAGTCAGACCGGAGTTTTGATGGCCTGGGCTTGGGGTGCTTCCAAGGTGCTTGATGCTCTTTACAATGGGGCCGCCGCCGAGCTTGGCCTTAATGCAGAAAATTCAATCATCACCGGAGTTTCGCGCTGGGGAAAAGCGGCGGCAGTCTGCGGAGCCTTTGAACAGCGTTTTAAGCTGACTGCACCTTCCTGTTCCGGGGCGGGCGGTCTTGCGTTGTTTGATTATAAGTCTGAAGGCCACACCTTTGATTTTTCTGACAAGGGTGGTCCGGCCTCTTATACCTACGGCAAAAATGAACCTCTCGGTGCGCTCCAGTCTAAGGACGAGCAGGGCTGGTTCAATGACAAATTCCTTGAATATAAAACCGAAACAGAAATTCCTCTGAACCAGGAAAACTTAATAACTCTTTGCGCCGACAAAAACCGCTTTTATTTTATGATTGCTTCGTGCACAGGCGAAGACTGGGTAAACGGTCCGGCAATGTGGGAAGCAATTAAAAATGCAGCGCCAGTTTACAAAGAACTTGGTCTTGAAAACCATCTTGCCGCAAATATTCATCTGCAGGGGCACGCAGTGATTGAAGAGGATATGGAAAAGCTGACGGAATATTTTTTGATGATGGTAAAGGATGAGGCGCTGACTCACGACTTAAAACTGCTAACTGATTTTTCTCGTGAAGAATTTGTTGAAGTGAAAATGTAGCGGGGGCAGGCGCCCCTCATTGTATAAAACTCCATTTCTTACTATAATACACCAATATTATTTTACAGAGGTACTTTATGGCAGACAAAGAAGTTCGTGTTCGTTATGCGCCTAGTCCAACCGGAATGCAGCACATTGGTGGTGTGCGTACTGCGCTTTTTAATTATCTTTTTGCTCGTTCTCAAAATGGAAAGTTTATTCTGCGTCTGGAAGATACAGACCGCACCCGTTATGACGAAAAATATGTTCAGAACCTTTATGATACTATGGCCTGGCTTGGGATTGACTGGGATGAAGGCGGTTCTAAGGGTGGTGAATACGGACCTTATGTTCAGAGCGAGCGCTTTGAGCTTTATAAAAAATATGCTTATGAACTCGTAGAAAAGGGCGAG
>JAEEGL010982502.1_pt1 | contig 11299 bp, 6 predicted proteins | sample 9134231 | NCBI WGS metagenome assembly JAEEGL01 (sample SAMN16246548, study PRJNA631951) | gut metagenome | biome: gut microbiome; feature: rumen; material: fiber-attached | host: Bos | place: Iran: Karaj | collected 2018-10
AGCATTAACGTCGATATTACCGGCGTCGAGCATAACTTCTTCGATGGTCCTTCCATGACCTGCGTAAGCGTTGTTATCCGTAACAAATGAAGAAATGTCTAATCTGTAACCGCTATCGGCCCTGTCTGTTAATCCGATAGCACGATTGTATGCTGTTGTTCCTTCGCTGACATTTGTATAGGGGGCAGCGGACATCCTGTCCACTTCGTTAAAATTGATGTTCATTACCTATACCTGTCAAAATAAAAAAGGGTAAGCGTACTAAAACGCTCACCCTATATTTCGGATGAAATGGCAAAAACATTAACTGCCACACCCAATATTTTGTAAAAAAACTGATCAGAATCTGTATACAAGAGCCGTAAACGGCGGAATGTTAAGTGTTACTGCATAATCCTTGTAATCACAGTTCTCCTCGACCGGCGTCAGCTCCTTTTTAACCCTTGCTCCTGTTCCTCCGAAACGCTCTTCATCGGAATTGAGCACAAGTTTTAATTTCTTATCCGTGATCATTCCGACTTTATAATCATCCCACTCCATGGGTGTCATGTTTATGATGAACATCAGACTGTTCTTTCCGTCAGATGACTTGCGGACAAAGCTGTATGTACTCCTGTCCTTATCGTCGCAGTTGAGCCATTCAAAGCCTTCCCAGCTGTTATCGAACTCATACATGCAGGAATACTTTCTGTATATCTCCAGAAGTTCCTTCACATAATCGTGCAATCCGCGATTTAAAGGCTCAGCAAGAAGGTTCCAGTCAAGTTCTCTTTCCTCTGACCATTCACGTTCCTGGCCGAAATCCTGACCCATGAAGAGAAGCTTTTTACCGCAATGGCCGAACATGAAGCTGTAAAGACACCTTAAGTTCGCGTATTTGTCAACCTTGTATCCGGGCATCTTTTCGACCATCGAACACTTAAGATGTACGACTTCATCATGAGAAAGAGGAAGGATATAGTTTTCTGCCTCGTTATAGCTCATGGCAAAGGTAAGTGCATAGTGGTTGTTCTTTCTGAAATATGGATCGAGCTTCATGTACTCACAGTAATCATGCATCCATCCCATATTCCATTTGAATGAAAAACCAAGTCCGTCTTCATTGACGTCTCCGGTGATCTTGGGCCATGCCGTTGATTCCTCGGCTATGGTAAGGAATCCCGGATAGGTACCTCTTACCACTGAATTCATATGCTTGAAGAACTCGATAGCATCGAGGTTCTCGTTTCCGCCGTATTTATTGGGAACCCACTGTCCGTCCTTTTTGCCGTAATCAAGGTAAAGCATAGATGCAACTGCATCGACCCTGATACCGTCTATATGGAACTGTCTGATCCAGAAAAGAACATTGGCGATAAGGAAATCCTTTACCTCAGTCTTTTCGTAATTGAAGATCTTGGTTCCCCAGTCGGGATGCTCTCCCTTTCTCGGATCCGGATGCTCAAAGATGCATGAACCGTCAAAACGTCCGAGTCCGTGTGCATCAGTTGCAAAGTGCGCAGGTACCCAGTCAAGTATTACACCGACTCCGTTCTGATGGAGTTTATCGACAAGATACATGAAGTCATCACATGTTCCATATCTTGAAGTCGGAGCATAATAGCCCGTTACCTGATATCCCCAGCTACCATCAAAGGGATATTCGGCAATTCCCATAAGCTCGATATGTGTATATTTCATCTCATGGAGATAATCAACTATCCTGTCAGCAAATTCTCTGTAGTTATAAAAGCCTTCTGCCTCGGGGAAAGGATGTCTCATCCATGAACCTATATGGCACTCATAGATAGCCACCGGCTCGTGGTTGTAATCCTTTTTCTCTCTGTCCTTAAGCCACTTCTCATCGCCCCATTCATATCTGGTAAGGTCAACGATCTGTGAAGCTGTTCCAGGACGGAGTTCCTGTCTGTTTCCGAAAGGATCCGTCTTGTATATCTTTTCACCGGTGAGTGAATAGATTATATATTTGTAGTAATCTCCCTCTTTGGCACCGGGAACGAAACCTGCATATATGCCTCCGGGCCCGAGTTTATTAAGGACCGTGGCATTCTCATCCCAGTTGTTGAAATCACCGAATACATGAACCGATGATGCATTGGGAGCCCATACTCCGAAGAATACCCCGTCCTGCCCGTTCTCGCGGGAAAGGTGCGCACCGAGCTTCTTATAGATATCATAGTGTATGCCCATTCCGAACAGATACTGATCCGCCTCGGAGATAAAGACCTTTTCGCGCTCGGGTTTTTTGGCCGGTTTCGATGTAACTGGCTTTTTTGCAGTCTTAGCTGTTGTTTTCTTTGCTGTTTTTGCTTTGACAGACGTTGTCTTTTTGGTTGTCGCTGTTTTAGCAGCAGTTGTCTTTTTAGCGCTTTTTGTGTTTGCAGTCATCTTTGCGCTCCTTTGCACATTAATAATGCATGAAATCCTTTTCTCTTAAGACTATCATATCCTCTTCTCCGTATCTCTTTCCGAACAGTACATCAAAGAAATGGGCCGGAGTCTTTTTGTTGGAATACCAGATAGCCTCATCGACGATCTCTTCAATCTCTGAAAGCGTAACCTCATGGTCTGAAGTCTGCATATCCGAGATTCTGGTATGAAGTGCGAGCACTCCGAGATCATCTATTATATACTCATTATCATATGCGTAACTCTTGGCATATTCAACAAGAGTTTTATTATCAAATGCCTTAAGGTCTATACGAAGGTTGAAGGCCTCTTCCATTCCCTCGTTCTTCTGAACGATCTTGTCAATGATATCGGCATGACCCTGCATTACCACGACAACTCCTCTGTCGGTATGCTTCAGTTCATGAAGAAGAGTCTCAACCGTCTTTTTCTTTAAGCCTTCGGCTTCGGAAATGATGAGAGCTCCGTTTGAAACACACTTCAGGGTATCATCAATATCCTTGCGGTTAAGGTTTTCACCGGAAACCTTGGCAACCTTGCCTGTAAAGTTAGCATCCGACATCTGGATCTCGCGAACGAGAAGCTTTGAGAATGTGGTGATCTCGTTATCCTCTTCACTCGTTACGAGTACATTGCCCGTGTATGATGCCAGCGTGATGTTATCAAGCGCATGAGCCAGCTGCCTTCTTGTACTCTTATGATGTATGAATGCGGCAAACTGTTCCTTCTCGGAATCGGTAAGAGCTCTGGGCTTTGAATCGGAGTGGTTCTCCTTTGCCGGTTTCTCCCTGGTCTTTTCCCTGGAAACATTTGCTTTTTCTTTATTCTCTACTGCTTTTTTACCCTCGGGATTATCTTCGGGAGGAACATAACCTTCAGGAACGAACATCTCGGGGTCATCTTCGGAAGTTTCTTCGGCAATATCCACTTCGGGTGCGGCAGGTTCTTCAGAAACCTTATTAACAGGTGAATCCTCAACGTTCTCTTCTTCTGCTTCAGTTTCTTCTGTTTCTGCCTCTATAGGATCCTCAAATTCTACCGTATCCCAGCTGTCAGGAGTCTTGGGTTTTTCAGAAGCTTTCTGCACCTGCTTTTCGGCCAGTTCCTTTTCGTCTTCGGAAATGGCTTCGGCAACTGCATTCTCTATCTCCTGATCGATAGGATCCACTTCCGGGATGACCTTGACAGGTATTTCTTCTTCATGCGGAACGGTATCTGCAAGAGGCTTAAACTCGCCTTCTCCCAACTGTCTTGCAAGCTTAACCCTGTCTTCATCGGTAGCGGGCTGCGGTGCTGCCACCTTGGTCTCTTCATCTTTGCCGTTGATATCGGAAACCTTGATCTGCTTGGGACGTGATGCTCTTATCCTCTCCTGCTCTTCCTTAAGAGCAGCGGTCACCATTGCATTTTCTATCTGCTCGAGAAGTCCCGACTTTGTGGCTTCGTCGAAATTGTTTAATAATCCGCCGGCCTGTTCTCTGGCCTGAGCTCTGACTTCGGCGATTCTCTTTTCTTCGTTCTCCTTCTTTTTGCGCTCCCAGTCTCGCATCACATCGGTGATGCTGATCTGACCTGTGATCTGCTTTTCGACAGGAGTCTCCTCGGGAAGAACGATACTTATCTGTCCGTCATACTCCTGAGAAAGGATCTCATCCATATGCGATCCCTTGCGGAAGGTCTCTATGATACCCGTGCTGTTGATATCGGGCTTGAAATATTTGGTCTTCGGGATCTCGAAGCCTTCAGGAAGTTCGTTTATAAATGCAGGCTGCGGCTCCTCTTTCGGTTTTACAGGTGTCTTGTTTTCAGCGGGTGCTGCCTGTTTAGCAGATGCTGGTGCTTCCGTGATAGCTGCTGCCGAGTCCTCTTCATCCGGCGTTTCCATTGTTATGGGAACGATCTCATCTGTATCCTGCTTTATTACCGGAACATTCTTTTCAAGTATTCCGGAAGCCTTTTCCTTTGATACTTCACCGATTATATCTTCATCGCTTAGCTTGCTGTCACTGATCTTGCCGGTCTCATCCTCCAGCTCCTGTCCGACAGATTCCTCGGGAAGAACGGCATTATAGACAGTTGTTACCATGAGTTCCGGGTTGGCAGCCTCGGGCCCTGATGCGATTATTTTTTCGTTGTTCTTTTCGCTGAGCGCCTCCTCGTCCTTTGCAACAGCTTCTTCGTAACTGCTCACTTCTTCTGCAGGGATCGAAACCGTCTTGGCACCCAAATAATCCTGGAGTCCTTCAGCCACCACTGCCTGAAGGTTCTGGGTATTATAGGGACTCACGTCAACATCCTTTACCTCGAGTTCCTTTTTCTTCTGAACCTCGGCGTTCGGATCATCCTTAAGCGAATACTGAATGTTAAGCTGTCCGCCTGCATGACGGAGAAGCTCATACTTGTAATTCTCCTGCTCTGTCAGAGGCTGATGCAGTGCCTTGAGTTCGTATGCCTTCATGACATACTTGCCGTCAACTATCCAAAGGATGATCTGCTCACATTCCTCCACACACTTGGTCTCCATTCCGGCCTTGTGATAAAGGGTTGCAAGTTCATACTCCCACTTGGCGAGGCGCTGACTCTCCTTTAACTGCTCGAGAACCTCTATCTGTTCCTCTATGGAGATATTCTGTGCCTTATATAACTTATATTGCAGAATGAATCTTCCGGGATCGTTAGGAGCCATGGCTACAAATTCCTTGTAATACTCCATGGCATTTAAAAGATCGTTCAGTTCTATGGATAGTTCGCAAAGAGATTTGACTATTAGACGTGTCTTTTGCTTTTTATATGCGTAAAGAAGAACCTTACGGGAATCTTCGAAAAGTCGGGTCTTTTTATAGAGGTCACTCACCAGACAGATATCTCTGGCATTTTTGACACCTGACCAGTCAATCGTATCTGCTACGTCTACAGCATCTTCAAACTGCTTCTGGGCAATGAGTGACTTAATCTCGCCGATCTTTACTTTGTACTCAAACTTATCCACCTTAACACACCTCGTATATCTTAACAGTACCCCTGTTGTGATCGATCAATATTGAGCCCCTGACCGACACATCATCTTGTGTCCGGAAACTCAAAACATACCACGTTTAGTGTATCATAGGTGTATATGTATGTCAAAGAACAATTGTTACTCTTCAGCCCATGCAAGAGCACATTTCACAGCCTTCTTCCAGCCTTTAAGAAGAATCCCTCTGTCCTCAGCATCAATAAGCGGTATAAACTCGCGGTTTAACTGCCAGTTTTTCCTTATCTCGTCCTTGCTTTCATAAAAGCCTACTGCCAGACCGGCAAGATATGCCGCACCTAAAGCGGTGGTCTCTATGCATTCGGGTCTGTGGACCTTGGCATTAAGGATATTTGCCTGGAACTGCATGAGAAAGTCATTGGCACTCGCGCCACCGTCTACCTTCAGTGTATCTATGGTCACATTAACGTCTTCTTCCATTGCTTTAAGGACATCATGTGACTGATAAGCGATGGATTCAAGCGTAGCCCTTATAAAATGCTCCTTTTCGCATCCCCTTGTGATTCCCACGATAGTGCCTCTCGCATACTGGTTCCAGTAAGGAGCACCCATTCCGGCAAAGGCAGGAACGAGATAAACTCCGTCCGTGCCCTCAACTTTGGTCGCATACTTATATGTATCCGATGCCTTATCTATCATCCGAAGACCGTCTCTTAACCACTGAACGGCGGCTCCGCCGACAAAGACACTTCCCTCAAGAGCATATTCAACACTCTCATCCACACTCGCTGCGATCGTGGTTAGAAGCCCGTTCCTTGAAGTAACTGCCTCATTTCCGGTGTTCATTAGAAGGAAGCAGCCGGTTCCATACGTGTTCTTGACATCGCCCTTGTTAAAACAGCATTGACCGAAAAGCGCAGATTGCTGGTCTCCGGCCATGCCTGCTATGGGAATATTCTTTATGACTTCGGTATCGGCATATCCGTAAATACAGCTTGAAGGCTTGACATCAGGTAAAAGCGACTTCGGAATATCAAGCATCCTAAGCAGCTCATCATCCCATTTAAGCTCATGTATGTTAAAGAGCATGGTGCGGGATGCATTGGTATAATCAGTAACGTGGACTTTACCCTTAGTGAGGTTCCAAACGAGCCAGGTATCTACGGTTCCGAAGGCAAGCTCTCCTTTTTCGGCTCTGTCCCTGACTCCCGGAACATTATCCAGTATCCAGGCTATCTTGCTTCCGCTGAAATATGCATCGGGAACGAGCCCGGTCTTATCCTTTATCATGTCGGAATAGCCGTCTTCAACCAGTTTATCTATAATCGGCGCTGTCCTCCGACATTGCCAGACGATAGCATTATAAACAGGCTCACCGGTTGCCCTGTCCCAGATTATCGTGGTTTCTCTCTGGTTGGTGATCCCGATGGCGGCGATATCCGCTGCTGATACCCCGGACTTTATCACTACATCCATAAGTACGCCCAGCTGGCTGACCCATATCTCCTTTGGATCATGCTCAACCCAGCCCGGCTTCGGATATATCTGCTCAAACTCCTCCTGAGCCATCCTCACAATATTGCCCGCCTTATCAAAAAGTATGCATCGCGAGCTCGTAGTTCCCTGATCAAGTGCTATAACGTATTTACCCATGTGTTACCCTCTCTGTATGCTTAAAGTCCAAAAATGTTGATGCATCAACATTTTACGTCGCAAAAATGTTGACGGACTTACATTTCTGAGAACCTTCCCTCACAACTTCTCAAGAACCGGCATCTTAACCTCATTCGTCAGAAACATTGACATATATACCGGATAATACTTGATCTTTCCATCGGTTGAAATATTGCAATTCCCAAACACGATCGCCTCTTCAATGGCATATTCCGGATTATTCAGCACGTTTGTGATCGCCGAATGAACATAGTAATCCTTACCGCTCTTGATCTCTATCGGAACAACCGAGAGGTTCTTTTCTATCACAAAGTCAAGCTCCCCATATTTATGACTATTGTAGAAATACATGTCGAACCCACGTGTTTGAATTTCCTGAGCAACGCAATTCTCATATACTCCTCCCAGATTAACGTTTGCATCCGACAGCAGTATCCTCGCCCGTAAAGCATCACCATATAAACAGGTAAGCAGCCCAACATCCGATAAATACATTTTGAGAAGACTGTTCTTAACATTCTGATTAAGTGATACTCTGGGCTCTGTGGCATTATACACAGGAATTGCCACACCGGCATACGTCAACCACAAAAAAGTGCTCTCAACCTTTTCAAACCTCAGTTTTTTTCGAATATCACTATAATTGAACCTTTTGTTCTGCTTAAGGAGCTGTGACGGGATCTGATCATAAACAGAAACCAGCATCAGCTTCTTATCTTCCGTTTCGTATCTGGTAAAATCGCGCTTGTATAACTCTATGATACTTCTCTGTATTTCTGTCACACGGTTAATATCACTAGAATCAACATACTCCTGAACTGCCTGCGGCATACCGCCAACCACCAGATATCTCCGAAAATGTTTTAACATTGTATTGTTGACTTCTTCATTAACCGGCAAACAATTCTCATAGCAATTCTTCAGATGCTCTATTGTTTCTTCGAGAACTCCCGAAGCCTTTAAAAACTCCTCAATATCCATGGGATACATCTGAATCTCAGTAAGATACCCTACCGGCGCTGATCTCAAATTTCTAAGCTCCACCCCCAGAAGAGATCCGCTTAATATATATCGAAAGCTTCCTTCATCAACCCAGAACTTTATTCGAGTAACAAGATCTTTATATTCCTGAACTTCATCAATAAAAATGATAGTTTCCCCTTTGATCATCCTGTGCCCGGATAGTGCAGTAATATTGGAAATCAAATCACTGATGGTATCTGCCTGCTCCAATGCGTTTATATATCGGGGACTATCTATAAGGTTAATCTCAAGATAATCACATCCACTTCTTTCAAGGCATTCCCTTATAACATATGTTTTTCCAACCTGCCTTGCTCCGCTGATAAGCAGCGCGTTCCGGGACTGTTCTATCCAATCATCGATTTTTCTCTCAACTGTTCTATTTAACATAACAGAAAACCTCTAAATTATGTATTATTAATACAATTCTAAGAGGTTTTCAGCGCTTTTTCAATATTATTTTGTATCATTATTGCACTTTTTCAATGGATTTATGGGTAGTTTTTGTCACTTTTTCAATTTTCTGACATCTTCTGCCGTAGTGATCTTAATATTTCTCTCATCTCCTGGTATAACCACAATATCCATACCTGCCATTATCGCAGGTTCTGATGCCCCGTTTATCTGTAATATCCGATCCGGCAGGAGGCTTAGATTAGCTTCATAGTATTTCTTAAACAAAAACAGTTCCGGCGCCTGTCCGGCATAAATCTCCTGTCTGTTTAACAGACCGGTTATCCTCTGGCCATCAATGCTCTGATATACCGTGTCCTTCATCGGAAGTGCAGGCATCACTCCATCATGTCCCTGGATCGCTCCATAACATTCGCTAAGCAAACGGTCGCTCAAAAATGGTCTGGCGGCATCATGAACCAGAACCGTATCGTCATCGCTCATTGCCAGGATACTCTCATGGCCACCCTGGTTTTGGATTATCGCCTCCATACCATTAAGTATAGATGACTGTCTGACCTTTCCGGGTGCTGCAAAGCCTTTTATCCTGTCTGTGTCAAGTCCCATTTCCCTGGCATCCTCAATAATGGCTTCTCTCCAATCATTTTCGGATACGATATATACTTCATCTATCAGCGCGCATTCAAGAAGCGTCTTTAAAGCAGACGTTATCATCATATGCTCGCCTATTTTAATATACTGCTTAGGAATATCTGTTCCGGCTCTGCTTCCCGTTCCTCCGGAAAGTAAAATTGCATAATTCATCATAGACCTCTTTGACCTCATTAAAATACTTCAGAATAGTTTACGAAGCTGCCCTGTTCTCCATGTAATGATCTGTCTCCGGAATAAATACATGTCAGGGCATCCTTATTTAACCCCGATAAATCAGCAAATTTGTACAGCCCCTTCAAAAACGACCTGTCGGCGGTATGTGATGCTTTTATCTCAAAAGCCCTTAGTCCCTTTTCATCTTCTGTCAGCAGATCTACTTCGTTTTGATTTGTATCTCTCCAAAAATACCCTGCCGGCGTTTTTGCCTTAAACAAGCGACTTTTCATGTATTCCGAAACTATCATCGTTTCAAATATCGCACCCTTAAGATCATGCTGTCTTAATTGATCCTGATTCTCAATCCCCAGCAGGTGACAAAGAAGTCCGGTATCATAAAAATACAATTTAGAAGATTTAACCAGGCGTTTAGAATAATTGTTATAGTACGGAGAAAGTTCAAACACCAGATAACTCTGTATAAGAACTGAAAGCCAGGCTCTAAGTGTCGGTACAGATATACCACATGCTCCTGCAAGTTCCGTCTGATTGATCACCTGTCCTGACCGGATAGCAAGCAATCTGATAAATCGGATAAAACTGTTCGCATCAGGTATGTTTCTCAAAAGTCTCACATCGCGCTCGATATAAGTCTGCACATAACTTGGAAAATATTCCTCCGCCGAAAGATCTCTGTCATACAGCGCAGGATAAAACCCCTTAAGCATCAGTTCTTCCGGACTCTCAGGGAGTCTGTTTTCTTCTTTTAATTCATGAATCGATAAAGGTGCCAGAGTAAGAACCGCTGTCCTTCCTGCCAGACTCTGAGAGATACTTTGCATAAGAAGGAAATTATGTGATCCGGAAAGAACATATTGTCCCATCTTCTTATTATCATCTACTTTTGTCTGCAAATAAGAAAACAGTTCCGGAACCCTCTGTATTTCATCCAAAATACAGGATGCTTCAAAACTGTTTAAAAAACCTCTCGGATCAGCTATTGCAAACTCACGAATATCCGGATCCTCACATGAAATATATTCATATCCTTTGAGGCATTCCTTAAGAAGTGTCGATTTCCCACACTGCCTAACTCCCGTAACCGTAACGATCGGAAACTTGGTCACATAATTATTCAATTGTTCCTGTAATGTTCTCTTAATCATCATTTTATGAAAATCATAAAGTCTATTTTATGATTTTCATAAATTATATCATCCTGTTTCATGTCAGTCAACAGGAACTCCCATCACTTTTATATATTCTTCGGATTTATCTCTCATCAGATAGAATCCCTGAAGCAGTTCATCCAGTTTGTATTTATGTGTGATAAGCATTTCAGGATTAATTCTTCCTTCCGAAAGACGGTTAACGGCATACTGCCAGTCATCCTCATCCGTAAGGGATTTAAATCCGTCTATCATATATGATGAATTCCATGTCCCAAGCAAAGTCAGCTGATTTCGAAGGACCTTCCAGTAAGTATTCCTGTCAAGCTCCACATCACTTCGGGGATTGCCGACCAGCATAACGCGTCCTCCGGGTTTGGTGAGTTCCAGAGCCCATTTGATCGTTTCATTCGAGCCGACACATTCAAAGAAAACATCTATCGGACGATTCTTCAAGCCAAGGTTTTCCTTCTTAACTCCGATCTCTACGACTTTCTGACGCTGTGATTCCTTATTGGCAAAAACAATTATGTCCTTAATACCCATCTCAAGAAGGAACATGACAACCAGCATTCCGATAGTCCCAAGCCCGCATACCGCAACAGTCTCGTCCTTTTTGGGTTTTATCCTTCTTATAGCATGAACAGCAACCGCCATCGGCTCCAGCATCGCTGCAGCTTCATATGAAACATTATCGGGAAGCATGATAAGGTTCTTTTTGGGTACCGCTACATATTCTGCGAATCCACCGTCACGACGCGATCCCAGATAACTGTATGAGCGGCACATCTCAAACTTCCGGTCAAGACATTGCTGACACTCCATA
>JAEEGL011677544.1_pt1 | contig 11299 bp, 7 predicted proteins | sample 9134231 | NCBI WGS metagenome assembly JAEEGL01 (sample SAMN16246548, study PRJNA631951) | gut metagenome | biome: gut microbiome; feature: rumen; material: fiber-attached | host: Bos | place: Iran: Karaj | collected 2018-10
CCTCAACCTGATTCTTGAAGGATTTTCTGATGCGGCTGTTACGGCACTGGGCCTATACTACAAGTGGCAGACCTTCTTCTTCATTCCCCTCGGTTCCATGCAGACCTGCGTTGTTCCGATTTTGAGCTTTAATTACGGGGCAGAGAATTTTGACCGCTGCAAAAGAATCGTCCGGGACTCAATCATCTTCGGCCTTTTCCTCATGGCTGTGGGAACCCTCTGTTTTGAGCTTATTCCAGGTCCTATGTTCCGATTTTTTACAAGCGATGAAGAAGTCATCAGAATCGGCAGCTGGGGCTTTCATTTTATCGGAATCAGTTTTCTTCCCATGGTGACTTCCCTTATGTTTCCTGTCGTTTTTCAGGCTCTTTCCCTCCCGCTTAAGAGTTCTCTTCTGACGATTATCAGGACGGTCGCTCTCTTTGTTCCCCTGGGCTGGATTTTTTCAAGGTTCGGCCTTGATTTCTTCTGGCTCACATTTCCCATTACGGAAAGCCTGACTACTCTGGCCGGATTTTTGATGTACTGGGGCATTTTTGATAAGAAAGGGTGAAGGGGCTTTTGTTGTTTTATAAAAAATTGCAGGTCGTTTTTCCGTTTTCAACTTTCCCTTTTCCGTTTATACTATCCCCATGACACCAAGACAATTCCAGATTTTTTCCGCTTTCAGAGATGACTTCCGCACTTACTGCTACAGCCTCAACCAAAAATACGGCCCCCTTCTTAGTCCATTGCAAATCTCAGCCCGAATCAAGGACACCCCGGAATATCCGCTCGAGACTCCGGTTGTCTACAATACGGCACTTGACGAGCTTACTGAGCAGAGTGAAATTCGCCTCATCGTCATTGGAGACAATCCAGGTAAAGACGAGCAGCGTTCTTCAAACAGAAAGTATCTGGTCGGTCAGAGCGGTAAGATTGCCTCAGGTTTCTTTGCGAAAAACGCAGAATTTCAGACTGACTTCCGCAAAAACGCAATTATATTGAACAAAACTCCCATTCACACGGCCAAAACCAATCATCTCAAATATCTCTTAAAAAACGGAGGGGGAATAATCCAGAAAATCATCTCCGAAAGTCAGCTTTACATGGCCGAAAAAACGGCTCGTCTTCATTCTGACTTGTGCGAGGCGGCTGGCCAGGATGGAATCTCTCCTGAGCTGTGGCTTGTAGGCTATGCCGAACTCAAAAAGAGGGGGCTTTTCCTTGAATATCGTGACGCGCTCAAAAATTCTTACGGCTCAAGCCCAGCCTGGGACAAGGTCTTTGTCTTCCAGCACTTTTCGATGAATCGATTTTTGATTGATTTGCGTGATTACATGAAGGAAAACGAGAAGTTGAGTCTTGTGGAGTCGGCTCACCGTCTTGGTGATTTCCATAAGAAAGAGATTTTCGGGTGAGACAATGCGGTAGCGCTGGGAGCCCCGAAGTTGCGGAACGAAGTGAAGCAATGAGCGTTAGCGAAGGGCGTACATAGCGACGGCGAAGCCGGACCGCCCTTTTTGCTATCTATTGCATATTTTTTCACTAAACGCTAATATTATTGCATAAATATTCAATTTTAACGCATATTTTTGCATAGAGAGGCATTTTATGGCTAAGGACAAAGTAATTCTTGCTTATTCAGGCGGTTTGGACACAACGGTTATCATTCCGTGGCTCAAAGAAAATTATGATTATGATGTTATCGCCGTTTGTATCGACGTTGGTCAGGGCGATGACTGGGAAGCCATCAAGGGACGCGCGCTCAAGACTGGTGCTTCTGCCTGCTATGTTGTTGATGCACGACAGGAATATATCGAAGAATACATCTGGCCGGCCCTCAAGGCAAATGCTGTTTACGAGGACGAGTATCTTCTCGGAACTTCAACAGCTCGCCCGCTCATCGGAAAAATCCTCGTTGAGTACGCAAGACAGGAAGGTGCCGTCGCAATTTGTCACGGTGCTACCGGTAAAGGAAACGATCAGGTTCGCTTCGAGCTTGCAATCAAAGCATTCGCTCCGGATTTGCGCGTAATCGCAGCCTGGCGTGATGATAAATGGAACATGGATAGCCGTGATGCAGAGATTAAATTCCTTGAAGACCGTGGTCTTGAAGTTCCAATGAAGAAAGACCAGTCTTACTCTCGTGACGAGAACATCTGGCACATTTCTCACGAAGGCCTTGAACTTGAGAAGACTGAGAACGAGCCTAACTATCCTCACATGCTCAAGAACACTGTAGTTCCTGAGACAGCAGGTGAAGGCGAGTATGTTACAATCGAATGGGAAAAAGGAATCCCTGTCAGTGTAAACGGCAAGAAAATGAACGGTCTTGACCTCATGCTTGAGCTCAACAAAATCGGCGGACGAAACGGCGTAGGCTTGGTTGACATCTGCGAAAACCGCTGCGTAGGCATGAAGAGCCGTGGCGTTTACGAGACACCGGGTGGAGCTATCCTTTACTTCGCTCACCGCATGATGGACCACATCTGTCTTGACCGCGACACATATCACTACAAGCAGCAAGTTTCTCTCCGCCTTGCAGAATTGATTTACGACGGAAAGGTTTTCACACCGCTCTATGACGCCCTCATGGCTTTCGTTGATTCAACTCAGGAGACTGTCACAGGCTGGACAAAAGTCAAGCTGGTTAAAGGCCAGATGCGGGCTGCAGGAAGTGGCTCAAAATACAGCCTCTACAACGAGGACATCGCTTCGTTCACAACTGGTGAGCTTTACAACCACAAGGACGCTCAGGGCTTCATCACACTCTTCGGACTTCCGCTTAAAGTCCGCGCAATGATGGAGCAGAAAGTTGGTGAGGGAAGGGCAATCACCGAAAGCAAGAACTTGAAGAAACGCCCTACTGAGTAAGGAAATTCCTCGCAGAGGGGCAGAGTTCACAGAGAGATTTTTATAGAATCAAGTTTTATTCCCCAGTCAGGTTGTTTTTATGACAGTTTGACTGGGGATTTTTTTCCTAAATACTGGTTTTCTTTCAATAGAAAAATGTGCTATACTGTAAGAACCCATGAAGTTTATTTTTGTTTTTTTGTTGGCACTTGTCCTTTCGACCTTTCCAATCGGCATTAAGAAATTGCTTGTAAAAAATGACTCTCTTTTGCGTCGAATGTTATATGTGCTTGTTGCGGCAACTAGTTCACTGATTTCGCATCTTATCGTCATACTTACTTCCAATGAAAGTGTTGCAATGGTTGCATACGCCTTTTATTTCGCCAGTGCGACATGGATTTCGGTTTTTGTTTTTGATGTCTGCGGTTATTACATCGGCAGCAAGCATTCTCGGCAGGCACTCAAATTCTGCGTGATTCCTCTTGCAATCATTGACAATATTCTGGTCTTCGCGAATCTCTTTTATCCGTTCATGTATTCGGTGTATTTTTCGCGATGGTTCGGTGATTTTTATCTTCATTATATTGGCTCGGTTTACCTTCTTATTCATGTGGTTTTCGGGCATATTCTTTTTATCCACAGCTTTGTGATTTTGCTTTTCCGCGTCATAAAGGAGCCTCCGACATTCCGAATCAAGTATTATTCGCTTCTTACTTTTATTCCTCTTGTATTCATCTCGAATGTAATTTACATCCTCACTGGCTTCCCGCTGAATTTCTCGATTCTCGTTTATGCAGTGTGTTTCATCGCTTCTTATCAGGTTCTCGTTCATGTCATTCCGAACAGGCTGATTCAAAAAACTCTCGGTCTGATTGCGGACAACCTTAAAAACGGAATCATTCTGTTCAATAACGAGGAAGAATGCCTTTATGTAAATTCTTTCGTGCGCGAATTTTTGGGTTGTGACGAAAAAACTATCCTCAACAATGATTTTGTAATCGATTTCGTAAAACAGAAGAAACTTTCCGGGGCTGACAAGGACAGCGCTTTCTCAAAGGAAATGGATTACACTTTGGACGGCAAGAGACTTATCTTCCAGATTTCTGATTTTTTCATCAAGGAAAATGATGTGGCAATCGGTCACTATTATTTGATTGAAGATGTCACGGCCTCAAAGAATCAGGTTTACGAAGAGAAAATGCTCCGAACCCGCGACAGACTCACCGGGCTTTACAATCAGGATTACTTTTTCGAGAAGGTCGAGCACCGCATCAAATTCGACAGGTTCACCACTTACTGCATCATAGTCACAGATTTGGTCAACTTCAAACTGATAAATGATTTGCACGGAAAGCCTTTCGGGGACACAATCCTTCTCCGCCTTGCCGACTCAATCAGAAACCATGCGGCTCCGGACGACATCTACGGACGGCTTTTCAATGACCATTTCGTCATGTTCGTTCCTAAAAGGCATTTCGACGAGGATGCGTTCATTGACGCTTTCCGAAGCAAGCTGGCTTACCTCAATAATTTTTCTTACAATCTTATCGGGCACATGGGTGTTTATGAGGTTGATGATTTGTCACTTCCTGTATCCGTCATGTGCGACCGTGCTTTCCTTGCGCTTCGTTCAATCAAAAGCGATTACAAAAACTGCACCGCTTATTATGATGACACTCTCCGAATGGAAGTCCTCAAAATGCAGATGCTTATGAATGAGCTTCCGCAGGCTTTAAGGGCTGGTCAGCTCGTCATGTATCTTCAGCCGCAGGTAAAAAAGAACGGAGAGCTTGTCGGTGCGGAGGCTCTTGTACGATGGCATCATCCGACCCGTGGCGTAATTCCACCTACGGAATTCATTCAGATTATCGAAAAAATCAACATCATTTCCGATGTAGACCGCTATGTCTGGGAGTGTGCATGTGCGAAACTTGCCGGCTGGAAGTTAATCGGCAGGGAAGACCTTACAATCTCGGTGAATATTTCCGCAAAGGATTTCTTCACCATGGACTTGTACGAGACATTCACCGAGCTTGTTAAAAAATATGATATCTCGCCGAAAAACCTCAATCTTGAAATCACCGAAACCGCAGTCATTCTTGACCTTGAGAATCAGGGGCGGCTTATCGACAGGCTTCGTGAAGCGGGCTTCGTCGTTGAAATGGACGATTTTGGCAGCGGATATTCGAGCCTTAACATGCTCAAGGATATTTCGGTCGATGTCCTCAAGATTGACATGGCGTTTTTGCAAAAGACGAAGAATGATGATAAGAACCGGATTATTCTGGAAAAAATCATCATGCTTGCGAAAGAACTTGGCATGAGGGTCGTCACGGAAGGCGTTGAGAACGACATTCAGATTGATTTCCTTTCTGGTGCGGGCTGCGACTTGTTCCAGGGATTCTACTTCTCGCGGCCTATCCCTGTCGATGATTTTGAAGAAAAATATTTCAAATAAGGAATTTTTATATGGGCGAAAATAATGAGACTGAACTGACAGCAAAAGACTTGGAAGGCGCTCTCCGTGAGATGTGCAATCTTCTCGCAAAAAACGGCAATCCGGACTTCATCTATGACTTTTTCGGCTGCCTTTTCACACCTGCTGAAATGAATGACTTTGCGAAAAGGTGGCTTCTTGTGCGTGAAATCGACAAGGGGACTACCCAGCGTGAAATCGCCAAGAAATTCCATATTTCGCTTTGCAAAATCACCAGAGGCTCGCGGGAACTCAAAAAAGAAGATTCTGCATTCCGAAAATTGCTGGACTACGCTGATACTGTAAAATAATCATTTTTATTGAAGAAAAAGCACCAATTCAATATAATGTTCGCAATATTTTTATAGAGGTCGTTGTTTTATGCACGCTATTGAATTGGAAAAAGCTTACAATCCAAAAGATTTTGAGGACAGAATTTATTCTCAGTGGGTCGAGAAGGGCTTCTTTAAGCCTTCTTCAGATTCCGATTCTCCTGTCCACTCGCAGAAAAAATCAAACATCAAATATACAGTCGTCATTCCGCCACCAAATGTAACTGGCGTTCTTCACATGGGACACGGTCTCAACAATACCTTGCAGGATGTCGTCGTCCGCTATCACCGAATGAAGGGTGACGATACTCTTTGGATTCCTGGAACTGACCACGCCGGCATCGCAACTCAGAATGTCGTCGAGCGCGCACTCAAAAAAGAAGGAAAGACACGAAACGACCTCGGCCGCGAAAAATTCATTGAGCGCACCTGGGAAGTCACACGCGATCACCATGACACAATCGTAAAACAGCAGAAAAAACTCGGAAACTCAGTTGACTGGAGCCCTGAGCGATTCACTTACGACGAAGGCCTCTCAAAGGCTGTTCGCGATGTTTTCGTCACTCTTTATGAGCGTGGCCTCATGTACAAAGGTCAGCGCCTCGTAAACTGGTGTCCTCGCTGTGGTACAGCCCTTGCCGATGACGAAGTTGACCATGTTGACACACAGGGCGCAATGTACCACCTCTTCTACGAATATGCAGACGGAAGCGGAAAAATCGAAGTCGCAACAACACGACCTGAGACATTCTTCGGTGATACTGCCGTTGCCGTAAACCCTGAAGACGAGCGATACAAGGCTCTCGTCGGAAAGATGCTCAAATTGCCGCTCACAGGCAAAGAAATCCCAATCATTGCAGACTCATATGTTGACAAGGAATTCGGAACCGGTATGGTTAAAATCACTCCGGCACACGACCCTAACGACTGGGAAGTTGGTAAGCGACACAACCTTGAAGTCGTAAATCTCTTGAACCCTGACGGAACTTTGAACGACAATGTTCCTGAGAAATACCGTGGCCTCAAATGTGAGCAGGCACGCAAGCTCGTAATCAAAGACTTGACTGAAGCAGGGCTTTTCAAATGTGAGGAAAAAATGACTCACTCAGTCGGTCACTGTTACCGCTGTAAGACTGTCGTTGAGCCGTATTTGAGCTATCAGTGGTTCGTAAAAATGAAGCCGCTCGCAGAAAAAGCACTCAAGGCATGGCGTGACGGTGAAATCGTATTCTACCCACGAAAATGGGAAAACACATACACTCACTGGATGGAAAACATCCGCGACTGGTGCGTAAGCCGCCAGATCTGGTGGGGACACCGAATTCCTGCATGGTACTGTGAGTGCGGTGAGACAATCGTTTCACGCGAAGATGTCACAAAATGTCCGAAATGTGGAAGCGCAAATGTAAAACAGGATCCAGATGTTCTTGATACATGGTTCTCTTCATGGCTCTGGCCTTTCTCAACCCTCGGTTGGCCTGAGAAAACAAAGGATTTGGCAGAATTCTACCCGACAACAGCCCTTGTAACGGCATACGACATCATCTTCTTCTGGGTAAGCCGCATGATTATGGCTGGCCTTGAATTCACCGGCAAGGCTCCGTTCCATGACATCTACATCCACGGTCTCGTTCGCGACAAGCAGGGCCGAAAGATGTCAAAATCACTCGGAAACGGAATCGACCCGCTTGAAATCATCGAGCAGTACGGTGCCGATGCCCTCAAATTCACCCTCAGCTTCCTTTGCGCTCAGGGACAGGACATCCTCATTGACAACGAATCATTCAAGATGGGCTCTAAGTTCTGTAACAAAGTCTGGAACGCAAGCCGCTACATTCTTGGAAATCTCGAAGGCCGCAACCTGGTTCCTGTAAAGGACTGTGACCTCAACGAACTTGACAAATGGATTTTCACAGAGCTTAACAAGGCCGCAAAAAATGCCCGCGAAGCCCTCGATTCATACCGATACAACGATGCCGCAAGCGCAGTTTACGAATATTTCTGGTACAACTTCTGTGACTGGTATGTTGAGGCTACAAAACTCTCATTCTGGCATGGGGATGAGGCTGAGAAAGACAGGGCAGTTTCAGTTCTTCTCAATGTTCTTGAAGAATCGCTCAGATTGCTTCATCCGTTCATTCCGTTCGTAACAGAAGAAATCTACTCAAAACTTCCTCGCGCAGAAATCGTCGAAAACCGAAAGAAGGCCGGCGAGCAGAAGATTATGTCAAACGAGACTTACACAGATCTTCTTGTTACGGCTCCTTATCCTGAATATTCAGAAAGCCGTGCTGACCAGAAAATCATCACACGCTTTGCAGTCTTGCAGGATTTAATCCGCTCTGTCCGAGGCTTGCGCAACGAGTGTGGCGTAAATCCGGCTGACAAAATCAACCTCGCAATTCTCATCGAGAAGGGAAGTGCGGCTGAAGTATGCCGTGAAAAGGTTGAAATCATCCAGCTTCTTGCAGGCCTTTCTAAGGTTGAATTCGTTGACTCAAAACCAACCAAGGCAATCGGAACAGTTGGAAGCGGATTTGAGGCATTCATCATCCTCGACGAGAACATCAACAAGGACCAGCTTCTCCTTCACTTCCAGAAAGACTTGGAAAAGGACAAGAAGGACGCTGAGCGCACAGAAGCCAAACTGAACGGCAAATTCGCCGAGCATGCACCAGCCGAGGTAGTTCAGGCTGAGCGCGAAAAACTCGCCGAAACAAAACGAAGGATCGAAAAATTGGGTACATATATTGAAGCATTGAAATAAAAACAAATGGGAGGTCGCGTATGGCTTATAAGTATGAGATGAAAACCGAAAAGCCGGAACAGATGGATAAGGAGCACATGCAGCAGCTCAAGCACATTATTCTTGCTCCTTACATGCAGCTTTCTACCGGGCTTATCGGGAAAGGCCGTCATGCGGGCGGAAACATGTTCCGTCATCAGATTGACACACTTGGAATCCTTATAGACTACGGGTACATTGACGCTGTACTTTTAAAGGCCTCCCTCGTTCATGACACGGTTGAGGACATCAAGGGCTTCGATCCGAACGAAATCGTAAACGCGGATTCTGACGGTCAGGCTGTCCTCGACCTCGTTCTTGAAGTCACACGCCGCGACGACGAAAACAAAATCCAGTTTTTGCGGCGAATCATCAATAACGGAAGCCAGAAGGCCAAAATCCTTAAATGCGCTGACCGAATCTCAAACATGATTTCCCTCGGTTTCGTCACTGACCCGAAATTCATTGAGCGATACTGCGACGAGACCGAATTCTACCTGCTTCCCATGGCCCTCGAAATTGACTACAACATGTATCAGGAGCTTATCGAGCTTATCCGAACGCGCCGGCGATACCTTGAGGACGGCGGATATTTCGACAACAGACATAAGGATTCGTCGAGCGACCAGATAAAGTAAAATTTGCCAATTCTCCTCATGTGTGCGATAATTTTTTTATGAAATTTACAAAACGCACACTTCCCAAAAATCTCCCGCTTTTGCTTAAAGAGCGGGTTTCTCAGTGTCCGAAAGTCTATCTTCAGGCGGCAAAAGACAAGAACGGAGTCTTTCAATACTACACATACGAAGAATTCTATGATTCTGTGATTGCCTTTGCCCATGCCTTGCTTTCAATCGGCATAAAACGGGGCGACAACATCGCGCTTATGAGTGACAACAGGCGTGAATGGTTCATCACGGACTATGCGATTCTTTGTCTCGGTGCGGCCGATGTTCCCCGCGGCTGTGACTCAATGGGAACGGAAATGCGTTTTATAACTGCATTCGCTGACTGTAAATTCGGTTTCTTTGAGAATTCAAGGCAGCTTGATAAAATCCTCGAAAAGATTGAAGAAGTTCCTTTGCTGAAAACCGTGATTCTTTTCGACAAGATGACCGAGGAAGCCGAAGAAAAGGCGAAAAATGCAGGTCTTTCTTTCTATTACTTTGCTGATTTGCTCGAAAAGGGAAAGACGATTGTTTCTGAAAATCCACTCGAGAAAAAGGCTCAGATTGAAGACGAAATGGAAAAGACTTCTCCTGATGATGTCGCTACCATGATTTTCACTTCGGGAACGACCGGCACGCCAAAGGGCGTTATGCTTACCCATAACAACTATATTTCCCAGCTTTCCGTAATTCATGACTTTATCGGCTGTAAGGAAGGCGAGTGGTGGATGACGATTCTTCCCGTTTGGCATGTTTTCGAGAGGCTGATTCAGTATGTTGCCGTCCACATGAAGTGCGGCCTTGCATATTCAAAGCCTGCTGCTCCGATTCTTCTTCCTGACATGGCGGCTATCCGGCCTCAGTGGATTTGCGGTGTTCCTCGTCTCTGGGAAGCGCTCGCGAACGGTGTCATCCGCACAATGAAGAAGACCGGCGGATTCAAACTCCACCTCTTTAATTTCTTCATCAAGACTGGTTCTGCCTATGCCACAATGAAGAATTATGTTTTCGCCAACATTCCGCAGATTTCCGTTAAAAAAAGATGCCGGCTATGTGACACCATGATTGGCCTCATTCCGTGGCTTTTGCTCTGGCCTCTTCATAAGCTCGGCGACATCCTCGTTTTCAAGAAAATCCGTGAAAAGATGGGCGGGCGAATTTCAATCGCAATTTCCGGTGGCGGTGCCCTTCAAAAGGAAATCGACAATTTCTATCGTGCAATCGGCCTCAACCTTCTTGAGGGCTACGGAATGAGTGAGACGGCTCCCGTCGTTTCCTTCCGTGATTTCAAGCATCCGCGTCCTGGCGTAGTTGGAATAGTTTTCCCGACGATGGAACTTCGTATCGTTGCCGAGGAGCATGGCGTAATCAAGAGCATGGAGCATCTTGGACCTGGTAAGCAAGGACTCATCGTTTTGCGTTCCCCACAGGTAATGAAAGGCTATTACAAACGACCTGATTTGACGGAGAAAGTGATTGATAAGGACGGATGGCTCAATACAGGCGACCTCGGAATCATGACTCACGACGGTGAAATCAAGATTACCGGACGAGCCAAGGACACAATCGTTCTTCTTGACGGAGAGAACATTGAGCCGAGCGTGATTGAGTCCGCCCTTCTTGCGAGCGACTATATCGAAAGCGTGATGGTCGTCGGTCAGGACAAGAAATACCTCGGAGCACTGATCGTTCCTTCCAAGGATGTCGTGACTGCCTATGCCGATGAGCATGGTCTTGCCTATACGAGCTATGAAAACCTGCTTACTCTTCCTGAAATCCACAGTTTGATTGAAGGTGTAATCAACGATACTATAAAAAGCGCAAACGGATTCAGAATCTGTGAGAAAGTCTACAAGTTCGTTCTTATCCCGAAGAGCTTTGAGGCAGGCGTGGAACTTTCGGCAAAGCTTGAGATGATGCGCTATAAAATCGCAGAAATCTATAAAAGTGAAATAAATTCGCTTTTTGAATAATAATTTGACATTTTCAGACGGCGGATTCTTTCAGATTGATTACAAGAATATTGCTTAAATCGTAAAAATCCGCTATTCTATTAATAACAATTTTGAATCTTTATTTATAGGAGATAAAAAATGGCAGTAAAGGTTGCTATTAACGGTTTCGGCCGTATTGGTCGTTTGGCATTCCGCCAGATGTTCGGTGCAGAAGGTTACGAGGTTGTCGCTATCAATGATTTGACAAG
>JAEEGL012903177.1_pt1 | contig 11299 bp, 8 predicted proteins | sample 9134231 | NCBI WGS metagenome assembly JAEEGL01 (sample SAMN16246548, study PRJNA631951) | gut metagenome | biome: gut microbiome; feature: rumen; material: fiber-attached | host: Bos | place: Iran: Karaj | collected 2018-10
GAAGCATTGATGGATTATGACGAGAAGCATGGGATTCACTCTACTTTTTTCTTTGGCATGAATCAGGGGCTGGGAATGTCCTATACTCCGGAAGAAGCAAAACCGGTGATACAGATGGTTCATGACAGAGGCTTCTCAGTCGGTGTTCACGGGATCGAATATCAGGATAAGGATGGGATCAGGAAAGAATATGAGAGATTCCGGACACTGATGGGATTCGATCCATGCGGCATTCGGATGCATTATGTGAGATTTGACGATCAGACATTTGAAAAACTGGCTGATACGGGATATTCCTTTGATACTACAGAATTTGATAAGCAGGACTGTGGAACCAGAAAGGATCCTTATAAAGTTGGAGACATGTGGGAATTTCCATTAACGATTATGGATGCTTATCTGCCAAACAAATATGAAGAAGCAAAACAGAAAACGTTAGATTTATTAGAGGAAAGCCATAACAAAGGATTGCATTATGTGACAGTATTATTCCATGACAACCAATTCTGTGATGATTATCAGGATATGAAGAGATGGTACGAATGGTTGATTGAGTACTTTGCAGATTCAGATGAATATTGTTTTATATCATACAATGAAGCCATGAAAAAACAAGAAATACAATAAGGATGCATCTGTAATTTTACTAGAAGTTACAATGAATTGATGAATCGAATCGCGTTTTCTTGGAGGATAGATATGAATTATATATCAATTGACTCCCAAAGGAATATAAACCTTGACGGTATAAAGTCTTACAAATTTGACAATACAACAATCCATGTGGATGGACTTATCTATGTCTATGGAAAGAAGGCCGGAAAGGAAACAGTCGAGTGGCTATTCGAGAGTATTCAACGTACAGGATGTATTCCATATGAAGAATTACGTGGAGCATATACTTGTATAATACAAGAGAAAGACAAAATTACAGCTTTTACAGATAACAGTAATATGCATTGTCTGTATTATTCGGACAGCATGATCTGCAACAGCTTTTTAAAGATTGTGAAATATGAGAGTGAAACAGGAACAATCCCGTATTTTGACTTGGAGGCAATTTGCGAGTATTTGACTATAGGCAATGTGTTTTTTGATAAAACATTTTTTGCCAATATCTATATTTTGCCATCGACTAAGATTGCAATGATTGAGCAAAACAAGATTTCAATTATTCAAAAGCCAATTGGAGATATTGACAAACCAAGCCATCTAAAATCCATAAATGATTATTTTGAAAAAGTTGCGTTTTCTTTGTCGGAAATGAAAGTTTGCCAAGCATTAACAGGTGGCTATGACAGTAGAATAATCTATGCCTGTTTGTCAAACCGTATTCAAGATCATCCTGCGATTTCAACGAGCGATCCAAACAATAAAGAAGTGAAATGCGCCCAAAAAGTTGCGATGGCAAACAAGGAGAACTTGGAGATTATAAGCATTAAAAAACCAGAATTCACTGAGGATCTAATTGATTCACTGTTTGAGAAAAAAGATGGAATCGTCCCTTTAGATATTGATACAGATATTCGATTGATCGCATTCAAAACGACACTTGCAAAATTGTTTAATATTCATCTATCTGGAGATGGCGGGGCTTTACACAAAGACAGGGAATGGAATCAGGACCTTCCTTTTTACAGGAAGAAAAAGAGCGATTCAAATCAATTTTACAGACAAAGACTATATTATTTACGTAATGATAATCATCTTGGAGACAAACTAAAATCCACTTTTGACGGACAATCCCAACGCTTTCAAAACGCTTTGGATTGTATAGCAAAAGGGATAAATACACAAAGCTATGATTCCTGGTATTATCGTATTTCAAAAAATCTAAGGACAGATTATAACTGTAATCCTGTAGAAGGAATTATCAGTTATGCTCCATTACTTGAGCTGGACATAGTCAGGTTTTCTTATTCACTACCAAGACGGAAACGTTTCTTTTTCAACTCCATGCGACAAACGATAACAAAAGAAAATAAACAGGTCGCAAGAGTTAAAACTATTTATGGAACTAATGCTTCTAATGAATGGCCATTTGTTTTTGCTGATGTTTTTTTCCAAACATTTGAATATTTCAGGAAAGCAATCAGGCTGATTGGAAGAATGGTGTTCAACAAAAACATATTGAATCCAGGAATCTTGGATTGGAGCATGGAAAAGGAATTACGCAATTCAGATGTTGCGAAAAAAGCAATAAGTTTTACACAGCAAAGAGGATTCATAAAGTCCACATTATCAATGGACTCACTATCTTTTTCAGAAGTACAGAGAATAGTGCATATATATTGGCTGTTCTGCTTTGTTTCGGATTGTAAACGGCAAGAAATACAATAACAAAATTCAGAAGGCAGGAGCAAATATGAACATTTGTATTATCACGCATCGTTACCCAACGCCTAATGATCCAGGAGCATTTGTATTTGTTGATCAGTTGGCTTCTGCATGGGCAGATATGGGAATGAGTATTACTGTTATTTGTCCTATTCCTTTTTTTGTTGAATATATTGATAAAAAAAGATATTATCAAAAAGAATGGACAAAAAAAACATTAAAGGATAATAAGATCAAGGTTATTTCTCCCAGGTATTTTCGCTTTTCTGACAGACAAATCGGAATCATCAATACTCAAAAAATCTCATATAATGGTTTTCAGCGGTCAGTCGAAAAAACCATCAATAATTTGATCGAAAAGCCTGATGTGCTATATTCACACTTCTTGCCAGCAGGTTGTCATGCGGGTGATATTGGGGAAAAATTGAAAATCCCTGCTTTCTGTGCATTTGGTGAAAGTACGCTCTGGTCAATAGATAACTGGAAAAAGGAGGATGTGCAGAATAGTCTGGCAAAATTGTCCGGAATAGTATCTGTATCAACGGATAATAAACGAGTTTTAATTGAAAATGATCTTTATCGGGAAACAGATATTGAAGTTTTTCCAAACGGTGTGGATCATTCGCTGTTTTTCCCAAGAGATAAAAAAGAGAGCAGAAAAAAATACGGATTTCCTGAAGAAGCCTTTATTGGAGTTTTTACAGGTGCATTTAATGATCACAAAGGCGTGATGCGAGCTCAAGAAGCTGCCATAAAAGCAGGAAATGTCCGAATGCTTTATATTGGTGGTGGCAAGGATAAACCGGAAGGTGAAAATATTCTTTTTTCAGGCAGACTCAGACATGAATGTATTCCAGAATACTTAAGCGCAGCAGACTTCTTTATTCTGCCAACCAAAGCAGAAGGATGCTGTAATGCAATTGTAGAAGCCATGTCGTGTGGGCTACCAATTATTTCTGCTGATGGAGCGTATAACGATGATATACTAACTGACTCATATTCTATCAGAACCAACCCAATTGATATTACGGCAATGGCAGAAGCAATAAAAACATTACGAGACAATTCTGAGCTAAGGGGGAAAATGTCAGAAGAAGCAAAGCGAGCAAGTATGAGATTCGATATTGAAAAGCGAGCAATTGGCATCATCGATTTTATGGAACGCAAAATGAAGAAAGTGAAATAGCAATATATGATTCTATATATCAACGGGAATTATCCTCATCATTCTTTGCACAGCGAGCTTGTTTCCAAAATGGCTGATTTGGGAAATGAAATCACAGTGTTTGTTCCAATGAAAGGCAAAGAATTTGAAGGAAAATATCTTTGCAGTCATCCCAAAGTCAGAGTTGTATACAGCGATTGCCTGAAAACAACAGACAGGCTTTTCTTTATCAGTAAAATCAAACATATTGCTAAAGAGATAGAAAAGCAAGTTGAAATAAACAAAGTGAATTGCATATTAGCAGGAACAGTGTATTCAGATGGAGCAGTAGCGTATCTGCTACATGAGAAATATGGAATTCCTTTTTCAGTTGCTGTAAGAGAAACAGATGTTACATATCAAATGAAATGGCGCCCTTATCTGAATGGTTATATCAGGAGGATGCTGAAAGCAGTATCAAATGTTATTTTTCTTTCACCAGCATATCAGAAATACCTTGATAAATTCGGATGCAATCAGGAAAAATATGTACTTATTCCGAATGCAGTGAATGATTATTGGTTTCAAAACCATCCCAATACCAGACTGCTCCATAATCCGTTATCGCTGATCTATGTCGGAGAAATCTCAGAACGAAAAAACGTGACAACGACTGTGTCAGTTGTGGCGGAACTGAATAAGAAGGAGATCCCAACAATATTCCATATCGTTGGGTCTGGTGATAAAGAAGAAGATTGCCGTGCCCTTGCAAATGAACTTGGAGTTTCGGATAAAGTATTTTTTCATGGTTGGCAGAACGGTAAAGAAAAAATCCGTGATTATTATGATCAGTCAGATATATTTGTCATGCCATCTTTACGTGAGACCTTTGGTACGGTATACATTGAAGCATTGAGCCAGGGTTTGCCTGTTATATATACTCGTGATCAAGGCATTGATGGCTATTTTGAACAGGGGGCGGTTGGATACTCATGTGATCCTCAGAATGTTGAAGAGATTGTTACAGCGATCATTGCGATTAAAGGTAGATATTCGTCAGTTTCCGATGCATGTTTATTTGAAGCTCAGCGGTTTCAATGGGAAGTAATTGCAGAAAAATACAATGGTGTTATCAACAATATGAGGGACAGATGAAGACGATAAAAGAAAAAGATAATAGTCTGACATTTCCGATATTATCCAGGAAAATGTGCGTTGTTTTTGTTTGGATAACCGTTTTATACTCAAGTATCATTCAATTCAAATATCCAGTCAGTAATGGGATGCTGTTCCTTGGATTGCTCGTGCTCGGCTTTTTTATCTTGGCTCAGACAGGTCGGAAATTGGAACTAAGGAGTTTAGTCACAAAAGAAAGCATCTGGATGATTGTATTTATGCTCTACATGCTACCTGTTGGGCTTGTTGTAGCACCTGTTACCAGCAGACATTTGACTCAATGGGTTACGTGCCTTGAATATATGTTTTTGATGATTGTCGTTTCATCATTGCTCATGGACTCTGGCATGGAATCTTTTTATTTGCTTCTCCTGGTTACAGGGGTCATTCTGGCTATTCTTTTGATTCAAAGCCCTGTGGAGTATAAAGGGACAGGTCGCTTTTCTATTTCTGGAGAGGTAAATCCAAACGGTCTTGGGATGAGTTTTGCTGCCGGAATATGGGCTATACTATATTTTCAACAGAAGAAAAAAGTATCAATAATTATATCACTGGGAATAGTGGCTTTCTTCTGTTATGGAATTATTCAAACCGGATCAAGAAAAGCGTTAATTGCTACTGCCATTATCACGGTGATTTGGTATTTTTACTGCTTTATTCCTAAGGTGAGGAAAGGAAACAGCAGATGGAAATCACTTATACTGATCGGTTCGATTATTATAATTGCAATACTTGGAATAGTTTTTTTTCGTATGTATGCAGGATCAGAAATGGCATCAAGAATAGAAGATCTAGATTACGAAGCAACGTCCAGCAGCAGATCAGAAATGTACACATTTGGCTGGAATCTGTTACGTCAAAGTCCGCTCTTTGGCTTGGGATTTCAGGGATTCAAGCATTATTATGGTTATTACTCTCATGCCACATTTGTTGAAGTACCTGTTAGTGGTGGTATTCTTGGTTGCATTCTTTATTTTTCAATATATTTTTTATCTATCAAAAAGATTCTATTCTTATTCAGATTGTGCAGGACCAACAACAATCTCTCGAATGAATATGGGGAAATAGTAATGCTGATGGGCATGTGGGCTGCAATGCTCTTCTATTGTACGTGCATTATTCATCCATATCAATTTGATTCATATTTTGTCTTTGGAATAATATTTGGACAGTCTGCCTATATAGAAAAGAAGATTCAGATACAACAAGCCGAACACAGTTTATCGCAAGGAAACAAGTGTAAATGGATTAAATATTCTTAAGAATACTTGAAACTGAGCGAAACGGAAAAAGACCATTCATAAGAAAGCAAGTGATAAACATGAGCCGATTCATCAGGAAAGCCAAAACAGCGTTATCATTACTTTATAAACCGTCAAAGTTGTTTCTGCCGGCAGGTCAGAATGGTATGCTAAAGTTTGTTTCGGATAAAACATTTCTAAAAATCGTATTTAAGGTTGAAATGGGCTACAGATTGGATCTGGAACACCCCAAAACCTATAACGAGAAGCTTCAGTGGATTAAACTGTATGATCGAAAACCGGAATATACAGTCTATGCAGACAAATATAAAGTCAGAGAATATATAGCTAAAAAAATAGGTGAGAAATATCTTATTCCTCTAATTGGAATGTACAAAAAAGCTGAAGATATTCCATGGGACGAGTTGCCGGAACGCTTTGTCCTGAAATGCAATCATGCATCTGGTACAAACATCATTTGTACAGATAAAAGGAAACTGGATTATGCTTCAGCGGAAAAGAAACTGAATGCCTGGCTGAAATTGAATGCGTTTTGGGGCGGAAGAGAATGGTGCTATAAGGATATTGAACCATGCATTATATGCGAAGAGTATTTGGAGACGGAAGATGGACTGACTCCTAACGATTATAAAATAATGTGCTTCAATGGTATTCCCAAATTAATCCAAGTTCATCATGACAGATATGGTGCTCATACTCTGGATTTCATGGATGAAAACTGGAAGAAAACTGGAATCGTTCAAGGACCGCCCAATTCCACAGACGATATACCCAAACCGGCGGAATTCGATGAAATGATGGAGATTGCCCGGACTTTATCAAAAGATATGTATTACGCCCGAGTAGATCTGTACATTGTCCGGCATCAGGTTTTGTTTGGCGAAATAACAATGTATCCAACCTCTGGATTATGTTTGTTTGATAATCCCCAAACAGATATAATACTTGGAGAATGGATCAAACTTCCAACTGACAAATAAAGGGGCATTGATATGGCTGGTTTTTTTCTGACAAAAACGGTTGAGCAATCCTTAAAAACAGAAGAAGCACTGCGAGCGTTTTCACAATATGGATTGAGTACTCCAACCCAATATCAGTTGGGAGATTATACTTTATACCAGTACAATAAGCTTACTGCAAAAGAACCATATTCTGTAGAAACGGAATACGGATTCTGTGCTGCAGTTGGCGCATATATCTATAAAGGGCTTGATTATAGACATTCTTTAAAAACCACATTGAAGGATTTTGTTGAGGGAAGTCTGTCACTTTCAGATATGTATGGCCAATATACGCTGATTATGTATGTAAAGAATCAGATTTATATAGTTTCTGACGCGCTATCTGCAAAACATTTTTTTGCAGACAAGGAGTATCATTTCTTCTCATCATTGTTCTTTGCTGCTGTAGCTGCTACTGGCAATGCGTCCATCAATGACATGGCAGTATATGAGAAAATGCTGACAGGAGTGATTGTTTCTCCGGATACACTTGTAAATGAAGTGATCCAGATGAACAAGGAAGAACAGGAAAAGGCCAATCAGACTGATTGCGGGATTACATTTCTGGTTCATCCTGTTGTGGTAATCCCTGCTTTGCATAATAATGGAAAAGAAAACTCCATTCATGAGCAGGCAGAATACATCAGGGAATATTTCAATATTCTTAAGCCTGCACTGGAAGAAGAAAGGGTAGATCTGGGTTTATCTGCTGGACATGATAGCACGTTACTTTTTGCTGCTATGGCATCTGATTACCGTAACAATATTCATCTTCATACCCACAGTACCGGGCATGTGCATGACAGAGAGAAGAATGCAGCTGCTAATATGGCGAAGGTGAAGGGATTTGATATAACAATTGTACCTACACCGAGACTTGATGAAAAAGATATTGATTTGAAGAAACTGCTGTCTGAAAATCTGGTATTCTTTGACGGAAGGACATCACATGATATCGGGGGTTTCAGCGCGACATACCGGGCAGCATATCGTTTGTCAGCGACAGATGGCTGCCTGACCACCTTATCGGGAGTAGGTGGAGAATGCCTGCGGAATCATTATTCTGTAAAAGGAAAGAAGCTCGATGCAGAGAAATTCTTTCATGATAAGATTTACAACAGAAGCTTTATTGAAGGGGCTCCACGGACATTGGTTGATAAGGTGAATCAGTATCATATTTCAAAAGCAGAAAAAATACTAAAAACAGAACTACATGGCCGTGTAAACAGAATTAACTTGCGTCGATACTACAGTGAGATTTTAATGGCTGACGGACAAGGCAATGTAATTGATGCATATAACACTGTATCAAAATGTATTGCACCTTTCCTGGATGTACATGTTCTCAAAGAAGCATACAGAGGACTGAAGTATCTGGGAAATTGCGGTGAATATGAGAGTGGTATCATCTGTACACTTGACTCTGAAATTGGATCATGCATAAACGCAAACAATGGATATCCTTTCAATCATATCCCATTAAGCTTGCGCATAAAAGAAGCGATCAGGGCTTCTGTCAGTACAGGAACTTGGGAAAAACTGAATAATTTGAAAGATAGAAATACGGATAAAAACAAAACAAGTTATTTTATGAGCGTGCTGAATAAGAGCGAGGAACTGCGTGATGCATTTAACTCTATACAAGAAAGATATCCAGATATTGTCTTTGATGCAGTTGTAAAAGGTTATGCTATGGACGCACTGGTAGAATACCTATCATTAACTGTGAGGAAACTGGCGAATGAATGATAGCATTGTACAGGTCAATTCCATATTTGAGCAGCCCTGGTGGCTGGATGCGGTAGCACCTGGGCGATGGGATGCCGTGGAAATCAAGAAGGACGAGCAGCTGGTTGCAAGGCTTCCGTACATCAAAGAGAAACGTATGGGATTTAAGCTTCTTGGTATGCCTAAGTATACTCAGACACTGGGCTACTGGATTGAGGATACAGGTGCCAAAAATGCCAGGAAGTATGCCAGAAGAAAAGAATTGATCTCGGAACTGATATCTGCTCTTCCTCAAAAGTACAATGTTGATATGGACCTTGATCATACATGCGATTATTTATTTCCCTTCAGATGGAACGGATACAAACTTCAGATGGCGTATTCCTACCGGATTGAAGATATCCATGATGTTGATCAGCTATGGAGCGGTCTTGCGGATAATATTCGGAGGGAAATTAAGAAGGCGCAAAAGGAATTAACTGTAGAATCAGACCATTCAATCGATGATCTGATTCTCATGCAAAATAAAACATTTGAGCGACAGGGACGAACGAAGAGTGAAGACAGTGAATTACTCAAGCGGCTGGACGCGGCACTGACTGAGCACAATGCAAGACGGCTCCTTTGCGCGGTGGATTCACAGGGGAGAATTCATGCGGCTTCCTATTTTGTCTATGATGAAAAATGCTGTTATTATCTTATAGGAGGCGGTGATCCGGAACTGAGAACATCAGGAGCTTCGTCACTTCTGATGTGGGAGGGCATAAAGTTTGCATCCACTGTGTCAAGAACATTTGACTTTGAAGGATCCATGATTGAACCGATTGAAAGATTTTTCAGAGCCTTTGGCGGAGTTCCAACGCCATACTGGCGTGTTACACGCCTGAATGGTTTTTTAAGCCTGGCGGACTACATTAAACCGAAGATCAAGAAAATGATTGGATGGAAATAATGAAGATAATAGTACTTGGAGATGTTGGAGCATCTGAATCAAATTGTCAGGCATTTTGCAATGGAGATGCTGATTTGTTTTCTCCTGAAATTCAGAAGATGTGTGCTGAAGCGGATATTGTTCTCCTGAATCTCGAGAAGCCCTTGACAGATATGATCACACCGCTGGGGAAATGCCCCCCCGATTATGTAGCTCCCACAGCGACAATTAATGGAATCAAACTTCTGCATCCGACCGCAGTCACATTGGCGAATAACCATATTATGGACCAACAGGAACAAGGACTGCACTCTACAATTGATTTACTTGCCCGGAATAATATTCAGTATGTGGGTGTTGGTGATAATACAAGGGAAGCAAAAAAACCAATTATCATTGAGAAACAGGATTACAGAGTCGGTATTTATGCCTGCTGTGAAAAGGAGTTTTCTTTCGCGACAGATGATTTAGCCGGGGCAAACGCCTTTGATCCGTTGGACAGTTTAGATGATATTGCTGCCTTGAGGCAACAGTGTGATTATCTCATTGTACTCCATCATGGAGGAATGCAGGACTATCCTTACCCTACACCGTACCAGCAAAAAATCTGCCGAAAAATGTGTGAGAAGGGTGCCAATCTGGTGGTCTGCCAGCACAGTCACATTATTGGCTGTGAAGAGAAGTATGAAAATGGGACTATTGTTTATGGTCAGGGGAATTTTCTGCTGGACGATGTCCCCAAAGAAAGCTGGCAGGCGGGTATTGCTGTTGCTGTTACAATAGAACCAGAGAAAGCTTCAATAGAATACATACCGATTCAAACGCGGAATCATAAAGCAGGTTTTCATCCGAATCCGGATGGAATTATTGGGTCATTTGTTGAGAGAAGTCAGGAAATCGAAAAGGCTGAAGTGGTTATCAGCAGATTTAGTGAGCTAAGTGGAAAAAAACTATCGCCGTACCTGATGAAACTCTCTGGTAAGAATGAATTGATACAACGCATATTTGGGCGTATTGGAGTCGCAAAGCGTTATTCCAGGTTGTATTCCAAATCTGCTGCTTATAGGATTCTGGATTATCTGTATTGCGATTCTCACAGGGAAGCGATTGAATATGGTCTTGAACAATTTGTAAAAGAAAAAGAGAAGAATAGCAGTAATACATAAGGAGACATGCTTTTATGAAATACGCACTTATCGGCTGCGGCCGGATTTCCCCTAACCACATTGAAGCGGCCAAGAACAACAACCTTGATTTTGTCGCGATGTGTGACATCGTTCCTGAAGTTATGCAGGAAAAGTCCGACCGGTTCGGTCTGGAAACAGTCAGGAAGTATACGGATTACAAGGAACTTCTGGAGAAGGAAAAGCCTGAACTGGTTGCAATCGCCACAGAATCCGGCAAGCATGCGGCTATCGCACTGGATTGCATAGCGGCAGGCTGCAATGTGATCATCGAAAAGCCGATTGCCCTGTCCATTGCGGATGCGGATGCGATTATCGATGCCGGAAAAAAGGCCGGCGTGGTGGTCTGTGCGAATCACCAGAACCGGTTCAACAAATCCGTCCAGTACATCCGCAAGGCTCTGGAAGCCGGACGGTTTGGGAAGCTTTCCCATGGAGCAGCCCATGTCCGCTGGAACCGCGGCAAGGGATATTACGATCAGGCCCCCTGGCGCGGAACCTGGGCACAGGATGGCGGCTGCCTGATGAACCAATGC
>JAEEGL013329595.1_pt1 | contig 11299 bp, 10 predicted proteins | sample 9134231 | NCBI WGS metagenome assembly JAEEGL01 (sample SAMN16246548, study PRJNA631951) | gut metagenome | biome: gut microbiome; feature: rumen; material: fiber-attached | host: Bos | place: Iran: Karaj | collected 2018-10
AAGAAGATCGAGGCAGGTGTTCTCCGTGCATGCCATAAGCGGCCCATCAGTGCAGAGCAGATATCCAATCTGGTGGATGAGGTTGAAACAGAAGTATTCAAGAGAGAAGAGAAGGAAGTTCCCAGTGAAGTGATAGGCGAGATCGTAATGGCTAAACTCAAGGATCTCGAAGCTGTTGCTTATGTGCGTTTTGCTTCCGTATACAGGGAATTTAAAGATATCAATACATTCATGGAAGAACTGAAGAAGGTACTGGAATAGTATGGATGAAACGGATGAGGTGCTGCTGCCTCAGCGTATAGAACAGGGATATTATTCTTATCCTGACGAGGAACAGGCCGGAGAAGCGGCTAACGAGCTCGAAAAGATAAGGAGACTTGAGGCGCAGATAGACTACAACAAACCCAAGGTCGTCTATGCCCTTTATAACAAAATGCTTCTGGGAGAAGTGTTTTCAACCCCGGAAGGTTTTGCTTATCTGCTGCATCTGAGACAGTATCTTGAAGATAATGTCTATGATATCGGAGAGACAGTGCCGGGTATACCTGTCGAGATGTTCATCCATGAAAAGACGGTTGAAGTCCCTGTGCCGGATAAGACAAGCAGGAGAAGAAAGAAAAACCAGGATACGATAACGTATAAGATCATCATCGGTGCGCTGGCACTGCTGGTGATCGCGATGCTGGTGATAACAGCGCTGTCGGATTCACCGACGATACTGAACTACGAGAAGAAACTTCAGGACAGATATGCTTCCTGGGAAATGGAACTGTCCGAAAGGGAAGAAGCGGTACGGGTAAAAGAACTTGAACTGAAGAAGGGCGGAAAATAAAAATGAGTGCCGGATCGAAAATACTTGTAGTAGATGATGAGAGCAGGATGAGAAAGCTGGTAAAAGACTTTCTCTCCAAAAGCGGATATGAAGTAATAGAAGCCGAAGACGGTAATCAGGCCGTTGATATGTTTTTTTCGGAAAAAGGCATCGACCTTGTGATTCTTGACGTGATGATGCCCGGAATGGACGGCTGGGAAGTATGCCGTGAGATAAGAAAACACTCACAGGTACCCATCATAATGCTTACGGCAAGGAGCGATGAAAGGGATGAGCTGACCGGTTTTGAGCTGGGAGTGGATGAGTATATCACCAAGCCTTTCAGCCCCAAGATCCTGGTTGCAAGAGTGGAAGCCATAATGCGAAGATCCGGTAATGCGGTATCTGAACAGATAGAGATAGGCGGTATCAGCGTGGATAAGGTGGCGCATACCGTGAAGGTCGACGGTAAGAACGTGGATCTTTCCTTCAAGGAGTTTGAACTGCTTGAATACTTTATGGAGAATAAGGGCGTAGCCCTTTCAAGGGAGAAGATACTTAACAGCGTGTGGAACTATGATTATTTCGGAGATGCCCGTACCATAGATACCCACGTAAAAAAACTCAGGGCAAAACTCGGCGATAAGGGCAGCCTGATACAGACGGTCTGGGGGCTCGGATACAAATTCGATGAATAAGCCGAGAAGATTTTCACTAAAGAATCAGCTGGCGGCAGCCATAATAGTGATACTCAGTGTCACTATTTCTTCTTTATGGTTCATAAACGTTTTTTTCCTTGAACCTTATTATACCAGGTCTAAAGAAGCAAATCTGCAGGAGTTTTATGCACATATGCAGGAAAGGGAGGATGAGGGAATGCTCGGAACCGACGAAGCAAAGAGCGAACTCATGCGCCTTTGTAATATACATAATCTTGAATTCATAATCGTAGATTCCAGCGCAAATATACTCTATTCTTCCCTGAACGATCCGGGACGCATAAACAAGCAGCTCCGTGATTTCATCTTTGCAAGGGAAACGGGACGGGGAAAGATACTTGAGGAAAATGACGACTACACGCTGGAACTGCTTAAGGACGACGTGGAATCCATGGATTATCTTGTAATGTGGGGAGGCATTGATGAGGATGCGTTCTTCCTGCTCAGGGCAAACGTTGAGAGTATAAGGGACAGCGTGGAACTTGCCAACCGCTTCCTGCTGAGGGTCGGTATCGCTGCCATAGTACTGGCATCGGCAGTAATCTGGCTGATGACCGGAAGGATAACAAAGCCCATACTGGAGCTTGCGCGCATATCCCAGGAGATGGCGGAACTCAATTTTGAAGAAAAATATAAAGGACGCTCCAAATCGGAGATCGGTGTTCTCGGTGCAAATATAAATCTTCTTTCTGAAAGGCTTGAGAAGACCATAGGAGATTTAAAAGGTGCAAATATAGAACTGCAGAAGGATGTGAAGGCCAGGGAAGAGGCTGACCAGAGGAGGCAGGAATTCCTCGGAGCGGTCTCCCATGAGCTGAAGACACCCATAGCACTGATACAGGGTTATGCCGAAGGCCTGAAGGAAGGTATTTCCGAGGATAAAGAAAGCAGGGATTATTATTGTGATGTCATCATAGACGAGACCGGTAAAATGAATAATCTTGTACTGCGTCTGATCTCCCTTAACCAGGTGGAGAGCGGTAATGAGATGACCAATATGGAACGCTTTGATCTGTGTGCTCTGATAGCAGGCTGCCTGCAGGCTTATGAGCTGAAATTTAAAACTGCCGGGATCAGGATCTTTTTCGAAAAAGAGGAAGATGAGATCTATGTCTGGGGTGATCAGAGCGGAACCGAAGAAGTGATAAGGAACTATCTCTCCAATGCGGTGAACCACTGCAGCGGGAGGAAAGAAATATGCGTTAAAATTAGCAGACATGATACTTATGTACGCACCGAGGTATTTAATACCGGTGAAGGGATACCTGCCGAAAGCATTGACAGGGTATGGGATAAGTTTTACAAGGTGGATAAGGCAAGGACCAGGGAATACGGCGGCAGCGGTTTGGGACTTTCCATAGTCAAAGCCATCATGGAAAATATGAACGGAACCTATGGGGTGATTAATTATGACGACGGTGTTGGGTTCTGGTTTGAAATGGAAACCAAATAAACATCTTTAAGAGTATTACGGGCAAAGGCATTGATATAATCGGTCTGAGATGGTAAAATCAAAAGCATGAAAAAGATAATGATGATCATGCTGATAACGGTCCTCATGCTGGCATTTACGGCCTGCGGTAACGAGATACCCGAACTCAGCGACGAAGAACTGTATATGGTCGAAGAGTACGCGGCAAAACTGTTGCTTAAGTATGATGCCAATTATCAGGGCACCACGCTTTCGGATGAGGAGATCGAGGAGCAGAGAGCCGAAGCGGAAAGAAGGGCTGATGTACAGGCCAAGGCGGAAGCAGAGAGAAAGCTGAGAGAACAGAAAAAAGCCGAAAAGGAAGCTGAGAAGGCAAAGGAAGACGGCGGAGAAGGAAATAAGGGTGACAAAGCTGAGGTGCCGGAGAAAGAGTATGCCGATATAGCCGCCTTTCTCGGATTGGACGGTATATCGATCGAATATGCCGGACTTACTTTCAGTGAAGTATATCCCATGGACAGTGAGGTGACACAGGGACTTGCTCATGCACCTTCGGGAAAGACTTTCATGGTACTGGCTTTCAAGATGACCAATACCTCCGGAGATGAGAAAACGATAGATATGAATCAGATCAATCCCTCATTTACCATAGTTCTGGGGGCCGGAGTAAAGAAGAGTGCCCAGCCTTCGATGCGCGGTGATAATCTGCTGGGATACACAGGTACGCTCGCAGCGGGAGAGACAAAGGACGTACAGCTTTTCATAGAGGTCAATGCCAATACGGAGGCGCCGAAAGGGGCGACCATGAACATAAGACGGGATGGCGAAAGTGCCGAAGCTATGCTGTTTCAGGAATAACAATATACTGGACTTTTAGTACGGAAAGTGTATAATAAAATCGTGGGTTTATTGCAAACTGATGAAGGAACAATAATTTAGAGCGAGGTGGGTTATGGATTCAAAGATCTTACTTGAGAACGGAACAAATGAACTTGAGGTTTTGGAATTTACGCTTGCAGGAAATTCTTACGGCATCAACGTTGCGAAGATCCGTGAGATCATTCAGTATCAGCCGGTGACACCGGTACCCAATGCTCATCCCAGCGTGGAAGGTATTTTCATGCCGCGTGAGACGATGATCACTGCCATAGATCTGAAGAACTGTCTTCAGAGAGGACAGTCCGAGCCTCAGGGCTTATTCATCATCACGAATTTCAATACGCTGGATATCGCTTTCCATGTGGATACCGTGGTAGGAATACACCGTGTATCATGGAGAGAGATAATAAAGCCGGATACCACCGTTTCGAATGCAGAAGACGGCATATCAACAGGTATCATCAAGAAAAACGACAAGCTCATAATCATACTTGATTTTGAGAAGATAATTTCGGATATCAATCCCGAGACGGGACTTAAGGTTCAGGATATCGACGAGATGGGACCCAGGAGCAGAAATGATACTCCGATCCTTATCGCAGAGGATTCGGCACTGCTGAACAAACTGATCGTTGAATCCCTTCAGAAAGCAGGATATGTGAACCTTACCCATACGGAGAACGGACAGGAAGCCTGGGATACCCTTTCACAGTGGAAGATAGAAGGCAATCTTGACAGCAAAGTACAGTGTATCATAACTGATATCGAGATGCCCCAGATGGACGGCCACAGGCTTACCAAGCTTGTTAAAGAAGATGAGGTACTCAAAAAGATCCCCATCATCATCTTTTCTTCGCTGATCAACACCGAGATGAGAAGAAAAGGAGAACAGCTGGGAGCAGATGCACAGCTCACCAAACCGGAGATTGGTAATCTTGTCAGGACCATTGACAGTATACTCGGAATCGACGGGGGAGCGGAAGGCTGATCGTGATTTAGAAGATCTTTTGAAGAGTGCCGCAAGTCAACGGCACTCTTTTTAAGAAAAGAGAAGAAGGCATGAAGGACGAAGAGGAATATTTAGACAGACTGCTGCAAGCGGCGTTGAATAAGGGAAAGGCTGCTGAGCCCGAAGAACCTGAGCCTGATGAGGCTGAGGCTTTTTCCGGTGCGTCAAAGAGTCTGAGAAACCTTGCTTCGGAGACGCCGAAAAAGGATATAGGAAGCGGCGCTTTACCCAGTTTCAGACAGGTGGTTGATGCTGAAGAAAAAGGGGAAGATCTGTCGGAGAGTTTCAAACAGCCGGAAGAGATGCAGGCAGCTGCAGAGATACCGGAGCTTAATGATGTTTCGGATGTCATGAACCTGTTCGGGGATGCGGAGGGAGCAGCCGAAGAGATACCCGAAGAGACTGAGGTAGTTGATCTGTCCGAGTTCAGGGCAATGCATGATGAAGAAGAGCCGGTTTATGATAATCCCGAACCTGAACTGACGGCCGATGAGATAGCTGCAATGTATGCCGCTGAGCCTGTCATGTACGGTGAAGAAACAGAAGACGCGCCGGTTGAAGAGGAGCAGCCTGTAATTGAAGAAGAACCGGTATATGAGGATACGCCGGTAACGGATGATGATCCTAACCGTCAGCTTTCTCCCGAAGAGATAGCAGCTATGTTCGGTTCTGCACTGCCGGAAGAAGAAGCGGTATATGAAGAAGAGCCGCTTGCAGAAGAAGCTGTATATGAGGATGCTCCGGCAGTTGAAGAAGAGCCTGTATACGAGGAACAGCCTGTAATTGAGGAACAGCCTGTAATTGAGGAAGAGCCTGTTTACGAAGAAGAACCCGCAGCTGAAGAAGAGCCGGTATATGAGGATATGCCGACAGTTGATGATGACCCGAACCGTCAGCTCTCGCCCGAAGAGATAGCGGCGATGTTTGATGCGGGTGCAGGAGAAGATCCCGGAGATATTCCGGCTGATCCCGAAAAATCCGATGATGATATGGCAGATGAACTTATGGCATTGCTTGGTGAAGCGGATGCCATAGAAGCGGCCCCCGAAGTTGAGGAAATGCCTGCAGCGGAGGCAGAGTTCCCTGCAGCGGAAGCTGCTCTGTCTGATGATATAGGACTTGATGATCTTTCACTTGATGATATAGAAAGCCGTATGAAAGAAGCGGAAGCAGCCGGCGAGGAAGCAGATCCTCTGGCGGCAGCCGAAGACGATGCGGATGTGACCGCTCTTCTTGAGAGTCTCGGCAGCGATGACATGGATCTTTCCGACATAGGTGATATCCTGAAGAAATCCGACAATAACGAGATAGTAGACCAGAGCATTACCGAACAGCCCGATGCGGAAATGCCCGAGGATCCTCTTGGTGAAGAAACTTCTGAAGAAGCTGAAGAAGAGGGAGGCAAAAAGAAGAAAAAGAAGCTTTTCGGAAAGAAAAAGAAAAAGGGAGAGGGCGAAGAAGGCGAAGAAGGCGAAGAGGGAAAGAAGGAAAAGAAGCCCGGCTTCTTTACGAAGCTTCTTGATATGCTCATAAAAGAAGAGGATGAGGATCCGGTACCCGAATCCCAGTCCCTGAGATTAAGTGACGAAAACAAGGCCATCCTTGACGAGCTTGACAAGGAAGCCGAAGAGGGCGGTAAGGGCAAAAAGAAAAAAGAGAAGAAGCCCAAGAAAGAAAAGCCCAAGAAGGAAAAGAAACCGAAGCCCAAGAAAGAAAAGAAGGTTAAGCCGAAGGTTGAGGAAAACACCAGGAAGATACCGAAGAAATATGTGAGAAGGACTTTCCTGCTTGCAGCCTCAATACTGGTAGCACTTCTTCTGGTAACGCTCTATCTTCCCGGTATGAAGACCATGGAAGATGCAAGAAAGGCATTCTATGAGAATAAGGATTACAAGACCGTATTCCTGACCTTCTACGGAAAAGAACTGAGCGAGAGCGACATGAAGATATACAGGCAGTCAAGGATGGTGGTACTGCTTGACAGAAAATACGAATCCTATGAGAACTATAAGCGCATGAACATGCAGGAAGAAGCACTGGATGCGCTGCTGCAGGGCTTAAAGCGTTATGATGACCTGCAGGAAGAAGCGATAGAACTCGGTATGGGTTCTGAGATCATAGGGGTAAGAGGAAATATACTTGCCGCATTATACAGTGATTACGGCATAGATGAGCAGACAGCCTATGAGATACTCGGATACTCGAACCTTGATTACAGCGGAAAGATCAAGGCTACGGTCAAGGGCCAGCCTTATATAAAGATCGAAGATGAGATGAGGCAGAAGTACGGCCTCTCTGAGCCGGTGCAGGAAACCGTACAGGAAGAGGTGCCGGAACCGCAGCCCGGAGTATTACCGGATATGCTTCCCGAGGAGCAGCAGTATCTTGAACAGAAGGATGCGGAGCCTGAAGCAGAAGAAGTACCGCAGGACAGACCGCTGCCCGCAGAGGCTGATACCGACGGCAGGGATGTGCCGGTAGAGATAAACAGCGATCAGTTTTAAGGAGAAACAGATTGATAGCGATAATTGATTACGATGCAGGAAATATCAGAAGCGTTGAAAAGGCTTTTGCGGCTATAGGCGAGCAGACCGTTCTGACAAGGGATGAAAAGCTGATCCGTGAGGCTGACAAGGTGGTGCTCCCGGGAGTGGGAGTTTTCGGTGACGCCGCGAAAAAGATAAGAGATTACGGACTGGAAAACGTAGTAAAGGAAACGGCAGGATCGGGCAAGCCGTTTCTTGCTATCTGTGTGGGTCTGCAGCTGCTCTTTGATGAGAGCGAGGAATCGCCCGGTGCAAAGGGGCTTTCGATAATGAAAGGAAAGATCTTAAGGATACCCGATGACAGAGGGCTTACGGTGCCTCAGATAGGCTGGAACTCACTGCATAAGACAAGAGAGTCCAGACTCCTTAAGGGAATAGATGAAGGTGCTTTCGTATACTTTGTGCATTCCTATTATCTTAAGGCCGAGGAAGCTGAGGTAGTGACGGCTACGGTGGATTACGGTGTGGAGATACATGCTGCGGTAGAGAGAGGAAATGTTTTTGCAACACAGTTCCATCCGGAGAAAAGTTCGAAAACGGGCCTTAAGATACTGAAGAACTTTTGTGAGATATGATTACAGGTGGTGAGGACTATGCACACTAAACGTATAATACCCTGTCTCGATGTAAACAGGGGCAGAGTAGTAAAAGGAATCAATTTCGTGAACCTGGTGGATGCGGGAGATCCCGTGGAAACTGCCAAGGCTTATGACACTGCAGGTGCGGATGAGCTTGTTTTTCTCGACATTACGGCATCCTCAGACGGAAGGGATACGGTGGTAGATATGGTTCGCCGTGTGGCGGAGCAGGTCTTTATACCCTTTACAGTGGGCGGTGGCATACGCAGCGTGGATGATTTCAGAAAGCTTTTGAGGGAAGGCGCTGACAAGGTGGCTGTTAACAGCGCAGCTATCATGAATCCTGCTCTCATAGCCGATGCGGCCGATAAGTTCGGTTCCCAGTGTGTTGTGCTTGCAATAGATGCAAAACGCAGGGAAGACGGCGGCTGGAATATATTTAAAAACGGCGGAAGAGTCGATATGGGCATTGATGCAGTCGAATGGGCCATAAAGGGAGTGGAACTCGGAGCCGGTGAGATACTGCTTACCAGCATGGATTGTGACGGTACCAAAGAAGGTTATGATCTGGAGCTTACCAGGAAGATCGCTGACAGCGTCGGCGTTCCCGTGATAGCTTCGGGGGGAGCCGGAAAGAAGGAGCATTTCTATGATGCCCTGACGGAAGGCGGTGCTGATGCTGCACTCGCAGCGTCACTTTTCCACTTTAAGGAACTAGAGATAAATGAGGTGAAAGAATACCTGAAAGGCCGCGGTGTTGCAGTGCGTATGCAGGAGGCTGTGGAACTGTGAGCGCATTGACCGGAGACTGGGCGGAAGCCCTGGACGGAGAATTCAGGAAGCCTTATTACAAAAAGCTTTATGAGACGGTAAAACAGGAGTACAGGACTACCAAGGTTTTCCCGCCTTCTTCGGAGCTTTTTAATGCCATGCATCTGACACCGCTTCATGAAGTGAAGGCAGTCATACTGGGACAGGATCCCTATCATAACGACGGTCAGGCCCACGGTCTGTGTTTCTCGGTAAGAAAGGGAGTGGAGATACCGCCGTCGCTTGTAAACATATATAAGGAACTGCATGATGATCTCGGTGTGAAGATCCCCGAACACGGAGATCTTACCAAATGGGCAAAGGAAGGTGTGCTCCTGCTCAACACCGTGTTAACGGTAAGGGCGCATCAGGCCAACTCCCATCAGCATATCGGCTGGCTTACGTTTACGGACGCCGTGATAAGGAAAGTAGCGGAAGAAGACAGACCCATAGTGTTCATACTCTGGGGGGCACCCGCGCAGCGTAAAGCCGAGCTCATACATAATCCGAAACATCTGGTCTTAAAGGCACCTCATCCCAGCCCCCTTTCAGCTTACAGAGGGTTTTTCGGATGCAGGCATTTTTCAAAGACCAATGAATTCCTGAAAGAAAACGGAGTCGCTCCCATAGACTGGGAGATCGACTAAAAGGAGGATATATTATGAAAAAAGCGTTTGTAACAAAGGAAATGGTGGAGGAAGCGGTAAAGAAATACCCCACACCCTTCCACATCTATGATGAAGCAGGTATAAAGGAAAATGCCCGTAAACTCAAGCAGGCTTTTTCATGGAACAAGGGATACAAGGAGTATTTTGCGGTAAAGGCAACTCCGAATCCTTTTATCATAGAGATACTTAAAGATCTGGGCTGCGGCACCGACTGCTCCAGCTATACCGAGCTGATGCTATCTGAGGCTATGGGACTTTCAGGCTCTGATATCATGTTTTCTTCCAACGATACTCCTGCAGAGGAATTCGTGTATGCCGCAAAGCTCGGAGCCACCATCAATCTTGACGACATCACTCATATAGAGTTTCTTGAGAAGGCCATCGGCAAGCTGCCCGAAACCCTGAGTTTAAGATACAATCCCGGCGGAGTATTCAAGATAAGCACGGATATCATGGACAAGCCCGGAGACGCAAAGTACGGACTGACCAGAGAACAGCTTTTTGAAGCATACGGGATACTTAAGGAAAAAGGCGTAAAACGTTTTGGTATGCATGCTTTCCTTGCAAGCAATACAGTGACCAATGAGTATTATCCCACGCTGGCCAGGGAACTGTTCACCACGGCAGTGGAGATTAAGGAAAAGCTGGGTGTAGAACTTTCCTTCATCAATCTGTCGGGAGGTATAGGCATCCCTTATACTCCGGACCAGGAACCCAATGACATAATGCTGATCGGAAGCAGGGTAAAGGAAGTGTATGACGAAGTACTTGTACCCGCAGGCCTTAAAGACGTGGCGATATTTACCGAACTGGGAAGGTTTATGTTAGGCCCCTTCGGTATGCTGATCACAAAGGCTATACATGAAAAGCACACACATAAGGAGTACATCGGTGTGGATGCCTGTGCGGTCAATCTGATGAGGCCGGCAATGTACGGCGCTTATCACCATATCACGGTTCTCGGCAAAGAGAATGAGAAGGCGGATCATATGTATGACGTAACGGGTTCACTCTGTGAGAACAACGATAAATTTGCCATTGACAGAATGCTTCCCGAGATAGAGATCGGTGATTATATTGCGATCCATGATACGGGGGCACACGGTTATGCCATGGGATATAACTATAACGGCAAGCTCAAATCAGCGGAACTCCTCTTAAAGGAGGACGGCAGTATCCAATTGATAAGACGTGCCGAAAGACCTTCCGATTATTTTGCGACATTTGACTGCTTTGAGAAATATGCCGCATTGGCAAAGAAAGAATCCTGATCATGGAAGATGGTATCAGACTCAATAAATATCTGGCTTCCTGCGGAGTGGCATCGAGACGCGGTGCCGATAAACTGATCGAAGAAGGAAGAGTGACCATAGACGGCCGCACCGCTAAAACCGGAGATATCCGGAAGGAAGGGGCGGAAGTAATGGTGGATGGGCATATAGTAAGTATGCAGGAAAAAGTTGTGCTTGCATATTACAAGCCCGCCGGTGTGCTGGTAAGTGAGGATGATCCTCATGCCGAAGAGACGCTTAAGGATCTGATCGATTATCCGGTGAGGGTCACATATGCGGGACGGCTGGATAAGGATTCTGAAGGGCTTCTGATACTTACCAATGACGGGGATCTGATACATGCGATGATGCACGGCTCCCACGGGCATGAAAAGGAGTATATCGTTCATCTGAACAAGGAACCTGACAATGCAGTTATAGAGAAACTCAGGGGAGGCGTCTATCTGAAGGAGCCGGGAGTGAAGACCAGACCCTGCCGGATCGAAAAGATAAGCAGGAATGCGGTAAGGATGGTACTTACCGAAGGGATCAACAGGCAGATACGGCGTATGTGGT
>JAEEGL013465945.1_pt1 | contig 11299 bp, 11 predicted proteins | sample 9134231 | NCBI WGS metagenome assembly JAEEGL01 (sample SAMN16246548, study PRJNA631951) | gut metagenome | biome: gut microbiome; feature: rumen; material: fiber-attached | host: Bos | place: Iran: Karaj | collected 2018-10
AAAGTGCAGGGAGCACTTTGCTGTAAGTGTACCAGTCCAGAAGCTGTGCATGAAGCAGGACAAGCGGTTGTCCGTTATCCGGTCCTTCTGCATAGTTATATTGCACACCGTTCACATCGGCCTGCTTTTCAACAATTCCGGCTTGTTCAAGCTTTTTATGCTCAGGATTCCGATAGGTCGCAATATAGACCGCAATGACGATGACCGATAGCAAAAGCAGTATCAGGAAACCGATCACGCATCTTTTTATGATTTTTTTCCTCATAAGTTACTTCTCCATTATTTTTGTAACATATCAAACACACGGTTCTTTTCAAAATCACCGATGATCGCTTTCGGCAGAAGCTCCCTGCACTTTGCTTCATCTGCCCATACATAAGCCTGATGCTCAAAGCTGACCGTGACATTCTCGGTCGCAGTTTCGCACAGATAAACGATCAAGAGATCGGGCAATTCGCCCTCTAAGATACTGACATAAGCGATCTTCTTTATCTCAATATCTGTAATGCCTGTTTCTTCGCTGACCTCTCTGAACACTGCCGCTTCGGGCGTTTCGCCCTCCTCGATATTGCCGCCTGCGTTCTCCCATGTGTTCGCACCGGTGTCATCATTTTCACATCTCTGAACTAAGAGAAATCGGTTAACCCACGGTCACTTTTTGATGGAGGGTATCTTGACAAACTCTGTGTTCGTCAGCTTTTCCTTTGCGAGTATCTTCTTCAGCTTTTCCGTGATTATGGGCTGATTATCCTTGTTTTCAAACACAAAGATATCGCTGCCGTCCCATTTTGATTCATCAAAAGCGAAACCCTCAAAATCCATTCCGATATACTCAAGATTACCGCAAACAGGACAATGCGGGCACTCATTACCGTGAATATCCAGTGCAGGACCGCAGGTGCTTTTTACTTTCAGATAATAATATTCAACACCTGATTTATCCTTTGATTTCCCGTCTCTGTCACGCCACTTGGTACATTTCATCGGGATGAATTCGCAGCCGGCGATGTTGTTATTTTCAAATATATCCTTCACGCGCCTGCTTACAGCAAAGTATCCTGTCATAAATGCTGTATCCCCCGGCTTTTTCCCTTCAAGCACATAATTCAGGGGGCTTTTGAATTCTATTTCAGTTTCACCGCAGCATTTCAATGTTTTTTCCTTTGCCGAAACAGAGTATATATATGCCCAGCAATCCGATGCCTTGCAGTCAAAAAGATAAAATGACATTTTGTCCTCCTATGATCATCTTTTCTGTATATGACCTGAACCTCTTCAATAATATCATACCCCGGCCAGTTTGTCAATCACCGGGCGGGCAAAGCCCGCAGTTGCCTCGTAGTTTAATTAATATTAGACGGTTTAGTTTGCAGCCCGGTACCGTTCATTTGCCTGATCATATTCTACGCTAAGCCGGCGGGCTGAGCCTGCACCCACCTCGGCCGGTACGACCGGCAGCGACTTCGGCCGGTACGACCGGCAGCGACTTCGTATATTTATTTATGAGGACGGCTGCTTTTACGGCACGGTACCGTTCATACACCTGCTGTTCCTATACACTAAACAGAAAACCCGATGCGTTGTCTGCACCTGGTCATATTCCTGTATCTTATCGCACCGCCCTTATCTTATCAAATCTGTCAAGTACATTCTTTATATCCTGAGGCAGACGCTTTCTGCATTCTGCGGCTATATCCTCGGGTACTCCGTAGAAAGCCTCCGCCATACTGCCAGCAATACAGGTCAGCGTATCACAGTCTCCGCCGAGCGAAACAGCCGTACGTATAACATCCTCAAAGTCCGTGCCCTCAAGGAATGCGGTTATCGCCTCGGGAACAGTTTCCTGACAGGATTCCACATGGGTATATGTGGGGCGTATCTCATCGCAGGTGCGTGACAGATCATAGCCGAACTCCGATGTGATGTATTCCTTTATCTCATCCTTGCTGATACCGTTTCTTCCCATGAATATAACGCTTGCGGCCGCCTCTGCGCCCTTGATGCCCTCGGGATGATTGTGTGTGACCTCTGCGGTAAGCTTTGCTATGCGCCTTGTCTCTTCAAGTGTGTCAAAGAGCCACCCTGCGGAGGATACCCGCATCGCAGAGCCGTTGCCGTAGCTGTTGTACGGCTCAGGATCATGGCTTTTAAGCCAGTAAAGGAACATGCCGCCGTAGCCCGCATGAGGATACTTATGTCCCCATTTCTTCATTGACTTTACAAGAGCATACTTTATATCAAAGCCACTCTCTCCCATTGTATCCATAAGCGCTGCTGCCACTGCCACTGTCATTACGGTATCGTCCGTGAACTGAGACTTATCCGTAAAAAGCGGGAATACTTTTGTCTTGTTTCCTCTGTCAAACTCATAGGGACTGCCTATAATATCACCGATCATTGCTCCGATCATACCGATCGCCTCCTTGTCTTTGTTGATACAATTATACCACAGACAAAAAGGGAAGTGGTCGTTTGCCGCGCGACAAATTCCCACTTCCTTTTCTTCATCAATGTGATCCTGTCATATATGTATCATAGGCATAGGATTCTATCTCGCTGACAGTTATGGTATACAGCTCCTCCGGCGATCGTGCCAGCGGAATGGTATATTCCGGATATACAACAGTTCTCTGTCTGCCATCCGGGATTATCTCCTGCAATATAGAATATGCCGTCCATCAGAAAGACGATATACTGTGTGTTGCATAATTCCCTGCGTATTGTAGTACCGCGCATTATCTCCATATCAGGAGTTATGGTCATCATTTTTTCCATTGACTATTCCCCCAGTATCGGCAGTCCGTAACTGAACAGCGCCGCATTTATCTCATATATATCATATATCCGATTTGTCACAAAGTATGTGATGATAAGATCAAATCTGCTGCTCGGGGAGAATGCGATCTCCGCCCTTGACAGAAGGTCAAGCATATCCGGCATATCAAGCTCGAGCGCTATCGCAAAAGCGACAGCCGTTCGTTTCGTGGGCCTGTAATCCGCCTTGCAGCGTATGCGTGAGAATACCTTTCTGTCGATATTCGCCTTTTTATACACCATCACATCGGTCATGCCGCTCTCATCAATAAGTCTGAAGAGTCTCTGCTGAAAAGTCTCTCCCGCACCGCCCAGCACTTCGTCAAGGCTTTTGCCCTGCATATCCGTGAAATAGCCCGCTGAGGTGCTTTCACTGTCATCGGCCTCTTCTCTGCCGCTCACGTATTCTTTGCCGCGCAGAAAATGCCTGCGCTCTCTTTCATGACGTATGCGGCTGTGACACATATCACTGTATTCCTGCTTTTTTGCCAGTCCAACCCCGTGTTCGTCGATATACTCGTCTATCTCGCCGACCAGCTTTTCCGAAAGCTCAAACGCCGTCTTATCGAACACCACAAGTATGACGCTCATATCATGTGTCAGCAGAAATCTGCCTATCTCGGACAAGGCGATATTCAGCGCTTCATCCTTCGGGAAGCCGTATACTCCCGTTGCGATAAGCGGGAATGCGATACTCTCCGCTTTAAGCTCCGCCGCTGCTGAAAGTGCGCCCGCATAGCATGAACGCAGTATATCCCGTTCACCGTGATCTCCGTCTGCCCATACAGGCCCTACCGTGTGGATGATATATTTCGCAGGCAGATCAAACGCAGGCGTCATGACTGATCTTCCCGGAGCGATATTCCCCGCCTTCTTTCGTTCCGCAAGAAGGCGCTCCTCTCCCGCAGCCTTATATATAGCACTGTCCGTACCGCTCCCGACAACAGGCTCGGGATTGGCTGTATTCACGATTATATCTGCCTCTACTTTTGTGATATCGCTGCGGATTATCTTAAAGGGCATGTGATCACCTCGGTAAGGATGGTTGGCTGTGATATCACTCCGTCATTCTGTCTATCCATTTTTCCAGTGACTTTTTGAATGCGGCGATATGATCTGCCTCAAACATTGCATTTACATATATGAATCTGAATATGAGTCCATCGGGGGCGGCAAGTATCTGGAGCGCGGTGCGTCTTACCGCTGTGCCGTCAGGATTGGGGAGTATCTCGGTTACTGCATTATGCTCCTTCATGCTCTCCATATCCATTATGGAAGCCTCATATACCAGGAAAAGCGCATCATTGCGGAAAACAGACTCATTATCCAGACACCAGTTATCAGAGCTGTTGGCTATACCGCCTCGTATGCGCGCGGATAGCTGACGGAGCATCTCCTTCATATCTGCGCCTTCAGTCACACTGACACCAACGGGAAGCAGCCTTATCGTAAGTCCTGCGGCGTTTTCGCTCTCGGGCGATATCCTGTTCTGGAATACCCAGTGCAGCATCACGTTTTCTTCGCCCTCGGTCTCAGCCATAGCCAGGAGTGCAACCGCTGCACAGAGCTCATTGGGTGAAAGCTGAGTGCTTTCCTTTATGTGCGAAAGCTTATCCTCGGTCAGATCAGACTGTATGATGAATGAATCAAACCTGAGATCGTTTGTATTGTGATCGGTCTTTAAATTGCAGCACCAGTCTGTACCTTCGTATTCGCGGCTGAAATATAGCTTCGCCTGCTCATACTGTTTCCTGTCCGCATTGTTATGTTCCTCATCAAGATATGTGAACCATGTGTCCGTGGCAGGTTCCTGTTTGTCATAATATGCCCACAGAGATCTCAGAAGTATATTCAGTCCGCTGCCGTCTATCGCTATGTGATGCGACAGCAGATACAGATACAGATGGGATTCTGTAAGGAATAGCCGCACCTTTATGAGCGGAGAGCGAAGCATGCGCACAGGTCGGTTGAGCACGGGCTTCAGGTCACAGAACTCAGTCTCCGACAGGCGCTCGGTCTTTGCCGTAACAGCAAGCGACGGATCGTAGCACTGTACAACCCTGCCGTCCTCATCAAAGGACAGGACTGTGCGGAAGATCGGGTGATGATCTATCATACTCTGCACGGCGTTACAAAATCGTGTGATGTCCACAGAATCCGCAGGCAGAGTGAAAAGCATGGGGATATTCCACATACAGCTCTGCGGAGCACACAGCTGATAATCAAACATATTGAGCTGGAATGCCGTGAGAGGATATGTCCTGCTGCGGGCATCCTCCTCACGCTCTTGTGCAGTCTGTCTGTCATGTGTGATAGTGTGTTCCTAATCGTCAGCTATATCCTTAGGTGTGCGTCCGCGGAAAAAATCCATTGCCGCGTGCCCCGGCATATCAAGACTGCCAAGGAGCTTCAGCGTTGCAAGTGAATCACCGCCGAGAGAATAGAAATCATCATCAATGCCTATCTTTGAAAGGCCGAGTATCTGCTCGAACTGACTGCACAGCTTTTTCTCGGTCTCTGTCTGCGGCGCGGCATACTCCGCAAAATATTTCGTGATATCAGGTGCAGGGAGCTGCTTTCTGACAAATTTACCGTTGGCATTCTTGGGGAACTGCTCCACAGCGATAAAATATGTCGGTATCATATAATACGGCAGTCTCTTTGCCAGCTCCTCACGGTCAATGGTAAGTTTTACACCATCCCAGAGGCCCTTGTCCGAAGCTTCCTTTTCTATGAAATACGCAGCGACATACGCGCGGGACTTATCCTGAAATCCCCTGACCATGACATCTTCAAGACCTGTCAGCTTCTTTACCGCAGCTTCGATCTCGGCAGGCTCTATGCGGTTGCCGTCTATCTTCATCATATCGTCTATCCTGCCTGCGATATAATAACGTCCTTCCTCATCCCTGTACGCCATATCACCAGTGTGGAATATCCGCACTGACGGATCAAGAGGCGAAGCCCTGAAGGCCTTTGCAGTCTGCTTGGGAAGGTCTATATATCCGCGGATATAGTCATTGACAAAGCACAGCTCGCCCTGCTCCCCCGCTCCTTCCACAAGAGTATCATCCTCGCGCAGAAGTATCATACCTATCGGAAGTTTTGGCTTTCCGAGAGGTGCGATATCATAGGCGCGGTCAAGTATATACTGGAACACGAAAAATCCTGTTTCCGACATAGCGTAGTTGTGTTCTACCGCAGGGCCGTCGGGGAAGTATATATCATTGGCGGGCGCACTGCCTGTATATATCTTCTTCAGATACTTCGCGGGGTTCTCGTAATGGCGCAGAAAAGAAGGAGGGAAGAATATACTCTCCACACGCTGATCCTCAAGCGTTTTCTGCAGGGTGTCATAATCACGCAGCAGATCGCCTGATATCAGAAATACAGTCTTTGCGCTGAGGGTAGCATCTATAAGATACAGCTGTGCGGCAACGAAGTTGAGTGCAGCGGTATATGCAAATACCGACTCGGGATACTCATCCCTTTCGGGAGTGACAGACGCACACTGATCCACATTTCCGTACTCATGCAGCACGCCCTTGGGATTGCCTGTAGAACCCGAAGTATATACTGCATACGCAGCATCGTGGATATCAGTCTCTTCATATCCGTAAAGAGGTTCCTTTTCCGAGAGTATCCTGTCAACAAGCTCCTGATCTATGGTGAGAACAGATCTGCAGTTTTTCTGTATGAACTCCACTCTTTCGGCGGGATAGCCCTTCTCCATCATAACATATGCTGCGCCTGCCTTCCATACTCCTAGCATACAGCTGAAGAAATGGATATTTCTCGGCATAAGGATCGTGACAAACTGCTCCCTGCCGATACCTATATCTTTAAGGTAGCGGTATATCTTCGCCGATTCGGTATCGAGCTCAAGGTAAGTAAGTGTTTCTCTGCCGTCGGTAAATGCTGTTCTGTAGCGATAACGGGATATTATCTCAGATATTCTGTCCATAAAACGTTTCATACACAAACCTCCTGCTGTTTAACTATTTGTCGATATGATCTTCTGGCCGATCCCGGCTTAGACTTCGTTTAGCGGCTGTAAAGCATCGTTATTCCGACAGCTTCACAAATTCCCATGTGTCATTCTTATCTGTACTGCCAAATTCGACTCCCGCTCCCGTATCGCAGAGAGCGCAGCCTTCAAGCACATCAAGAGTGGTCATTATCCTGTACCCGCCCTTCTTTTCCGAAAGGGTGAATGAGAAATTCTTGTTCTCTGTCGGTACTACGCCCCATTCAGACCTGTAGAGAGCCGCCGTATCATAGACAGGGCTCTTTTCCGCCCTGATAAGCTCGGTCTCATCAAGCTTCGGTATGATCTTGAAGCATCCCTTATCCGCAGCGCTTATATCATAGACTATATCCCACTGCACATTCTTTTGGGAAATATCGGGATCTGATACGGTAAGCAGAGCGGATGCGCCTGCGCGGTCGCTTTTTTCCGAGGCACAGAGATATCTGTCGGTAGCTGTGTTTCTGATGGTGTATGTACCGAGCCTTACAGGCGAACAGAGCATCTTCCACATTGACGGGAACATTCCCTTTTTCTTTCCGCCGTCCCTTGTGTCGATTATTTCACCCCTGAAGAAGGCTTCATAATAATCACCTATGAAATCGGGATATCTCCCGGGGACATATTTCCATTTCAGACCGTTCTCGGGATTGGTAAGATATGTATCTCCGCCCTCTTCTGTCTGTCTGAGATACTCAAGTCCCGCTTTGCCCTTCACCTGATACTCATGACATGTGGGAAAACGTTCATCCCCGGTGATAAGCTTTGCGGGGATATCTATCTGATGAATGAATTCATGTGTGATAAATCCGCATGTCCACGGCTCTTTTCTCTCTTTTTCGAGAGGAGTGCCGCTGTTTATTTTCTTTATTTCAGTACTCACATCAAGGGGGAATACACAGGACTGCCCGTAATCCGACAACAGCAGATTTGTTCCTGTAGTGCCGTAGCCCACCTCTCTGCCGCTGAAAAAGAAGACCGAATCAAATTCATCTGCGGGTATCCGCTTTGAGGATTCTTTGCTTACTTCATCATAACCAAATCCTGCTGCAGGCAGTGTCATTGCATCATCTATCCGCAAAGTGTACGGCTCTATCTTCACGCTGTGATCCGTCATCTCTTCGATGCTCTGTTTGAATCTGAGTATGCTGTGATCAATGACCCTGTCGGTATCAGAGCCACTGATTATCCTGAAGTTCTGATCTTTGCCGTCTATATTCATCGTGACATTGGTGCACTTTACGAATAATACTCTGAGTGCTGTTTCCTCGCTTGCACAGCTGCCGCTTTCATAGTCTGAGACAACGGCCTCATGCATAGCAGTGATAGTGCCCAGTTCCTGCTCTATACCGTATGTATTACGAGCACAGGCAGGCGAAGTAAGAAGTGAGCACGCAACAAACACTGCTGATAATATCTTTAACGGTTTTAATGTCATATCCATCACCATATTCTGATACCGAACGGTCGATACCGTATCTTACAGATAATTTCTTGTGCGGTCCATATCCGTTTCAAGGTCGGGATAATCAGCCCTGAGCCTTTCAAGCAGCACGGGGACAAGCGACTTATCCTCAACTATTTTCCTGAATTCCTCGGTGGTTATACCCACCAGCTGCAGAAATGCAAGCTCGCCGTATATGGTCTGTCTTGTCTTTACCTCCGTATCATTTACAACGACAAGAGCGGTTATCTGACATTCGGGCCTGTCAAGATTCAGCGACTGAGGATCATTCGCAGAGCCTACATACTGATTCGGTTCAAACCAGCGGTCGCTCTTGAATGTATATCTTGCAAGATTTCCCAGCATATTTGCCGTCCATATACATTCATTCGGGGCTTCGTTTTTCAGCTTCATTGTCATCTCATAGCCCCATTTGCTGTACTCCTTGCCGAGGCTCTCCTCCACTGCATACAGCTCACTCATTCCGAATGTGACGATATGGCTGTAGCCTTTGGGCGATGTATATATGCTGTACCCGTCAAGATACTCGTTTCCACCGAACATGGCACGGCTTGTGATAACAGTCCCGTAGTGCTCGGGATTCTGATCGCCATACACTTCCTTGAAGCCTGCCTCTATCTCATCCCATCCGGGAGCCCATTCCTCGTCTTTTGCCTTTTCTCTGAATTCTTCAGGTGTCATAGTTGTTCTCCTTTTCATCTGTACATGTCTGGATTTTTTTCGTATTTTACAAGGCGGCCCAGCTTTGCGTGCATCTGCCCTATCCTGTCCGCTATATAATCATAGAGATCATCTTCCACATATGCTATCCTGTCAATATCCAGCAAATAGTCCTCCGGAAGATCATCATTTAATACAACATTTATAACATAGTCGCCGCAGGATCTGAAAAGCTTCGTGATATCCGCGATATCCCGCTTTTCTTCCTCCGTGAAAAAGGGCTGCTCACATAATCTGTCTCTGATATGCCCGCAAAAAAACTCAAACCATTCATCCCAGTTCTGGTTGCCATTGTTCTGGGCCTCATACCGCAGCTTTTCGATCTCACGAAGCAGCTCGCCCTGCAGTGTATCAGCCTGTCCCCTTGGCGGAACAAGCTCCTTCATGATATATGTGCACTCCTTCGCATAGTGCATGATATACTTTCTGCCTTTTATATCCTCTATCATATTTCCACTCTTTTCCTGTATCGGGATATCATCCTGTGTTATCTTGCATCTGCTTTTCTCACTCAAGACATACCTGACACCCGAAGGAGCTGACATATGCATCATGTTTCGGGCATTTTGGGAAGCCGCACCTGACAGGATCATTTTCATCAGCTTCATCAAGCCATTCTGTCAGTGCAGATTCAGCAATATCATCCTTAGTCATCCGTTCTATAAGCTTTTCAAACTTATCAAGATAAAACAGCATCCTTTCTTCATCAGGGCAGTAATCAAGAGTTTCCCAGCCGAGTTTTCGTCTTGCTCCGTCAACTACATTCAGCATAAATGTTTTATCTTCATCAAAGCTGTCTCTGCTCCACGGCATTTCTACTATTTCAAAGCCAACAACGCCAAGCCCGAAAACGCTCTGATTTTTCTCAGCAAGAAATACCATCAGACGTTTCTGACTTTCGGTTTTTGCTATCCTGCCGCCGCTCAGGCAAAGAACATTTATAAACGCAGCTGTCCCGCCGTTGGACATTTTCAGTGAATCTGAAAGATATGACGGTACGGGTATATCAGAAGTGCTGATGCCTTGCTCAGTTCTTTTCCTGTATTCCCTCTGCCATTCACTGCTTTCTTCAGGATCAAACCTGAATAATATCAAATTCCCCATTTTATTTCCTCTCAGCGGGTATAAAGCCACTCTTTCGCTTTTTCGTAATCAGAAATAAATGCGACAACTATACCCTTTTTCTCTATGCTTCTGAATACCCTGTGCCAGCATCTGTCCACTCCGACAAATGCGATTTTCCTGAACACCTTGGCGGTGTCAGATATGCCGTTTATTATCGTTTCAGCGATACGTTCGGTAATATCCGTTTCATCCAGATCGATTATCATAAATGAAGAAACAGACGGCCTTGAAAAGCTTTTTATATCAGCGGTGAATTTGGCGATCACTTCATCTTCGTATTCACCCATAGAATCCAGATGCTCACACCATATCGTCCCGCCGTTGTAACTGAGCTCAAACGATCTCTTTTTTATGCCTGCTCTCTGAATATCATTCATGACATCTTCCTCCGAAGCGGATCCCGGTTTACTGACAGCGGATATCCTCTATGCCTTTTATCATCTCTACTATCATATCGTGAGTCGGCGTCGGGACACCGTATTTCCTGCCTATTCTCTGTATGCACCCGTTGAGCGTATCTATTTCCGTTTTCTGCCGCTTTTCAATATCCTGCAGTGTTGATGCACGGTGTGCAAAGGTGTCGGGCACCATTTTGCCGTAAAATGCTTTTCTGTACTCCTCCGGTGTCTTCCAGAATGTGCTGTAGCCTGCCGCTTCCATTACACCATAGGTCTCATCTATCAGTCTGTTCATGATACCTACAAGATGATCTGTGCCCGCAAGCTGACCATAGGTCATATTCACGATCGCACCCAGGGGATTGAGTGTGGTATTATAAAGCATTTTTGCCCACAGAGCCTGCTCCAGCTCCTCCGATACCTCAGAGGGTATACCCGAATCACTGATGGCGCGGGCCAGCGGCTCAAGCTCCGATATTGATTCACCGTGCAGAGAGCCCAGCAGTATGGGGGCAGTATGCACCGTAGCTTTGGTAACACCGGGTTTAGTTCTTTCAAAGCCCGTGATCACCCTTGCGTTATACACCTGTGAGGTCGGGAAATGCTCCAGATATATCTCATCATTTCCCCATCCGTTCTGGAAAAGAATTATACGCCCGTCCTGTCCTGCTATCACAGGATGAGCCGCCAGTTCATCGGCCACAGTCCTGTTTGACATGGTCTTTACCGCCACTGCGATATAATCAAAGC
>JAEEGL013877901.1_pt1 | contig 11299 bp, 7 predicted proteins | sample 9134231 | NCBI WGS metagenome assembly JAEEGL01 (sample SAMN16246548, study PRJNA631951) | gut metagenome | biome: gut microbiome; feature: rumen; material: fiber-attached | host: Bos | place: Iran: Karaj | collected 2018-10
CACGGTGTCGATTATTGTCTGCACCATCGGCGAGGCTGTTGCAACCCACAACGAAAATTTTGGCATCGTGTAATAATTGTCGAATATCTCGCGGAACGACGCGGGGTCGTAGTTGTTGGGCTTGTAGAAAGGATATTTTTGGCGAAACAACTGCATCACGCTGTCAGCCTCCTCGTTGTACTCCATCTCCTTGTAGGCGGCGATGGCGTACTTGTAATACACCTCGTTTTGAGTCTTGCTGAATTTGGAGGTGTTGATGCCCTTGGAGAGCGCGAGAGCCTCGCGGTATTTGCCTGCGGCGTAGTAATTATAAAAAGTGCGGAGGTCGTCGTCGCCCATCATAGCATTGCCGGTGCCGACGTGTATCACGTTATGATTGTCGGCGGGCGGAGCGTCGGTGGAGACGGCGTTTTGGTAAAGCGGGATTCCTGACAGGGTGTCGCCCTGCGCGGAAGCCGTTGCCACAGCCGCCGTGCTGATGATTGCCGTCAGGAGCAATATGTAGAGATAATTGTTTTTCATTGCCAATTCCTAAAATTATTTTTCCGAAAATTCCCGTCCCAAAATCAAGTCCCATTCGTTTTGCGTGAGCGGCGCGAGCCTCATAGACGCGAGGGTCTTGGCGTAAGTCTCGGGGTTGGTGTCCCAAAGGTGAATCTTGTTGTCGTCGGTGAGGGCGAAGAGGATTCCCCGGTCGTTGAACGCCAACCGCTTGACTTTGCCGCTGTTGTAATTGCCGTTTCTATCGGTGCCGACGAGGCTGTGCTCCTCTATCGCGAGCGGCTTTTCCTTCAAGTCGTTGGTATTGATGAGCGAAATGCGCTTGTCGGCTGACGAGAGGGCGAGTATTCCCGTATTGGGGTCATAGACGATGTTGTCGAGTTTTGAGTGCGCCGCCGCCATACGGTCGCCCTTGGTGTCGTCGGCGAGGTTCACGAATTGGATTTCGCCGTCGCTGAAACATATCGCGAGCAGGTTTTTGCCGGTGATGTGGGTCATCTTGAAGGCGTTTTGGTCGGGCAGCGCGGGGAGGACGGTTTTGATTTCTTGGGTGTCGCAATTCCATTTCAAGAGCCGTCCGTCGTGGCAGAGCACGTAAATCGCGCCGTTGTTGCCAAAGAAAATGTCGGTGATTTTGGTATTGAAATCGTGGGTAGCCTGCATCTTGTCGAGGTTGGCAAGGTGCATCATATCAACAATGCCGTTGGTGTAAGCCACTGCAAACCTGTATTGGTCGGTGGACAGCGACACCGCCTGAATGTAATCGTCGTGCGCGGGCAGTTGCGGATGCACTTTGGCGTAAGTGTCGAGGACGTAGGACGCGCGGTCTTTGGTGGAATATGCGATGAGGGTGGGCGTGATGAACACTGCGCGCTCCATCGGCGTGTGCGCGGTGAATCCTGCGTCGTACTCTATGGGACGGAATTTGCCGTCGGCGAGGATTTGGCGCAGGGAGATTGCACCGTCGTCGCCAATGGTGACGATGCGCCCGTTGGGGTCTATCGTGAATGACTTAATCTGACCGACGTTGATGTCGCGTCCGCCCACGAAGCCGTTTTGCTCCAACGCAAAAAGCATAGCGTCGTAGAGGTCAGCGTTGATTTTGCCGCTGCCGCCCTTGCGGTACATCTCACAGGCGGCATTGGCGAGGCGGAGGTTGAGGGTCTTGTCTTCGTATTGGTTTTTGGCCTTCATAGCCAATGTGTTGCAGAGTGCGACGTAGTAAAGTCGGGACGCCTCGTCTGATGCCTTGCGGGCGCGGTCGCGTTCTATTTCGGCATTGTAGCGTTCCTGGTCGGCTTTGTCGCGCTCATCTTGCGCCTCAAACCTTGCCTGCTCGGCGGCGGCGCGTTCCTTGTCGGCGATATATTGCTGACGGCGGGCTTCGGCGGCGTTTTGGTCGGCGAGATTCTTGGCGGCGATGGCGCGTTCAGCCATCACTTTTGCTGTGTCGCTCTGCGCCCGCGCCTCGTCGGCTTTTTGGTCGGCTATTTCCTTCTGATGGTCGGCAATTGACTTTTGTTCGAGGGCCTCCTTGGCATTTTGCTCGGCGAGTTCCTTCTGATAATCGGCTTCACGTTTCTGCGACAACGCCCAAAACAGCAATGCCGAAAGTCCCAATATGAACGCCGAGAGGACGATCATTGCGCCCAAAATCTTGTGACGGCGGGCTTTTTCGGCGGCGATGATGGCTTCGTGGCTCTGCTTCATATATTCGTCGCACTTTTCCATACGGTTGGTGGCGGCGATGAGTTTTTCGCGCTGAGGACGCTGCGAGGTGTCGTGCTTGAGTATCCAATACGGATTGGGCTTGCAACGCTCGTACCAATCGTTGAAGAAGGCGTAGTTGCCTGACGCCAAGAGGAACTCCGGGCTGCGTCCGTTGTCGAGCCAACGCTGAACCTGCGAATTGAAGTCGTTGTACTCTTTGAGGTTGTCGAGTTCCTCTATGTCCCACTGCGAGAGCATCTTCCAATTTCGTATCAACGCCTCGTGCGTGACGTCCAAAACCGTGTCGCCGGGCAGGAATTGCGATTCCACTGAGTCGTCCATAATGAACGGACGGAGCAATGTATTGTCCTGCGAGCGGAAAATGTTCAGTACGCCGCAGACCGTGGCGTTGGAGATGTTGGGACGGTTGATGATGCCTGTGATTTCGTTGACGGTGCAACGGTTGCGCACTTGGCGGTTGTTGTCGATTTTGGTGAGGGTCTTGAACGCCTTTTCTATTATCATCTTGCTCTCCTCGGGCGAGATGGTCTTCTGCGCCCAATCGGCGTTGCGCATAAAATGGTCGTAAGCCGATTCGTACAACGTTCCGGCGTGTGCGTTGAGGACGTTGTTGAGGTCGGGCTTCTCGAAATATTTTTTCTGATAATACGGCAATGCGGCGTACCAGGTGTCAAAATCCTTGCGCTCGTCGCCACGCAGCACTTCCTTGGTGATGCCGGCGATTTTTGCAAGGTGAAGGAGGTCGAGCGGCACGCTGCCATTGTTGGCGGTCTTCCAAAGGAGGTTGAGGGCGTGTTGGAGTACGGGCAGTTGGTCAAAACCTGAATTGAGGTTGTTGATAAGCACCTCGGTAAGCCTTGACGAAACGCTGCCGCCCGCCAACAATGCGGGTTCTTCTATTACTTGACGTATCTCAGTCCTTTTTAACTGAGGCACAAAGAATTGGCTATAAGCAATAAATTCGGGCAAATCCTTGAAAACGGTGCACTGCGAGATGTAGTCGCTCCTCATCGTGAAGATGACATAGACGGGCAGTTGTTTGGCGATTGCTATCCTGACAGTCTCCAAAAGGATGTTGATGGCGGTGTAGCACTCGATGCTCGGCGAGCCGTCGTGGAAGTTTTCGTTCATTGTGAACACTTCCTCAAATTGGTCGGCGATGACGAGGAGGTTTTTTCCACGGTTGGCGGCGGCGGTGGTGTCGGCGCCGTCATAAAATTCAGAATTTGTATATAAATCCACGAGTGCGGAGAATCCACGCCGGAGTTCGCGCATTGTGTAGTCGTAATCGAGGTTCATCTCCTTGGCTGCGCTTTCGGCGAGGCTTGCAAGCGGGTTGCGCTGCGGCTTGAAGTCGCAGACGAGCCATCCGTTGAACTTTGCCTTGGAAAATCCCGCCCTGATGTAAGGAACGACACCGGCATACACCATCGACGACTTGCCGTCGCCCGACGCGCCGGTGATGAACGCCATCTTGTTTGTTTCGAGGAGTTTGACAATCTGCCTTATGTGCAAATCCCTCCCCTTGAAGAAGATAGCCTCCTCTTCGGTGAACGGTCTCAGACCCGGATATGGACAGATTGATGTACTCATTGCTGCTTATTGTTTTTGTCTAAAAATACCTTGATGTCGAGCGGGATGCGCAACTGTTCGTCAACGGTGCAAGCCATAATGCCGTCAAAAACGCACTGCTCCTTCGGGTTGGCGTGTTCGCTGTTGCCGGCTACGAGGAGTGGCGTCTGACTGCTGTTGCCGCCCGTGTCCTTCCACACCTGACGTGCAAACGACACCGCCCAATCTTCGGCGAAATTGTAATAAACAACGCCAATCTTGCTGTGCGCGAGTTGTTCGCGGATGTAGGTGTTGTAATCGAGGTCGCTCGACATACTGAGCGGCAGACGGGTCACCTTTTGGACATCGCGGAGCATATTGAAGATGCCCGACGCGGACTCGCCGTCGAGTTCGTTGTACATAAAGAAAATGTCGGACGGCTCGCACTTGGTCTCCGCCTCCTGCTTGACGTTCATAATGGTCCTGAGATCCTCCACAAAAATTATCGGCGACGGCTTGGCGCAATAGATGGTGTTTTCGATGATGTCGCGGCGGATGTCGTTGATGAAGGGGACGATGGAATTGTTGGTGTCCGCCGTTTCGTCAGGATTCCACAAAAACATCTTGAACTTGGCTCCGCACAACGATTTGGCGATGCGGTACTGCACCCCCGCCGGCGAATTGTAACCCGCGCCGCCGGGCGTATAAATATCCGTGGTGCCGAGGATGTGTATGCTGCAATCCGCGCCGTCAATCATCCTGTTGGCATCGTCAGACAGCATCCCCTCCCCGTCAATGGACTCGATTCCTGCCTTGGCGAGTACGTATTTCAATTCCTGCCTTGCGTCCGACATCTCGGGAGCGGCATCGGCGAGAAATACGGTGAATTTTCTATTGTAGAGGTTAACGAACATATTTCGACACAAAATTAGCAAATTTTATGCAATTTGAGCGGAATTTTACTCAGTGTGGCGAAATATTTTTTTCGCTTAACGCTGATTTAACATTAATTATAACCTCAATTTCCCGAAAAACTCCTACATTGCGGAAAATTTACAAATTATAATTTTCCAAAGATGAAAAGAGCATTAATGACAGCATTGGCAGTTGCGCTCACGGCGGGTGTAGTGTCGGCGCAAAGCCTTAAATTTCAGACATTTGCCGACAGCGTTGGCATCAAGCAGAAGGGTGTGCCGACCTATTCGGCAGTGAAGGTGGCGTACCCCGTTGACGGACCCGCCGCGTTGGTGAAGTCGCTCAAAACGACGCTTTCGGAGCGTTACAACATTCCGATGGCAAGCATCACCGACGGCAAGACTTTCGCCAACAAACTCGCCAACAAGAATGTCGCGGACTTGAAGAAGAAGTTTGTGGAGGATTTTGACGAGGACGACAACATTCCCGAACTCTACATCAACAACGTGGTTGAGAAGGTCTATGAGACCGACAAGATTGTGACTGTGATGTACGGCGGCAATGTATTCTACGGCGGCGCACACGACGACTATTTTGGCGCGGGCGTCACTTACAGGAAGTCCGACGGCAGGGCGTTTGGCGTTGACATCCTTGAAGAAGGCGCGTGGGATCAGATTCAGGACAAGGTTGCGGCAGGCCTCCGCAAGTATTTCGACGTGAAGAGCAACAAGGAGTTGGCTGACGAACTGATGGGCGACGGCATCATCTGCACCAACAGTGACTTCTTCATCTTTATGCCCGACAATCCCCCGTTTGTTGAAAACGGCGAACTCGTGTTCCTCTATTCCACCTACGAAATCGCCTCCTTCGCGGCGGGTATGCCCGAAGTCAGGATTCCGCTCAAAGACGTGATGCAATATCTGAGCGCGGATTTTGCGGCGTTGGTGAAGTAAGAGAGATTGTTTCTTTTTCGGCGGAGAAGCGGCTGTTGGCTATTTCTCCGCCGATTTTTTCTTCGGTTTCATCTCGGGCAGTTCGTCATACATCGACTCAATCAAGTCGGTGAGGTAGTCGCTGTTGTCAACGTCATCGACCAAGAGCATCTCCTTCGCGCCCTCGTATGGCAGTGCGAAACGTGCGTCGGGCGTGCGGTCGAGGGCGGCTTTCACGGGCTTGACGAGGAAACGGTTGTCATATATACCGCCAACGATTTTGTCACGGTAATAAATGATGTATTCGCCCATCATTTTGCGATAGGTAACGTCTTTTAGGTCAGACAGTTGCTCCAATATGAAGTCCAAGTAGTCTTTTGATGATGCCATAATGGGTTTGGGTTATTGATTGTGAGTACAAAGATACAACATTTAATCGAGAATTGCGGCGGGGACGACCAAAACATCTACGAATTTCGCGGTTCGTCGTCGGAGCTTTTTTGCAAATTGATTACAAACTACGGCGCGAAACGATACGATTTGGTTGATAATTACCGTTCTGACAAACAGATAGTTGCGTTTGCAAATAGTTTTGCCGCTGCTATCAGCCGCCGTATGAAAACCGCGCCCGTTGTCTCAAAATCCGACAAACAGGGCAAAGTTATTTTAGTAAAGCACACTTGCAGCGGTAGTTTTGAAACAGCCTTAGTGAACTCTTTGAAAAACAATTATAAAAGCGGCACCTGTTCAGTATTAACTTCAACTAATGCCGAGGCACTTTCGATACTTGGGATTTTGATGAAAAACGGCATCAAAAGCAAACTTATCCAAAGCAACGACGGTTTCGACCTGACCAACATCGCCGAAATGCGTTATTTTTTGAAGACAATTGACGACCATTGTCAGACGCCGAAAATCAGCCTCGAAATTTGGGACAACGCCAAAATTCAGTTGCAAAAACAATATGAAGGCAGTGCCTGTCTGAACCTTGTTTTGGAAATGATTAAGACATTTGAGGAGAGTTACAGCGAAAAATATCTCACTGATTTTCAGGCGTTTTTGCGGGAGTCGTCATTGGAGGATTTTCACCGAACCGAAAAAAATGTCGTTACGGTTTCAACGATTCACAAAGCGAAAGGGCGCGAATTTGACAGCGTTTATATGTATCTGAGCAATCTCAATGCCGCCACCGACGAGGAAAAACGCCGTCTGTACGTCGGTTTCACCCGCGCAAAAAAATTCCTGCACATCGACTATCGGGGATTGTTTTTGGACAGTTTCAAGGATTTTGCAACGGATTTCATAATCGACGGCACCGAGCACCAAAAGCCTGAGCAACTGATAGTTGCGCTCACTCACAAAGACATCAACCTCAACTTTTTCAAGCCGTTGAAATCCGAAATCCTAAAACTGCGCAGCGGACAAGACCTCGGCGTTTCTTCATCGGATTTCTTATATCACAACGGCAACGCAATCTTAAAGTTTTCCAAAGCATTTACAGAAAAACTCGCTGAATACCAAAAACTTGGCTACAAACCAATTTCTGCCAAAATTCGTTTTGTCCTCTCGTGGTTTTGCGAAGACGACGGCAAGGATTACGCGATAATTCTGCCAATGGTGTATTTGGGGAGAAATTAATGGCAAAAACTCGACTATTTAACTTTTTTCATTACATTTGTGACCGCAGCGTCCGCGACACCTTTGTACAAGACCCTCTTTGCAATTAGTACATAATCCTCTCTATCTCACACTCGTGGGCGTGGGTGTCGGGGTGGTATTTGATGCCCACCAACACCATATTGCCGCTGTAATTGCGCAAAAATTGTTTATAATTCTTCTTTTTGATTTGTTCGATTGCACCCTGAGCCGTCGAAGTGCTACTTTTGAGTTCGATGATTAAGGCAGGGTCTTTCGGGTTGACGGGAATAAACGCCAAATCTGCATAACCGTCGCCGCTCGGAAGTTCCTTGATGACAGTATAATAGTCGTTGGCGCGGAAAAAAGCCAAACCGATAGCTGATTGAAATGTGGCTTCATTGTTGTAAGTCAGCGGATTGGTCTCGCGACTGTGAGCCTCTTTCAACGCAGCGGCAACATATTCGGCGTTGCCCTTGATGGTTTCTTCCAACAATTTTTCGCTGTCGTGAATCATCTGAAAGGTTTGAGCATAATTCTTGTTGTTTTCAAGAGCCAAAACCCATTGCTCGCGCACCTCAAAATTGGGAATGTAACACTCCTTGGTGTCCTTGTCATATGTAAGGTAACCCAAATGAATTAGATAAGTGTAAACGTGATCCTTGTTTTTGAAACATTTTTTGGAATTAAGGAAACTCAAAACGTTCACCTTCACCCTGCCGCCGCCGAGCATAGTTTCCACGTCTTTGCGGATGCCGTCAAAATCGTATTCGATGTAATCCTTTATGTTTTCGTAACTGCCGGTCATCGACCAATGGCTCCTGAATACATGCTGCATCATTGCCGCCACCACCGATTTAGGGTTGCATACACTGATTTCCTTGGAGAGCCTATAACCGTCGTACCAACGCTGACACTCGTTGTAATCCATATTGTACGCCTTGCACAACGCTTCCACCTCGTCGAATGTAAAGCCCACAAACTCCGACAAATTGGCTGATTCGTACATCGTAAACTCGGTAAACTCATTGAGTTTGCTCTCCACCTTGTCGCGAATAATCGGCAGAATACCTGTGAGATATGCCATTGCGATTGCTGGTTTCAAGACACGATTTTTGAAAAGTCCGTTCAAAAATTCAAGATACGGCAAGAAAACTTCATCGCTTTCTTCCTCGCGGATAAGCACATCGTATTCGTCCATAATGATAACGAACTGTTCACCGGTCTTGGCAAAAACCGCTTGCATTGCCTTTGCGAGTGTTGCGCCCTTTGGTATCTTTACATCAGAAAAATATTCGCGCATCTCGTTTACAACCTCCGAAGTGATTTCTTTCACCAAGTTGGTCTTTTTTCTGACATCACGATACATTCCGTTGATGTCCAACTTGATGACATTGTATTTGCCGAAATGTTTAGAGAAACTCGCGTCCTGATAGATTTTGAGTTTTTCAAACAGCGGCAGCGAATCCGTATTTTTGCCATAATACGAACTTATCAAGTCGCTCGCCATACTCTTGCCGAACCGCCTCGGACGGGAAACACAGACATACCTGTTCTCCGTATTGACAAATCTATTCAATTCTTTTACTATCAGAGATTTGTCAATATAAATCTCCGATCTCATTGCGCTTTCCAAGAGTGCGCTGTTTGGATTGAGGTAAAGTCCCATAATGATGAAAGTTTTAGTTCTGAGGACAAAGATAATATTTTTTTCTGTTTTATATGCATAGAATTAATAAAAATTGCATTGTAAAACAAAAAAACTATTGTATTATGAGTGCCAAAGTATTTAGCGTATGCTCCATGAGGGGATTGCGGGAAAAATGCGTGTGTCGGATGTTCCACGGGCGGACAAGTTCGGGCAAATTGCCCGGGGGACTCGAACACAATGCTGTCGTCAAACATTTTTATCTGAATCTCAGTGCCTTTGATGTTGTAGGCGCGATGGCAACAGACATTCACGTCCATCTTCTGCATCGCAAATGCGGGATAGTCGCGGCGGGTTATAAAGATGCCCTATTTGCCCCAAAAAATAAAACTCATTCCTCCTCATATCTCCGCCACATCTTCCTTGCCTCATTCCGCATCCAATCCACCACCACAGGCGGCGAAATAACCCTCACGCCCGCGCCGTAACTCAAAAACGTCGAGAACAATTCAAAATTGACGACGACATTGATCTGAAACTCGCACGAGCCGTCGGGGTATTCCTTGACAATTTTTTGGGAATGGTGCAACGGCTTGGTAATGATGTAGTTGGTCTGTTCTTTCGTCGCCCAAAACCTGATTTTGCGCGGATAACTCTTTATCGAGGTGCTCACGCCGATAACATTGTCGAAAAAATGCTCAGGATCAAATTTGGGACTCTCAACATATTTGACGTCAACGGGTTCAATGCTGACAATGCGGTCCAAGGCGAGGTTGAAAACCTTCTTCGCATCATTTGCCGAACCCACCACAAACCATCGGTTCCTGAACTCCTTCAAAAGATACGGATAAAATATAACCTCTGTCGGTTCGCAGGCGTTAAATGATTGATACATAATTCTCAACGTCTGACGATTGTCGATGTGGCGGTAGAGCGGCGTCAACAGTTCCAACCCCTTCAAATCCTTCACGCTGTCGAAATGGATGATGGGTTTGCGCTTGTTGAGACCCGTCGCAAGGCTGTCGTCGAGCCGCCCTATCAGGTCGTCAAGGCGTTCAAATTGTTCAAAATCAGATAATTGGCGCAACATGTCCGTCGCCTCGCGGATTACATCGTAATCATTTTTTGAGAGAGGCATCTTGGTGATGGAATAATCGGGGTCGGCGTAACGGTAAAACTTGTTGTCATAGACCTCGATGGGCGCGTTGTAGCCGAGTTTGTCGCTGCGCATAATCTGAATGTCGCTTTGGACGGTGCGCAACGACACCCCTTTGGTGATGCCCTCGCAGTCGTACAACGCATCGCAACAGGCTTCAACCAAATCTTCAATTGTCCACCGCCGATACTTGTTTTTCAGGCAGTTGTCTATCGTCTTATAACGTATGAGAGCGTTCTTGTTGGCAGGCATAATTATTGTTTTTTTTGAACGACGAATTTAACGAATTAAAACGAAACAATAATAGTTCCTGAAAAAAAAAATTTTTTTTACGGATTAAACGAATTCTAAAATTCGTATTCGTTCCATTCGTTGTAGAGACGATGTGCACATCGTCTCTACATTACAGCAAATTATTCGTTATATTTGTTTAATTCGTTGTTAAGAATAAAACCTATTCCTCACCCGCCTTGAAATTGAAAATCGGCTTAATCACCTTGACAATCTCGGCAGTCGGCGAAATGTTGGCGACAATATCGTCCATCGTCTTGTACGCCATTGGCGCCTCGTCGATGGTGTCGAGGTTGACCGTTGTGGAATAGATGCCCGACATCTCCGCCTTAAACTCCTCCAAATCAAGGATTTCCTTGGCCTTGCGGCGGCTCATTATGCGACCCGCTCCGTGCGGCGCAGAATAGTTCCAATCCTCGTTGCCCTTGCCGACGCAGACCAAACTTCCGTCGCGCATATTGATGGGAATCAGCAACTTCTCGCCCTCCTGCGCACTCACTGCACCCTTCCGCAAAATCATATTGTCGAGGTCGATGTAATTGTGGATGGTAGTGAAATGTTCAGAGATTTCGTGGTCGTTGATTTTCAGGCCTTTGATGATTTCGTCAATCATCGCCTTGCGGTTCATCTTGGCAAAATGCTGCATTATGCGCATATCGTGGATGTAATCGTTGAACAACGAGCCTTCTACATACGCCAAGTCCTTGGGGATGTCGGTGTCTTCGCCCAACGCCTTCCAAGCCTTTGACTGATAATACTTTGCGATTTCAAGGCCTGCGTGACGGCTGCCCGAATGGACTACGATATAAAGGTTGCCGTCGTCGTCGCGGTCCGCCTCGATGAAATGGTTGCCGCCGCCGAGAGTGCCAACGCTGCGCACAGCCCGCGCCTTGTCGAATTTGCCGCGAACTTTCTTAAAATCAACCGCTTTTGCATACG
>JAEEGL014196458.1_pt1 | contig 11299 bp, 6 predicted proteins | sample 9134231 | NCBI WGS metagenome assembly JAEEGL01 (sample SAMN16246548, study PRJNA631951) | gut metagenome | biome: gut microbiome; feature: rumen; material: fiber-attached | host: Bos | place: Iran: Karaj | collected 2018-10
ACCAATTACTTCATGATGGTAGATTAGAATGTTTAGTCTCCGATGATAAAAATTTCAAACCATGATCTGAAGTTTTTTTAGATGAAAAGAAATGAATTTCACTCACGAGCGATGAATATGCAGAAGATTGAATTATCTTTTCAGTTAAATGAATTTGAATCTTCGAGTTTCTTGAAATTTACGGTCAAATGCCTCTTCCTCCGTATATTCACTATGAAAAAGAGAAAGAAAAACGATATCAAACTACGTTTGCTAAAGATTTAGGTTCAGCTGCGGCTCCTACAGCATCCCTTCACTTTTCTGAAAAATTACTTTCAAATTTACGTTCTAAGTGAATAGAGATAAATTTTACGACTTTACATGTTGGACTTTGAACTTTTAAGCCTGTTTATGAACAAGATATAAGGAATCATAAAATCCATAAAGAACCAATTATCATAGAAAATTCGTTATTTCAGCAGATTTATGAGCGAAAAAATTGAAATAAGAATCTAATAGCAGTTGGAACAACTATGGTTAGATTACTAGAAACTTTACCATATTTACGAAAATCTTTGTCAGAATCTGATAAAAAGAAAATTATTTCGAGTGAAAAAGCTTTCTATTTTCGAGAATCTATAACTTCTGATATTTTGCCAACAGATTGTGAAAAATACGTTCACGATGTATCACTTCAATTTAGCCGTATAGTCTGTGAAACTCAGCTTTTTATTTTTCCCGGTTGGAGATTTTGTATAATTGATGAAATGATTACTAATTTTCATCTTCCTAAATCATCACTTTTGATGCTAATCTCTGCTTTGATGTGAAGAAAAAATGCCCTAAATTCTTACGAGCATGCAAAAAAAAACTGATATCATTTTTATAGTTTCTGAGATTGAATGTGGATTAGAAAATAATATCACATAATATTTCATACAAAACGCAAGAGTATTTCGAGCTTTTATTACAATCTATCTTAGATTTTTTGCTTTTTTTTGAAATTTGAATATAATAGGAGTGTTTTATAATATAGCAGAGATGAGCGATTGAGTAATATTTTTAATTAGTTTATTATGTGCATGAGCTTTGATGTGAATCTGACGGTTCTTTCGAAGATTTTTTATCGTTCGTAGAATAAAAACTCACAGGTATAGTCAAAGTCAAAAAATCAGATTTTTACAGGTTCGCGTGCCGAAAAATGCTGTAGCAAGAAGCGCAGATATTGAAGCTAGCGATCATGTTTCCACTATGAAAGATAATATAGCTCTTATGAACCAAGTTTATAAAAATTTTTATGCTATTTCAGATCCAGATTTATTAAAAAGGAAGCTTTGAGATAACTATATTTCTATGGAAATTGTTGTAGAGCACGAAGTTATCAAATTTTTCGTGTGAGTACCAGAAGATCATCTTCTTACAGTACAAAAAATGATTGCATCTTTTTATCCATGAGCTTTAGTAGAAATTGTTTCACAGCCAAAACTCCTTGAAGCATGAAAGTATATGGCAGGAGGGGAGTTTACATTAACCAAAGAAAGCGTATATCCAATTAAAACATATGAGAGTTTTGAGGCAGATCCTATGGATAGTTTATTATCAGCATTTTCTCATGTATGAAAACAAGAAAAAGTCTGTTTTCAAATTTTGGCAGAACCGTTATCAGAAAAATGGCTAAAAAATATGAGAAAGGAGTGAGAGAAAATTAAGAAAAACGAGAAACGTTGATTTGCTAAATTTATACATGATTTTTTCACTAGTGAAAAGAAAAGAGAAGAGGAAAAAGACAAAGAAAATAAACATAATTTTTCTCAGCAACAGCTTTCCGATTTTGATAAAAAAATGGATGATGAGTTGTTTAAAGTCAAAATTAAAGCTATTGCCACATCTCCAGATAAATCAAGACCAAAGAAAATGTTAGGAGACCTTAGTAGGCTTTGCAATCAGTATAATTATCTTTGACTTAACACTTTAAAATTTGTAAAAGCAAAAGAAATAGAACCGTTTGCTATGGCATTTGTAGAAAGAGTTTTTTATACAGAAGATACATTTATCAATAAAATCCTTCATAAGGCAAAGAATAATGTTCTAAATATAAAGGAGCTTTCATCTTTGATTCATTTCCCTCATGGAAGATTTAATCAAAATCCAAGAATAGCTCGACAAAAGTTTAAAATTGTTCCAGCTCCAGATGATATTCCAAGTGAGGGAATCGTAGTTGGATACAATAATTATTGATGAGTAGAAAGGGAGATTAGAATTACGGATAAAGACAGATTTAGACATATTTATATTCTTTGACAAACAGGTACCGGAAAATCAACTTTGATGTATGCCCAAGCAGTTGATGATATGGATAATTGAAGATGATTTACATTCCTTGATCCACATGGAGAGGCGTGTGAATATCTTTTGAAATGGTTCCCTAAAGAAAGGATAAATGATTTAATTTATTTCGACCTTTGAAATACAGCATATCCAATATGACTTAATCCTCTTGAAGTAAATCCAGAAGATGCCGATGAAAAGGATGTAGTAACAAATGACTTAGTAGAAATGTTTATTCAGATGTATGGGCCAGAAATATTTTGACCTAGAATTCAAGACTATTTCCGTAATGCATGTCTATTGCTTATGGATCAGCCGGAATGATGAACGATTGTAGATATTATGAGATTATTTACTGATGATGCGTTTGCTGAAGCAAAAATTAGAAACATCAAAGATCCGGTAGTGGCATCTTGGTGGAATAAAACTTATAAGAAAATGTGAGATAGAGAAAAGGCAGAAATTATTCCATTTATTCAGGCAAAATTCTGACCATTTACCACATGAGTTTATGTTAGAAATATTATCTGACAACCAAAATCAGCATTCAAAATATACGATGCAATGCAAGAAAAGAAAATCATTTTAATGAATTTGGCGAAATGAATTGCGTGAGAAGAGACTTCAAAATTGGTCGGAAAGATTATAGCAATGCAGGTAAAACTCGCAGCCCTTAAAAGAGCAAAGATTCCAGAATCAGAGAGAGTTCCCCACTATTTATATGTTGATGAATTCCAAAATTATGTTTCAGCTTCGTTTGAATCTATTTTATCAGAAGCCAGAAAATATAAAGTTTGATTAGTTGTTGCTCACCAGTACATAGAGCAGCTTAAACAAGAATGATTATGATGAAATATGGATATGTCCAAAACAATTTTTGGTAACATTGGAAATATGTTTATATTTAAAACATGAGCGCCGGATGCAGAATTCTTACAAAAAGAATTTGAACCCGAATTTAATCAAACAGATTTGACTGCTACTGAGGCATTTATGGGAGCATGTAAGATATCAGTTAATAACCAGCAAACTAGACCATTTACATTTAAGTCAAAAGTGCTTTACCCATGATTCCCTCATGGATTAGCATATCGTAATACACCAGAGAAAGTCCAAATTATTAAAGAAATTTCATCTCTTAAATGGTGAAGTAAAAGAGAGATTGTAGATAAAGAAATTTATTTTAGAGTGTGAGTTTAAAACAGATTAAGCTAAATCGTCCTTGAATTTCAAGGACGGTTTTTTATTTATGTAGTAGTTTATTACACAAAAATTTATGTCAGAGAATCAAACCATAATTATAATTGATGAAAATAACTCTAATCAACGTTTTGATCGTTTTTTGCGTAAATATTGCAAGAATTATCCGACTGTAAAATTAACAGACATTTATTCTGCAATTCGTAAGTGAGAGATTCTTATAAACTCTAAAAAATCTAAAGAAGATTACCGTCTCCAAAATTGAGATCAAATTTCTTTTTCCTCCGATTTATTCGGCAAAAAAGAACACATTTCCTGAAAATCTTTTAAAGAGAAACAAATGAGTAAACTGAGTAAAGAAGAAATTTTACCACGAATTTTATATGAAGATGCAGAGCGGGTGGCTTTTAATAAGCCTGCATGAGTAGTTGCTCATGAAAGCAATAAACATCGAAAGGACTTATCAATGAATGATTACCTTGCTTGTTATGCTAAAGAATATGAAAGCTGAACTTTTAAGCCAGCGTTTTGATACAGATTAGATAAGGATACTTCATGAGTACTTATTGCGGCAAAAACATATGAAGCTTTACAATATTTTAATCAAATTATACGTGATCGTGAAATAAATAAAGAATATCTCACAATTGTGGTTTGAAATACACCAGAGCATTTAATTATAGATAAACCACTAGAAAAAAGTTATAATGCACATTTTGATCGTGCTCAGATGAATATAGCAAAAAATTGATGATTAGAATCAAAAACAGAAATTTTTACAGTGAAGACATTTTATCATCATGATTTAAATCAAATTTCTTTACTTCGCGTGAAACTTTATACAGGTAGAATGCATCAAATACGCGTTCATCTTGCTAGTGAATGATTCCCAATCGTATGAGATTTAATTTATTGAAATCCCGCAGTAAATAGGAAGTGTAATAAACTCTTGCATATACAGAGACAATTACTACACTGTCATAGGTATAGTTTCTCTGATAGAAATGAAAAACTGATCAATGTTTGTGCTCCATTACCAGAAGATTTTCAATTAGTACTGGGACCACACTTTAAACAGGTTTCATCCCTGCTGGAGAATAGTTAATAAAAACTTTTATTTTTTACAAAAAACAAACATGAAAACATTTCTTTGGACAACATTGTTCTGGATTGTTGTAGCTATTGCATGATTATTATGCTTAGGATTCGGAAATTTATGAACACAAGTTTTAGAGAACGAATGGTTAGTTAGTGTCATGCCAGAAAACCTTCAAACTAAGGTTTGTGACCCAGTAGTGGCATCTACATTAGAAACTATTGATTGGTGTGAAAAAGCTCAAGAAGCTGAATGTAATTTAGTAACATCAGTTGAAACTTGAGATTTACAAGGAATTCAAGATGCTATAAACGATATAATAACAAAACAAATGTTGATGCAAACAGAAATGAAAGACTCATTTAATTCTCTTGAGAAAAAAATGTTTTGAACAGATGGAAATTTAACAGATGAAAATACAGCAGAAAGACAATTAATAGAAAAAAGAGAACAACAAAAGAGAGAACTTCAAGCTCAAATTGAGGCTTTACAAAACGAAATGGCAAATTTATAATTTCATGTCATATACAAAAAGAGGAGTCTATAAGGACTCCTTTTTCAAAAATAAAAAATACTTATAGTTGTAAATTATCCGATTTTTAAGCTACCATTACTCGATTCAAAAAGTTCTTTTTCAAAATCTGAGAATAATCATAGATTTATGCTTAGGATTTTTTTAGATTTTTCATCACATATTTCAGAAATTAGTTTTATGTCATATTTTTCCATTAAATGAGCAACTAAAGAAGTTTGGGTATATTCATGAAGTAATTCAAACTCTTTTAATATTTCTTTGTCAATTATATTACAGTTTGTAATTGCCTCTTTTGTGGCTTGTGTATAAGCTTGAATTAATCCTCCAACTCATAGTAAAGTTCCTCAAAAATACCTAACTACAACAGCCATCACATTCAAAAGTCTTTCTCATTCCAATACATTTAAAATTGGTTTTCAAGCAGTATTTGTTGGCTCTCAATCATCGTTTGATTTCGAATTTTTTGGGTCAATCAAGACATTTCCAAATAAATCTTCATGAACATGAATACCTAATCTCCAGGCAGAGCAGTGGTGAGTAGCAGAAAAATGTTCTTTTCTAATTTGCTCCAATAATATTTCAGCACTTTCTTTATTTTCACATGGGAAAAGATAAGTCAAAAACCTTGATCCCTTAATTTTTGGTATTTCGTATTCAAAATTACTCTCAATTGTACGATAAGCTAATTTATGCATTTGTTAAATATTATTTAAATCTATTTTCTTCCAAAGTCAGCTGGAATCTCTCACCAATCTTCAGTATTCCATTTTAAAATTTTATGTTTTATTCAATTTTCTTTCAGCCATTTTTCGGCATTTTGTATTGATTCTCTGGTCCTTCAAAAATCTGGAGAATCATAAGCTTTTATCTGGGTTTTACATTTTCATTGATTTACTCGAGATATAGCGATTCTAGAATCGCTGTAAATTACCTTGTCATTACTTCACAGATATTTTAATCAATGTACTATAGCAAGAAATTCACCAATATTGTTCGTTCAAATTTTAAATTTTTCATGAAAAATTTCATTTCATGTTTGTAAATCGATTCATCTATATTCCATTTCTCATGGATTACCAGCACATGCGGCATCTACAGCGATACTTTCAGAAAAAAATGGAATATCTTCATCCTTTACCTTCATTTTTTTAGAGCAATTTTTTACTTCATAATACTTTTCCCATCATTCTTTTAATGCAATTTCGGCATCTTTTTTACTGGTAAATCACTTATATTTGGCGTCTGAAAATCCACTCACGCTTTCTTTACATTCATCTCGTGAATCAAAGATTCAGATTTTTTTTCATTTTCGCACTACATATAATTTTTTCTCTTTTTTTCACATAAGTAACAGGATTTAATAAATTTAATAAGAATATAGGATTTATGGCTTTTTATGCAAGGAAATTTTATAAAAATATATAATTCAAAATTATCTATAAAAGGCAAGTAAAAATGATGAGAAAAACATATTTTTCTAGCAGATTTTTTGACTTTTTTGAACATTTTGAATATAATTAAGTATAGATTGTATTTATTATATACTTGTTAAATCCATGAAAAAATTTGTGAGACCATTAATTTCATTAGGTATAGTAACAGTTATAAGTTTTGCTTCCTTGGTTTTGGCTCAAGTAATATCTTCTAAAAATTCTGCACAGAATAAAGTGCCGGATCATTATTATGCAAATTATAAATTTAATGAGGACCGAGATGCTATTTTAGACCGATTCACAAAAGCTAAAGCAAAATACAGTATAGGTCAAGATTTTTCAACTTCAGAATTTGCAGAACTAGCAAGACACTTTGATAAAGTTTTTCCTTACCTAACAAAAGATTATTCGACAATCTATGAAAAGTGTTCTATTTTAGCTAATAGTTTGGCACACGATTATTCATACACAAATATGGAGGCTTTAATGTGAAATTCATGCTATAAATCACTTACGCAAGCAATTAATGGAATAAATTCATCATATACAGTGCAGCCTTCAGTAACAGCAAATCCATCTGCATGAATGGCACCTTTAACTGTAACATTTGATGCTAGAAATAGTACAGATCCATCAGAAGAAACAATTCCAGAAAATAATTTTTATCGATATTATAGAGATGAAAATTGAATAGATACCCCTATATGAGAAAAGCAAGTTTTGAGTTATACATTTAAAGAAGCAGGGAAATTTATTGTTCATCTTGTAGTACGTAGTTCGAACGTAAATAATTGAATTCTAGATTGAGAAAAAAATTTAACAATAAATGTTACACCTAAGGCTGCAGATATTGTAGTTTATGCAAACACAAGAAAAATGGTACCTACATCACCATTGAAAATTTGAATTTCGGAATGAGAAAAATGAGTGGTTTTTGATTGATCGCTAACACAGCCAAGATGATGAAGAAAAATTGAAAAACATAGATGGACAATTACAAACTCTTCTGCAGGTTTTTCGTATGATTCTCAATATCTAGATGGAAAGCCAAGCTACATAAATGTTGCGCTCGAGGGAAATTGATTATTTAAAGTGACTCTTACAACATTAGATAATGAAAATAATACAGTTTCTGAAAGTTTTGATTTGTATATGTCAGATCCAGTTACAATTATAAGACAAACTCCTGAGGAATGAACAACTTCTACTACTTTTAATTTTGATGGAAGTGCATCTTATTCACTAACAAGTAGATTAAATACTTATATACGGGAGCTTTTTGACTGAAATTGAGACGCAGACAATTGAAATAAAGTAATGATGACACAAGGAAAGGAAATGATAGTAAACGAAAATAGAAAATTAAAACCATGAAATTATCTAGTCAGACTTACAGTCACAGATGTAGCATGACACCAAAATGTAGAGACAAAAGAGTTAAATATTGAATCAACAACACCAAGTCCTCAGTTTACAATTACTCCAACGAGTAAATGGACAAATCCATCGGAATTTACATTAGATGCAAGCAATACGATTGATATTGATGTGGATAACGGTGTGGATTCATTAGAATATAACTGGAGTTTTTCTACAGACAATGATGCTGCTGAATTGCTTTCTACGGAGAATAATAATGAGAAAGTGGTGGTTAGATACAATAAAAGATGAGTACATACAATAACACTTACAGTAACAGATCAATATTGAAAATCGGCAAGTATATCCAAAGATATAGAGGTTAATTCTACACTTAGACCAGAGCTTAAATTAATACCATGACCAATTACATGGCAACAAACAATGCAGTTCAAGTCAAGTGTTAATAGAGAAGTCTGGGATTATTCACGGGATTTTTGAGATGGATCCACTCCTCTAGAAAGTAAAAGCGCTACAGAAACAAAGCATAAATATGATGAAAAATGAATTTACTCTGTTAAATTAACAGTTACAGATCAAGATGAAGACAGTAATACTGTATTAGAAAGAGCTTTTATATGAGAAATCGAAAATCCAATTGCAGCATATCAAATTACAGATAGTCAATGATTCTATATTCAATCGACGGATTCTTGTATTGTTAAAAATAAATCATGAATTTCTAATGAAGAAATGGCATATCCAGTTGATAGATATTCAAAAATTACCATTAATCCATCGAATTCTGTGAATACGAAATGAACATCAAATTGATTGGAATATGTTTTCGAAAAGGAATCGATGGTATGAGTTGAACAAGCAAAAATATCTAACCAATTTACTACAAGCTTCAATGAAACAGGATGTCACTATGTAGATCTTACAGTAAAGGATCAAAATGTATGAAAGCAAGATGGTACAAGAATATGGTTTAATGTGAAAAATGCCATCCCAACAATTGGGAACGTAATACTTAGTTCACCGCAGACATCAGATAATTCAACTGCGGCTATATTTGCTTCTGAGTCAAATCAAAATCAGCCACTTTTTTGATGTTCTTGAACAAATAATGTTACTGTAAAAGTAACAGCAGTAGACCCAAATGATGAGGACTGAAACATATCTAGGTTAAGATTTTATTATTACAATACAGATGATCCAGATAGAATATTGGAATACAAAGAATCCTGGGTAGAGGTTCCATACGCTTATTTTGTTGTGCCTAAAAAAGCATGAGAATATAAGTTTGGAGTTATGGTATATGATAATGATGGATGAATGGTAGATAGTAATGATTATTTAGCAGGTAACCCATCTTTATACATACCAGCAGTATGCGAAAAATCTGATGTACCTACAGTAACACTAAAAGTAAATCACAATAATATTCAAGTTTGAGACGAGGTAACATACAGTATAATCTCTAAGATTTCAACAGAGAATGAAGATTTTAATACAGATAGAACATTTTATTATGATTTTACATGAGATGGAATATGGGATTTAGTTACAAAGAAAGATACAACAACTTATACATTCACAGAATCATACGAAACCTGAGTCACACCTAGAGCAGCTGTAGAATACAGATGAAAATTATGACAAGCAGAATGAGCAACCATTTTTGTAAAAAATGGAATAAGACCTATTCTTGAATACAACTCTATTTGAAACACTGTAATTTTCAGGGATTTAAGCGTATGAATAATGCAAAAGAGAGAAATTTGTTTTGAAAAATCAGAATGTGAAGCATGAAACAATAGGAAGTTTAAGAAAACACATATATCTACAATAAGTCCAAATGAAATGACTTGAGGTACAAGCACTCCAATCACAGAGAACGATAGCTTTATTCATAAATATGATGAATATTGAATACATGATGTGTCCATATATTTAAAAAATAAATATTGAAATGAAGTAAGTACTTGATTTTCAATAAAGACGTCAACAAATTCAGGAAACGGTAGAATAGCACCTTGAGTAAACATGATTACTATCCCAAAAACAACATTTAATAATGCGAATCCAGAAATATTTTTAAGTGCGGCAATGAATAATACCGTAGTTATGTATATAAATAATGAAAGTTGAGAAGATTGTTTCGTAGATGTTGATATTGCAACAAATTCAGATTTTGATGGAGGAACAGATGATGATAGGGATGTACAGTGTAATAAAATAGCCAAAATTAAATATGAACCAAATTATGAAAGTACAGTAGGAAGAGTATATTTTACAAATAATGGTAAATTAACATTTAAAAATTTTTACGTCACATTTGAATGAGTTGTTTTAGAGCTTGATGAAGAAATGAAAGAGATCTATGATGATATTACACAGCTATTTAACGGAATTGAAGATTTATCCATAGAAAATACAAATCTTAAAAGATCGCTAGATAGATTGCGTAAAAATCTTACTAATAGATTAGAGGTTAGTTCATTAGTGATGACCATCAACGACCAGATAAGCGATTGATGATTAAAAATGGATAGTAACCAAAAGGAATTACTTGAGTCAATTCTTGCACGTTTGTCTAACGAGGATACAATTATTACCGTATGAATGAGTGCATATGAAAAAAACAAAAGAGAAATTCTTGAATTCTTAGAATCTCAAAGAAAATCATTAGCTACAAAAGTAGAAGAAAAATTTAAGAACTTTGAAGCAAATTTAACATGATATTCCGATGAAGCAAGAGCAAAAGAATTGGAATCAATACGAGAGACTATAATTAATGATGGTAAGAAAAATAAATGGATAAATGATGATGAACCATTTATTAACCAACGATTCTGTGATATTTTTAGTTATTTTAATATCTCTCCTTATACAAAAAAATGTGAAGCTAGTGCGCAAATTTCTGACAATTATGATAAATCGCAAGAAAATGTCCCTGAAAAAACAGAGAAAAAGTGATTCCCTTTACGATTAAAAATTATACTAATCATTTTAGCATGATGATTATTAATTATGTGATGAGTTATAGTATTTTTCTCAGTAAAAGCTAGAATGAATAGTTCATCTGAAAGTGATGAAGATGAATGATAGATACAAATATGAATGATAGATACAAATATGAATACACAATCAATTAAATAATTCTATTAAAAAAAGATTTGATTTTTAGTTTGATATTATTACACACAAAATGAAGCCATAGTGATGGCGTTTTATATTCTGATTTCTTATAATAATGGGAATGGATTTGAACAAGGTTATGCTTATATGAAGAGCAACTAATAACCTACAAGTTAAGACAATTGAAACAACATGAACTCCTGTTGTAAATTTTACTGTAGCAAC
>JAEEGL015246064.1_pt1 | contig 11299 bp, 15 predicted proteins | sample 9134231 | NCBI WGS metagenome assembly JAEEGL01 (sample SAMN16246548, study PRJNA631951) | gut metagenome | biome: gut microbiome; feature: rumen; material: fiber-attached | host: Bos | place: Iran: Karaj | collected 2018-10
CAACCGGAGTGTCAGGAGTGAACGCTGCATTACAACCAGAAGAGATTCCAAAAGGTTATGTATCAAATGATGTGATCGAACCGGATATAGAGTTTGAGTCATATGATAATAGTAAGATTAAATTTAAGGGTGGAAGTGGTAGTACAGAGTATGTTGACCTTACAGATTTTAGAAGAACTCATATATTAAATAATCATAAGTATGGTGCTGGAAAACCTGATAAAACAGAATTTCCTCAAAGTTGGAGTGATGATAAAATATTACATTATGTATCTGATGTAGCTACCGATCCTAATGCTACATGGGGAGTTGGAAAATGGAATTCACCTTATGCCATTGGAGTTAGAGAAGGTATAGAGATTAGAGTTGATTTCTATCCAGATGCTCATAAAAACTATAGTGGTATGATATCTACAGCATATCCATTAAATACGCCACCTAATCCACCGAAAGGGGGTGGATATTAATGGAGACTAAGCTATTAAATATAATAAATGATTGTAAAGAATACTTGGACGGAGAGGCAATGGATGAAGTAATGCATTTTTATAATCATGGTGAATATGAAATGGCATTGGAGGGTTTTTTGATTGAGATGATAAATATAAAAAAATATCCTAAAAGATATCAAATCAGTGATGTGATTGATTTATGCTATTATTATAAAATAGATAAAGAAAGCGTATTTGATAGTGAGATTTGGGATAAAGTTTCAAGTTGGAAGGAAGGATATTGTAATAAATAATTTTCGTAATTTAAGAGCTGATGGATATTTGGATATTATTGACTATTATCATTTTATCATCATTACGCAGAACTATAATATTGACGTTATTACAGCATATTTGCCTGAAATATATCTGGATAAAAAGAGTTAGTAAATAAATGATTGTCAATACTTTAGCACCACCAACCCTCCCTTTCAAACCCAACCAAAGTAAATCCAACCACCATCCCGAACCCGAATCGCCTCTCAGCTACGCTGATGTCAGTCGATGAGGGTGAGGGGCGGGACAGCGAGTTAAGGAGTAACGAGCAAGATTATAGCGGTTTTAGTCTCAGTTGGGAATACAAGAGAACTTGCTAGGAATATATATAAATCTTAGAATGGAGTTATGTTATATGAGAATTACAATAGCAGTATTAGTTTTGTTTATATGTTTATTTGTAGGTAACGGATATGTTTATGCCGACGAATATACATACGATGAAAATGGCCGTGTTATTGAAATTATCCATGATGATGGAACTGTAACAACATATACTTATGATGACAATGGTAATATACTTTCTGTTAGTACGGTTGCTTCTGATAGCAACTTGAACATTGAAGAGCCTACAACTAAAACAGAATTAACTACTGAAGAGAATCCTACAACAACCGAAGAACAAATAACAGATTCCAAACCTACAACAGAAAATACTACTGGAGATAATGGAAAAACAGATGACAATGGTTCAAAGAACGACGTTAATAATAACCAATCTAGCAGAAATAATGCATCCACTCAATCTGACACTAATAAAACTGGTGATGAATCGCTATTATTTATAATAATATTTTGTTTGATAATATCAGGATGTATTTCAAGTGGATTGATGATTAAGAAATATAATAATTGATTTGATTATTTTTGGTAAGAAAAATACTAAAGAATATGATTGACATAAGTTATATATGATGATAATATAGCTAGGTGTGCCGCACAACGAGGTTAGAAGTGCGTCCATTTATATGGGATGCCACCGAAGTTGGCGAGTTTAATTAATAGGAGGAAGAAGCTTATGTACGCTGTTATTGCAACAGGTGGAAAGCAGTACAAGGTAGCTGAAGGAGACGTGATCAAGGTTGAGAAGCTTGGCGCTGAGGATGGAGCAAAGGTTACATTCGATGACGTTATCGCTGTTAACAATGATAAGGACGTTCTCGTAGGTGATGCTGTTAAGGGTGCATCAGTAGAGGCTACAGTTGTTAAGACTGCTAAGGCTAAGAAGGTTACTGTTTATAAGTATAAGCCAAAGACTGGTTATCATAAGAAGAACGGTCACAGACAGCCTTTCACAGAAGTAAAGATTGAAGCTATTAATGCATAATTATTTTTAAAGGATAATAATATGATTAAGGCGATTTTCTACTCCAGAAATAATAAATATTTTGGGTTCAAGATATCAGGTCATGCAGAGTATGGATGCTGCGGCAGAGATGTTGTATGTGCCGGTACATCAGCACTTGTTATCAATACTATCAATTCCATTGATAAGTTTACCCAGGATTCAACTGTCACTGAAGAATGCGAGGATGGTTTAGTAAGATTTAAAATCGTTGGTGACGTTAGTTCTGAGAGCAGATTACTACTTAGATCTCTTCGATTAGGACTATGTTCTATATATGAAGAGTATGGTGATGATTATATTCGGATATATTTTAGGGAGGTAAGTCATGTTTAAAATGAATTTACAGCTCTTCGCTCATAAGAAGGGAATGGGTTCTACAAAGAACGGTAGAGATTCAGCTTCTAAGAGACTTGGAGCTAAGCGTGCAGATGGCCAGTATGTAAAGGCTGGTAATGTACTTTATACACAGCGTGGAACAAAGATCCATCCAGGACTTAATGTTGGACGTGGCGGAGACGATACACTTTTCGCATTAATAGATGGAGTTGTTAGATACGAGAGACTTGGTAGAGATCGTAAGCAGGTTTCAATTTATCCTGCTGAATAATTCCGAGACTATATCGACACAGATGGAGCTTTGAGATATCAAAGCTCCTTTTATTTTAACTAAAATAGTATTTGTCAGATATGTGTTTATTAAAACAGAGGAATAATATATGTTTGCAGACAGAGCAAAAATTTATGTAAGATCAGGTAAGGGTGGCGATGGCCACGTATCTTTCCGCCGTGAGCTGTACGTTCCAAATGGCGGTCCGGACGGTGGTGACGGTGGCGATGGCGGTGATGTTATCTTCGTCGTTGATACAGGAATGAATACACTTACTGATTTTAGAAATATAAGAAAATATAAAGCTGGTGATGGTCAGCCGGGCAGCAAGAGAAGACGTCACGGTGCCAATGGCAATGATATAGTGATCAAAGTCCCTCCTGGAACAGTGATCAAGGATTTTGAATCGGGTAAGGTCATTATGGATATGTCAGACCGCACTGAACCTTTCGTGCTGCTTAAGGGTGGACGAGGTGGAAATGGTAATCAGCATTATGCTACGAGTACCATGCAGGCTCCACGTTATGCTCAGCCTGGCCAGCCGGCTATAGAAATGTATCTCTCATTAGAGCTTAAGATGATTGCTGATGTAGGTCTTGTAGGTTTTCCTAGCGTAGGTAAATCCACCATTATATCCAGAGTCAGCAATTCTAAGCCTAAGATTGCAGATTACCATTTTACTACTCTTATTCCTAATCTTGGAGTTGTAGATGTAGGCGAAGGCCGGGGCTTTGTAATGGCTGATATCCCGGGTATCATTGAGGGGGCTGCTGAAGGAGTTGGTCTGGGTCTGGATTTCCTCAGACATATAGAAAGGACGAGAGTTCTCCTTCATGTAGTAGATGCTGCATCTGTGGAAGGCAGAGATCCTCTTGAAGATATAGAGATTATAAATAATGAGTTGTCAAATTACAGTGATAAGCTTATTGAGAGGCCTACTATAATTGTAGCAAATAAGTTAGATGTTCTGGATGCAGATAAAAGAGAAGAAGTCCTGAAGAAGCTTAAGGATAAGTTTGAGCCTGATACACCTGTAATGCCGATTTCAGCAGCTACAGGCGAAGGTATTAAGGAACTGCTTGAATTAACATACAAGATGGTTCAGGAAGCTCCGGATGATGTACTTGTATTTAATACAGAATTTGATATAGAACAGTTATCAGAAAGAGAAGAATTATCCTTCAAGGTTGAAAAAGTCGGTGACCATATTTATTCTGTTGAAGGTCCTAAGATTGAGCGTATGCTTGGTTATACTAATCTTGAGGATGAGAAGGGATTCCATTTCTTCCAGGAATTCATGAAGAAGAACAAGATCATCGAACAGATGAAGGATCTGGGAATGGAAGAAGGAGATACAGTACGTATATATGAGCTGGAATTTGAATATGTTGAATAAGGATTCCTGCAACCTGGTGTTTATAAGAAGGAGAACATTTGTATGACTACAAAAGATAGAGCATATCTTAAAGGACTTGCCATGAATATAGATCCAGTCCTGTCACTTGGCAAATCAAGTCTGACACCTGAATTTGTGGCTGCTGCTTCAGAGGCTCTTGAAGCAAGAGAATTAATAAAGATAAATGTACTTAAAAACTGTTTTGATGATCCTAAGGAACTTGGCATTACACTTGCAGAGAGAACCAGAAGTACACTGGTTCAGGTTATAGGCAGAAAGGTTGTATTATACAGACCTAACAGGGATAATCCTAAGATAGTTCTGCCGGGAGACACTAAGAAAAAGCAAAGTGTTAAAGCAGGAGAAGTACATGGAAATCTTAAAAGACGTAAATAGTATAGCTATACTTGGCGGTACATTTAATCCTATCCATAATGCTCATATAATGATGGCTGAAACCGTTTATAATACATTTCATCCTGAGAAGGTTATTATAATGCCGAATTATCAGACTTATTATAAGCAGGGCGCTTCAGCTGTGGATGTGAATTACAGGATTGATATGATCGACCTGGCTATTTCTGACTATCCTTATATGGAATCATCGGATCTGGAATTAAGACGGGGCGGTATAACTTATACTATTGATACAATTAAGGAATTAAGGGATATCTATCCTGATAAGAAGATATATTTTATCATAGGCGGGGACAGTCTGGCCTGGCTTGATAAATGGGTGAAGGCTGATGAGCTTTTCAAACTTACGACTTTTATAGCTTTTTCAAGACATGATATAAGCTATGACAAGGCGGTTCTGGAGAAAGAAAGAATACTTGCTTTATATCCTTATGCGGATATAATTGTTATGGAGGAGCAGCTCCCTGATATATCTTCATCATACATCAGAGAAGCGATTAAGTCTGGTGACTCAGTTGAGGGAATGCTTCCGGAAAGTCTTATAGAGTATATAGTTTCGAATTCTTTATATAAAGATTAGGAGAGTAGCATGGATAGAAGTGAAATGATTAAAAAGCTTAAGCCTAGGATCACTGAGAAGAGATTTATTCATTCTATTGGTGTTGAATACACAGCTGCGTCTATGGCTTTTGTATATGGAGCCAGTGTTGAGAAGGCTCGTATAGCTGGAATACTTCATGATAATGCAAAATGTATCCCAACGGATGAGAAACTTCGTAAGGCTGAGAAGTTTGGACTCCCTATCAGTAAGAGTGAGAGAAAGAACCCAGATCTGCTGCATGGCAAGCTTGGAGCATATTATGCAAGAACCAAGTTTGATGTAACTGACGAGGAAATCCTCTCAGCTATTACATGGCATACAACAGGTCATCCGTGTATGACTTTGCTTGATAAGATAATATTTGTTGCTGATTATATAGAACCTAACCGCAAGATGATCAAGGAATTGCCTGAGATAAGACATGAGGCTATGACTGATATTGATAAGGCGGTTATGCATATACTTAAAAATACCCTGGGTTATCTGGAGACGAAGAATGATTCCATAGATGAAATGTCCAGAGAGACCTACGAGTATTATTTGGAATTATATAGAGGTAGAGATTTTGACTGATTTAAAAAATGATATAAATGTGCTGATTTCTGCTCTTTCAGATAAGAAGGGCCTGGATATTAAAGCTCTCCAGGTCGGCGAGGTATCGATCATTTCTGATTATTTCATTATAGTAACCGGAACCAATACCTCTCAGCTGGATGCTCTTCGAGATATAGCTGAAGAGAAGATGAAGGACATGGATTATAAATTAAAGAACAGAGAGGGCAGATCAGAAGGTGGATGGATACTGCTTGATTATGGTACTGTGATCATTCACATTTTCTCAGAAGAAATGAGAGAATTCTATGATTTGGATTACACCTGGAGAGATGTTCCTCGGTTAGCTTATTAATCTGTATGTGTTTTGACACATTTATCTAAATAATGTTATAATAAATTGGTTATGCGTTGATATGACACTAATGATTTAAGGTAGTTTGGCATGGATAAGAATCAGATTAAATTAAGAAGCACAGAGGATATTACGAGAATTTCAATTCGTTGTATTAGAATTGTTATTTATTTCCTTGTGCTTTTTTATGTATTACTATTTTTTGTTTCCCAGAAGATAGATAGATTTCAGCTGACAATGACCATACTCCTTAGTGTATTTGTATGTGCGATACCATGTGTTATCATACCGCTGTTCAAGCTATATGAGAGTACACTTGCAAGGCATATAATCATATGGATAACAGTTATAGTAAGTACGATCCTTATTACTGAGTTTAATGCTCTTGTATATCCTATAATTGTATTTCCTATTCTTATTGCTTCGCTTTACTATAATAGAACCTTCGTGCTTTATACAGCACTACTGGTTATGTCAGGATTAGTTGGTTCATCACTTTTTATGTATCACTATCCTGATAACATTATCATTCCGACATATACTTCAGACCTTGATATAATGCTGCATTACACGCTTCCTATGATGATCATAGTAGTGCTGATGTCATTTATATCATTCCTGATAGTATCAAGAAATGCACTTCTGATCGATAAGTACATCGATACAGCTGTCATCATGACAGAGAATGAGAAGTCTCTGATATTTGCATTTTCTGAAATAAGTGAAAATAAATCCAAGGAAACTGGTGAGCATATCAAGAGAGTGGCTGAATATATGAAGATACTTGGCCATGCTTCAGGATTTGATGATGATTATTGTGAGAAACTTGCCACAGCATCCATGATGCATGATATAGGCAAGCTTATGATAAATGAAGAAATCCTTGATAAACCAGGTAAGCTGACTGATGAAGAATATCAGATAATGAAGAGCCATGTGCTCTATGGAGAAGCTCTTCTGAAGGATTGCCCTGGTGAGATAATGAAGCTTGCAGCGACTCTTGCCAAGGAACACCATGAGAAATGGGATGGAACCGGTTATCTAGGCATGAAGGGTGAGGAGATATCCTATATAGCTAGACTTATGACTCTGTGCGATGTATTTGATGCCCTTACTTCTGATAGGTCATATAAGAAGGGCTGGTCCTTTGAAGATACATATGATCATATAATAAAGGGCAGTGGCAAGCATTTCGATCCGAAGGTTGTAAGACTGTTTATTAAGAATTTTGATAAGTTTAAAGAGGTTCATGAGAGAATTCCTGATACGACCATCTATCATCCGTCCTATAAGGAAGAGATTAAAGAAAACTAAGGAGATAATATGTTCAGGGTTATAAATGAGTATCTCGCCAAGGTCAAGATAGAAACAGATGACGATTTAAAAAGTCTTATGAATGATTATCTTGAAAAAGACAAGAACATAACTAAGTTTTGTATAAATGAGAATTTTAACAGATATGTGGTGGATATAAAGCTCAAGAAATTCACAGTTAAGAAAGCAGATACGGAATTCAGAAAACTTATTTCTGCTATTGCGTATTCTTATTCACAGATGTCTGTAAGATATAATGAAGGCGACAGAGTCAGATATAGATTTGTAACGTGTAAGGAAGATAAGACTGGTGTTTACCTGGACGTTATATTCTCATAGATTATTTACTACTAATTATAAATTGGAGAATCACGATGAAAGATAATTTACTGCGTACTCCGGAGGGAGTAAGAGACATATATGGTTATGAATGCGAGCGCAAGACTATTGTTATGAATAATATTCATGAAGTTCTGCATCTCTACGGAAACCAGGATATAGAGACTCCTGCCTTTGAGTATTTTGAAATATTTAATCACGATAAGGGCTCGGCTCCTTCCAGTGATATGTATAAATTCTTTGACAGAGAGAATAATACTCTTGTTCTCAGACCTGACTTCACACCAAGTGTTGCCAGAAGCGTGGCTAAATATTTTGCAGATGAAGAGCTTCCGATAAGACTGTGTTATAAGGGAAATGTATTCGTAAATACTCCGCAGCATCAGGGCAAGCAGAGTGAAATGACTGAGATGGGCTGCGAGCTTATAAATGATGCTTCTTCTGCTGCAGATGCAGAAATGGTAGCCTGCATTATAGATTGTCTCAAGGCTTCAGGACTTGATGAATTCCTTATAGAAATCGGTGAAGTAGATTACTTCAAGGGACTAATAGAGGAAGCAGGAGTTGATTATAATACTGAGAAGGCAATCAGAGGTTATATCCAGAAGAAGGATTTCTTCGGCCTCTCAGATCATGTGTCGAAGCTTGATATACCTGAAAATGTAAAGAATGCATTTGACAATTTCGATACGCTTTTCGGTGGCCCTGAAATGCTGGATAAGGCTATGGAATATACAACTAATGCCAGAGCCAAGGAAGCTATCGATAGAATGAGAAGAGTTTATGCAGCTTTATCTTATTACCATTATGATCAGTATATAAACTTTGATCTATCCATGATAAATGATTATGAATATTATACCGGTATTGTGTTCAGTGGATATACTTACGATATAGGAACTCCTTTCGTGAGAGGCGGTCGTTATAATGATCTGCTCAAGAAGTATGGAAAGGATGCTCCTTCAATTGGCTTTGTTATCCTTATTGATGAGCTGATGAAGGCTCTCATGAGGCAGGGTATTCCATATGAAACAATGAACGATACAGCTATGATCCTTTATGATCAGGAATTACAGGATTCAGCAGTTGCGCTTGCTTCCAAGCTGAGAGATAAAGGAATAGATACAAATCTTATCAGAAAATCTAAGCGACACGAAGAGGAAGAATATCTTAATTATGCCGCTAGATATTCATTAAGTAATATATATATTCTTATGGATGATAAGAATATGCGACATTTGGACAGATTACTTGGAACTGATGAGATTATTAGTATAAATGATTTGGAGGCATTAGATGAGATACCTTACAGTAGCCCTTGCTAAGGGAAGACTTGCAAAACAGACTCTCGGACTGCTTGAACAGACAGGTATTACCTGTGATGAGATATATGACAAGGAAACCAGAAAACTTATATTCCAGAATGATGATCTGGGGATGAGATTCTTCCTGGCTAAGCCAAGTGATGTTCCAACATATGTAGAATATGGTGCAGCTGATATAGGTGTTGCAGGAAGAGATACTATCCTGGAGGAAGGCCGTAATATATATGAAGTTATGGATCTGGGCTTCGGTGCATGCCGTATGTGTGTATGTGGACCTGAATCGACCAGAGAGCTTCTGTCCAGAAACGAGATAATAAGAGTAGCTACAAAATATCCTAATATCGCTAAAAGCTATTTTAATAATAAGAAGAATCAGACAGTTGAGATCATCAAGCTTAATGGTTCAGTAGAGCTTGCTCCTATAGTAGGTCTGTCAGAAGTTATAGTTGATATAGTTGAGACCGGTTCAACTCTTAAGGAGAATGGACTTACAGTTCTTGAGGAAGTATGTCCGCTTTCAGCGAGAATTGTAGTTAACCAGGTGAGCCTTAGAATGGAGCATGAGAGAATCAGGAAGATTCTGACCGACGTCGATGCGGTTCTGAATTCTAAGTAAACTACATGTATACTTTTTCAAATAATAGTGATTAATAATATAAGAGGTGCAACATGAGAATTACGAAATTGACTGATAATACTAAGAACAGACTCCTCAAAGATCTTATGAAGAGGACGACGGACGATTACACTGAATACGAAGTTGTTGTTAAGGAAATTCTTGCAAATGTACATGAGAGAGGCGACGAGGCTCTCTTCGAATATACTAAGAAGTTTGATAAGGCTGATATAAATGCCGAGACAATCCTTGTTACTGAGGATGAGATAGAAGAGGCTTATGGCCTTGTGGATGAGGATCTTATCCTTGTTATCAGAAAGGCTATTGCAAATATAAGAGATTATCACCAGAAACAGCTGCGTAATAGCTGGATATCAACTGAGGATAATGGAATTATTCTTGGACAGAAGATAACACCGATTGATTCTGTTGGTGTTTATGTTCCTGGTGGCAAGGCTGCTTATCCTTCAACTGTATTAATGAATGTAGTACCAGCGCATGTTGCAGGTGTTGAGAGAATAATAATGACAACTCCTTGCAATGCTGAGGGTAAGGTTTATCCTATGACTCTTGTGGCTGCAAAGGAAGCTGGCGTTTCATCAATATATAAGGTTGGTGGTGCGCAGGCTATAGCAGCTCTGGCTTATGGAACAGATTCCATTCCTAAGGTTGATAAGATTGTAGGACCTGGTAATATCTTCGTTGCTACAGCTAAGAGACTTGTATATGGACACGTTAGTATTGACTCAGTTGCAGGTCCTAGTGAGATACTCGTTCTTGCTGATGAGACTGCAAATCCTGAATTCGTAGCAGCAGACCTGCTTTCACAGGCAGAGCACGACGAGCTTGCTTCAGCAACTCTTGTTACTACAAGTCAGAAGCTGGCAGAAGAGGTGTCTGAATGGGTTGACAAGTTCACAGCACAGCTTGAAAGAAAAGAGATAATACAGAAGTCTATAGATAACTTCGGAAATATCTTCGTGGCAGATACAATGGATGATGCTATATATGCGTCAAATGAGATAGCTCCGGAGCACTTGGAAATAGTAACTCAGAATCCTTTCGAGGTAATGACTAAGATCAAGCACGCAGGTGCTATATTCCTTGGCGAGTATTCTTCAGAACCACTTGGAGATTACTTTGCAGGACCAAATCACGTGCTTCCTACAAATGGAACTGCTAAATTCTTCTCACCACTTGGTGTAGATGACTTTATCAAGAAGTCCAGCATAATCAGTTATTCTAAGGAAGCTCTTGAAGCAGTACATGAGGATATAGAGCTCTTTGCCAAGACAGAGCAGCTTACAGCTCACGCTAATTCTATTGCTGTTAGATTTAAATAATTAACCTTCCACATCCATCATTTCGGTGCTGGATGTGGATTTGGTTACAATAATAATATTATGTAAACTATAGGAGATGTTATGTCAGAAAGAGTAGCAAATATTAGTAGAAAAACCGGAGAAACTGATATCCAGGTTATGCTCAATCTGGACGGTTCCGGAAAGGCAAATATTGATACAGGCATCGGATTTTTTGATCACATGCTGAACAGCTTTGCTAAACATGGCTTTTTCGACCTGGATGTAACCTGCAAGGGTGATCTGGAGGTAGATTCACATCACACAATTGAGGATGTGGGAATCGTTCTCGGAAAGGCAA
>JAEEGL015428444.1_pt1 | contig 11299 bp, 12 predicted proteins | sample 9134231 | NCBI WGS metagenome assembly JAEEGL01 (sample SAMN16246548, study PRJNA631951) | gut metagenome | biome: gut microbiome; feature: rumen; material: fiber-attached | host: Bos | place: Iran: Karaj | collected 2018-10
AAATCTTTGGTTTCGTTCTCAATCCAAACTTTTTTCTTTGGTTTGGTACCATTTTTTATCTCGTAATATTCATCATTTACAGGAATAACCACTGATGTAACATTATCATTTACGTCGAAGGTCTTATAAAAAAGATCTGGAGAACCGTTTTTCCTCATTGACCTTTTTGCTTCCCCGATGCCCGTTCCAAATGATTCTATGATGCCTAATGCTTTAAACATATCTCTAATTTCAGGATTTTCCGTGTCGCGTTCATTAAAGAATGTTCTCTCATTCAAATCACTTATACGAATAGGCGGCAGAGGCTTGTTATAATTCACAATATTAATCTGTTTTTCAGATACATATATTTGGATAGGTTTGCCATTCTCATAGTTATTATGGACAATTGCATTTGCAAGTAACTCTTCCAATGCTACAAAAGTAAAGTTCTCGCTTTTTCGGTTATCTGCACTGCCATCAACACGTATAACTAATTCATTTAAAAAGTTATTATTTATGTATTCTAATGCAGAATAATACTGTTTCCAAATCGCGCCTTTAAAAACTTTAGATTCCATCTTTCTTTTTGTTCCAAACATATCAATAATCAATTCTGTATATGCATATGGAATCCGTTCCTCCGGATGTTCAGAAAACATGAGAACAATCAAACCAAAGAAAAAGCATCCTGCATATCGCAGAATGCTTTCATATCATCGTCGGTAGTTCACCTCCAAAGGTATAATCAATGTGTACAGTGACAAATATATTTTCTGCTTCCATTCCATCCTCAAGAATCCAACGATTTCGGCAGCACGATATTTAAAACCAAAGCCACTACGAATATTACAGCCACCACATTCTGTGAGAAAATTCCCTGTATAACCGCCGGGAATCTGTTCCATATGCCTGCTTCTGTGGATGTGGTAAAACCTACTGCTATTGACAGGCTAAGGGCCACTATCAGTTTATTTTTCTCCGTGAAGCCTGCCTGGGATATCATATCTATTCCCGATACGAGAATTTGTCCCATAAGGACCAGAAGGCCTGCGCCCAGCACTGAATTTGGAATCGTATTTACGAACCATCCTATAGGTGGAAATAGGCCACATATAATAAGAAGAAGTCCGCCCACTCTGGCGACATTTCTATTGATTACTTTAGTCATGATACATAGGCCCACATTTTCTGAGAAAGATGTGACAGGTGTTCCACCCAAAAGTCCACTGATTGCTGAGCCAAAGCCGTCCACTGTCAGTGCACCCCTCATTTCTTCCTTAGTCATTGGTCTGTTCAATACTCCACCTGCTATAGCCGAAGAGTCCCCCAGGGTTTCTGTGGCAGAGACCAGGTATATTATTGCTATTGAAAGTATGGCATCCATGTGGAACTCCGGTTTAAATGGCAAAATCGTAGGCAATGCGAAAAAGCCACCTTCTGTCAGTCCGCTGAAATCTATTTTTCCAAGACAAACCGCAGCAATATAACCGACACATATTCCCACCAAAATCGCAAATTCCTTTTTAATACCCTTGGAAAGGATAAGCCATAATATACTTCCCACCAGTGTTATAAAGCCTATCAACAGGTTTTCAGTGGAGCCGAAATCCTCAACATAGCCACCGCCAAAGGATCTGGCTGCCGTCGGCATAAGGGACAAGCCAATTCCCGCTACAACCACACCAGAGACAATTGGAGAGATGAACCTTTTCCAATATTTGACGGTCAATCCCAACAGTCCCTCAAAAATACCACCTACTATTACAGTTCCTGTCACTGCTCCATATCCATACTGGGAAGCAATAGCGCACAGTGGCACAACGAAGGTAAAGCTGACACCCATAAAAATAGGTAAGCCTGACCCAATTACACCTAAAGGCGTAGCCTGGATTATAGTGGCAATACCTGCAGCAATCATAGCACTCTGTAGTAATCGTAGAACCTGCGCATTTTCTATGGCCGGACTAGCCGCAGCGCAAACTAAACCTATCGGAACAAGGTTAGACACAAACAATGTAAGTATCTGCTGTATAGCAAATGGTAAAACCTGCAAAAATCCAGGATTTCCCTCTAACTCATATAATTTATTATTCATAAATTTTTGTCCTTTCCTATCTCCCTTTAGTATTCATAGTTTACATTCTTTTTATGTAATAACTGTGTGTACAAATATGATGTTTTTGTGTATTAACTGTATTAAAATACTCATATAAATAATTGGAGGGTAATAACATGAAAAAAGACAATTGAAATCTCTTTTGGCGCTTTCTCTCTCCTTCATGATATTTGCTGTGGGTTGTGGGGCCACAGAGGTTGCGGAGCCAGAACCAGAACCCATCGAGGAAGAGGTTTTCGACTTTTCAGCCACAACTGAGGCGGGAATCTATCATGCAGAATCCGGTTATGCAAGTTCTCCGTCATTTTCAATTTCCAAAAACATCTATGATGACGCTTTAAATTCATCTATTAAGATGCTTTACTACCAGAGATGCGGGCAGGGCGTAGGTGGTCCAAATAGTGGGTTAGACGATCCTTACGTTCAGAATGTATTAAAGGATACCCCTAGCGCTAAGTGCTATGCTGATAATTCTCAAAGCTACTCAACAAATGAAGTTACTATTTATTGGAATTCTCCTATTATATATCTCCTTGCTGGAGAAATAAGCGAACAATAATTCAAAAAAGTTACCATTCACAGCCACATAACTTCATATAGACCATAAGCTTGCCATATGATTTAAATGTAATTAGCAATAAGTTCTTAGTGAATAAGCATTCTGAAATGCACTTTTCGAGGACTGCCTGAACGAAGTGAGTTCCGCAGAAAAGTGCAGTGCTTTGAAGAATGCTTATGAACTTAGAACTTATTAGCACAGTTAATTCATATGGCAGACTTATGGCCTACATCAATAAGATTAGGGGGCTGTGAATAGTAATTCAAAAAAGCCTACAAGTATAGTTTGACTTGTAGACTTTTAATATTATGCCAAAAAGCACAAAGTGCACAATTGGCTTATTTTCGAATTACTAAGTGTGTTTTAAGATGCACACTCAACATCTACTACTCTCAGGGTACAATTAGTGACGAACTCTGTCAAAATCCCCTGTGACTTAAGCTCAAAAGCCTTTCTAATAACCTCCTCCACTGTACAGCATCTGATGATGTCTCCAATAACCATTTTTTACTTACCTCCTAATTACTTTTAATAATTTTTACCTTGTTTTTCCGTTTCTGAGGAAATAATACCATTTGTTTTATCACACTTGTGTCACACTACCTTTTTAATGTCATAAAATTATTTTCACAATTACTTGTTATTATATTTATACTAAGGATATTTCCGGAAACTATTCTTAATATATGTAATTGTGTTCTTTATATAAGGTGGTAAGCTTATGGATATGGTAAAACTTCGTTGTCCAATGTGCCGTAGAGTTTTTGAGATCTCAACTTCTGAGCTGGAAAAGAAATATAAGTTTGGCTTCGTTCCTCTTTTTTGTAATTATAAATGTGAATTAAGGTTCTCTAACAGGCACTAGGAACGGCGAATTTGCGCTATTTTGTGCTTTTTGTGCTTATTGTACATTCACATTATATATCGTCTTCATGAATCTCGTGTTATATCTTTTGTGCCTATTTTGCCTTTTATACATTTTGGCTTAATATTATTCTGTGTGCTATTTTAGCACTTTGTATCTTTTGTGTCTTATTATAGCTTTATATTCTTTTACTATTATTCCTCTTTTACTCATTTTATATCCATTATATATATTTTATCTTTATACTTCTTTTATTATTTTATTCCTATTTAGCATTTTATACACTCTTATTCTTTTTTATTTATTTATCCTATTTAGCCTTATTTATATTTTTATACTTTTTAACGATTTAATCCTTTTATATATTTTAAATACTTTTTATTAATAATGATTATTTGATATTAAATATACTCTTTGTACTTAATATACTATAGACATATAGTATGAATATCTGCTAATATAACTAATAGATATTTTAGGATTAAATCATTAAAAATATTAATTAGATATTTATGCAGAATCTAATGCTGATGACCTAATAGTTGTTGGCACATTCTGCACAAAAAGCACAATCAGGATAAAGAGGTTAAAATGAAAGTTTTTAGTTTTTTCAATTCAAAGGGTGGCGTTTTTAAAACAGGATTCACTGTAGAAGTAGGAGCTATGTTAAAAGACAGAGGTTATAGGGTCCTGGTTATCGATATGGACCAGCAGGCTTCACTTTCAAATCACGTTGAGGCAGATTTATCTGGAAGAACCATTTGGAATGTTCTTCATACCGAGTGTTCTATGCAGGAAGCAATCCAGACTACAGATTTCTTTGATTTAATTTGCGGTTCAGATAGGTTAGCAAAGATTGACCGTCAATTCGTAGACAACGACGACAGATATATTTTAGTAGACGAGCTTGAGACCATTAAGGATGACTACGACATCGTACTTATTGACAACGGACCTTCGAGAACTATCCTTGTAGAGATGACAATTTGTGCTTGTGACTTCATAATCATCCCAACAATGCCTGATGAGGGCTCACTTGACCAGGTTGATACCACAATTCAGGAGGTTGAAGCCTTAGTCAACAATCGAAATCACGACTCTCATGCCAAGATTATCGGCTACGCTTTGACTATGTACGAGGGCAATACACTATACTGTCAGGATGCCCTTGATCGTCTCAATCAAAAGGGTGAGCCAGTAGTTACATTATCTAAGACTACAGCGCTTGGAGATGCCAAGGGTCTTCACACCACAGCTCCTAGATTAAAGGGCAATTCAAGCAAGGTTTCTAAGGAAATCAATAATATTACAGATATGTTAGAGGAGGTGCTTAAGATTGGCTAGTAGAGAAGATAGAGCTAAGTTAAGAGCTGCTCACGAGCAGAAATTAAAGCAGATGGCTGCACAGCCTGTAAATCACGCTACATTTGACGAACCTATTCCTACTCCTAACGCTGTTGAAGCACCAGTAAAAGCTGAAATCAAGGTTGAGCCAGAGGTCGAGGAAGTAAAGGCTCCTGAAGAGAAAGCACCTGTAAAGCCAGCTAAAAAAGAAGCACCTAAGAAAATTGAAACAATTGTTGAACCTGTATTCAACCAGCCAAAATCTGCTCCTTTAGCTTCCGATACAGCTAATATTGTAGCTGAGAACAAAAAGAAGCGTGAGGAATTAAAGAACGATAAGGTTAAAGCATTAGCAAAGTACAACGACGGCAAAAAGACCGTTAAAATAGTTGCTACAGAAGAAAACATCCGCTACTGGATTAAGCAGAGCAGAAAGAACGGAATCCCACAGCAGGACTTCGCAGCACTTATCTTCTTAGACACCATTGAGGCCGTTAAAAATGGCCAGATTACTGATGAATCTGAGGAAGTTCAGGAATATCAAAAGGTTCTTCACAATATGGGCACTCCAGTAAATGCACAGATTTCCATTTCTCTTGTAGATGAAATTAAGGATGCTGCCGCAGAGTTATGTATGAAGCAATCTGGTTTCTTTGCATATTCCTTAAACAGAGCGAGATTAAACAACAAATAATCAATATATAATCAGAAGAGAGCTCCTAATGTGGAGCTTTTTTCTTTCATTCTTTCAGAATGATAATACCTATAGTTTTATAGTATATGTATAGATGTATAGGAAAATCTTCCAAGCCCAATATTCTCAAGGGCTACAGGGAACAAGGTCTGACAAAATTATGCTAAATACTGACAGAATTAAGAAAACTGCTGACATAATTAAGTTTAAAGCTGACTAAAAAAAGAGTGATTCTGACAAAAATACGAGTATTCCGACAAACAATTCAAATGTCAGAAATGACAAAATTAAGAGTATCTAAAACCCATCATTTCTTACGAAATAATCCCTATAAATTAAGGCTTTCACCACAAAATCCAACTTAAAACACCAAAAAATATGACAAAATTAAGAGTAACTCTGACAAATTTAATAGATGTCAGGGTTGACAAAAATAAGAGTAAAAAATTCTAGAAAATCAATACCCAAAAACACCATATAATAGCCATTTAACAACTACAAAACAACATAAAAACATACACATTCCTGACAGAAATAAGAGTAATATGACAAACAAATACATTGTCAGACCACTTAAAACTCTGACAAAAATAAGAGTTCAAGCTGATTAAAAAACCAAAGACCAAAAACCTTGATTTTTCAAGCATTTTTGAAGCTCCATTTATACAAATTCTTGACCAAATCCTGACAAAAATAAGAGTCCTAGATACATTGAAATGACAGTACCATTAACTTATAATATCTGTTATGACAATGAAATGACATGTCGGGAGAATATATTATGGCTATCAGGATTATTGACGAAAACGGAATATACAGGGAGGTCGACCCAAAGACTGGATTGTTTGTAGATGAGCATCCACTGGCCAGCAATATGGGACAGGTGGAGCATCAATACGTCACCACCAACAAGGGAAACATCACGGATCCAGATGATTTTAGACCAGATGTAATAGATGGAGATACTGGACTTGCTGTTTTATCTGAAGACGAGACAAAGATTAAGCAGTTTATTAAGAGTGCCATTTCTGTTGATAATCTTGTTGCTACCTTTAACGATAATTCTCACGAAACTTTACTCAAGCTTCTGGCCCTTCAGGACAACAAGCATCCACTGAAAAAGGGAGGTATAGGCGTTGCCTACAGAACCGATGCTCTCATTATGCACTGTAAGATGGAATTCACAGCTGATGAAAACATTGTTTTTGATGCCATTTTAGGTACAATGTCATCCCTTCCAGAGGATACCACATACAGGATTGAGCCTAGTAGCTTTTTGAAGCACTCTAAGTTCGAGAACGAAAATTACCTCTACGACGTGTTCAGAAGAGGCGCCGACAAATTAAAGGAGCGTCATCTTAAGTTTGAGGAGTTAGGACCAGATGGGGATGATGATATTATCGTTCCTTGGTTTGATATCCTCAGATACCACAAGAAAAATAAGAAGAATGACGTGGCATTCATCGAGTTTAAGCCATCTGATTTCTTCAAGGATTTGGCTTTGTGCTCACAGCTGGTACACGGAGCTTACGGTTCACTTGAGGTTACCACCCAGCTGAGAGGCAAATATACCATCGCATTGTACTGGTTCCTGGAGAACAAAAAGCGCTACAAAGAGTATGCCACAGCCACTCCTGGCCAGTTTGAGATTTCAATAGAAGAGTTTAAGCATCAGTTCTCTATCCCTCAGGGCTATTGCAAGGCTGACATTGAGAGAAGAGTTCTGACCCCAGCTTATGAGAGCATTAATAACGTTGCCGAGTGCGATTTCACCTTTGAATACGAGGATGTTTACACAGGAAAGAGGCACGTAGGCTACAGATTCAGAATCAACAGCAAAAACTACATCGAGACTAAGGCCGTGGAGGTCATTGAGATTGAGAAGGACCCATTGGAGGACCAGATTAAATCCTTTATGGCTCTCACCGGAGTAGCTTTCAACGACTCTGAAATTAGTCAGATGTACAAGATGGCAAAGAAGTACGACCGTGATGCGGCATTTATCATGCAGACAGCCGGCGTTTTAAAGTCACGTCTGGACAACACTAAAATGGAGCCTATCGACAATCCATTTGCATATATACTTACATTAATAAAGAACGGAACTCTTTTAGACCCTACAAAGGCGGAGAAGGATTACAAGGCTGTAAAAAACAATTTTACCAACTATTCTCAGCGCGATTATGACTTTGATGAGTTGGAAAAATTATTATTGAAATAGAAAAAAGTAAACGTTTAACATCTGCTATAACGCAGTTTAAAAAAGTTTGCCACATATTGTGATATTAGTGTGATAATCCATATGATAAGATGATTTTATGATATTATTATAAAACACGGGGAGGTCGAGGTATGGATACAATCATTAAAAATAAAAATCAGATTCCAGAGCTTTCTACGGATCAGATTTTCATAACTAACGATGAGGCTAGATTAAGAGAGGCCTATGAGTTAGTTGATAAAAGCATTGAGAAGTTGAAGCTGGCTAAAAAGGATGGTTTGCACATGAAGCTCCTTTTCGAGGAGACCATTGGTATGGTTCGTGCAATCACTGGAGATTTCACCGCAATCATCTGGGCTGAAAAATACCAGGGTGAGTGTTGGCTTCGTTTCGTAGGAAAGACAGAGATGGACATTGATAAAAAGACCGATTTGATGTCTGTTTCGACTACTGGCTCAAATGCTTTAGCCGTTGGTTTCATGGGAAAGGTTAGAGATTTCGTAGAGACTGGCCTGCTTACCTACGATGGAGTTTCAAAATTACAGCAGAAGTACAATGGATACGGAATTAATATGTCCATTGGTGCTACATATATGGATGCAGGAATTGCTGCACAGCCAGATGCTTTTGCAGGATTGATGTGGTCAATGGATGATTACAAGAAATCCCTCAAAGAAGGCGACGGCGAGCCGGAGACCACAGCATACTGGGATGAATTAGAGAAATCAATTGTAGCTAGCATTGCTAAAAATGTTATAGTGGGAATAGATAAAAACCAGATTGAGATGGCAATTATAATGGATACACAATAGGAGGGTATAATTATGTTAAACATCAAAAAGACACAGAATGATGGAGTTCTTACATTTAACCTGGAGGGACGTTTGGACACCACCACATCTCCACAGTTGGAGGAGGAGATTAATGCCAATATCTCAGGCATTAAGGAACTCATCTTTGACTTAGAGACCTTGGAGTATATTTCAAGTGCCGGACTTAGAGTGCTTTTAGCAGCTCAGAAGACAATGAATAAGCAGGGAAACATGACAGTTATTCATGTATCTGAGGAAGTTATGGAGATTTTTGAGGTTACTGGTTTCTCTGATATTCTTACAATTCAGTAGCTGACAATTATCCTAGGGAGACGAAAAATGGGAGCTACTGCGGAAAAATTAAAAGAAAAAGAGTTTTTTGATGCCATTGTAAACTTCGATGAAGACGAAAAAGCTCAGGAGTATTTTTATTCTGTAATGGAATCTACCACTGGGCGTAAAAACAGCGATGGCACCGATGAGACTGTTAGGGACAGAGTGCTTAAGGCATATGCTGTTCTATTTTGCGAGGAATTTAATCTTGAGCCTGGCCAGCCAGCAGGTGTAGACGAAGTCGCTGAGACAGCAGACAGACTTTACATTGGCAGCATGGGCTACGACCCTAATCACTGGTATAGAATGAAGTATCATTTTCCAGTGATTGATTTTGATAATTTTGATAGATTTGCGGCCTTGGTAATCGCCGATATGAACTCGGGCCCCTTACACGATGCCGCTATTAATGATGGTGATACGCTTGTTATTGGAGAGGCAGATCCTCTGCACATGACTCCAGAACAGCGCAAGAACCAGAAAATTAAATCAGTGACAATATAATAATAGAGGAGGGGCAGTGTGAATATATTAGCCGTTGATGATGACAACTCTTCTCTAGAAATAATTGCGGGCCTTATAAAAGAAATAAAGCCTGATTCAGTGTGCTATTGTTTCGATAGCGCACTTTCTGCATTAGCAAAAGCACGTGAAGAAGAGATAGACGTGGCTTTTTTGGATGTAAATATGCCAGAGCTTTCTGGTATAGATTTAGGTAAATATTTGGTGGAGTTAAATCCATTTATGAATATTATCTTTTTGACGGAGCACAAAGAATACGCCTATGAGGCCATGCAGCTCCATGCAAGTGGATATATTTATAAGCCCGAGGTGGAGAAGAGAGTTAAGAAAGAATTGGAGTCGCTAAGATATCCTGAGCTTCGCAAGAAGTATAAGAGGGTATTTGCACAGACATTTGGAAATTTTGAGCTTTTTGTTGATGGAGAGCCTGTAACCTTTAAATACAACAGGACAAAGGAAGTGGTTGCTGTGTTGATTAACAACAGAGGTGCCCAGACTTCAAATGGAGAGCTGATAGCTTCCCTTTGGGAGGACGATGGTGACCCGGACAAGAAGCTTTCATATCTATGTAATCTTAGACAGGATTTACAGAACACCTTCAAGAAGCTAAAGCTTGAAGGAATTATTATAAAACAGCGTGGTAGCATGGCTATCGCGAAGGATAAAATCGAATGCGATTTGTTTGACTGGCTGGAGAAAAAGAAGGATTCAAAGTACCAATATCTTGGTGACTACATGAATCAGTATAGCTGGCCAGAGTTTTTCCATGCCGAGTTAGACGAAATCAGTTACGCTTTATATGAAGACGAAGATGCTATTTAATACTTTTGGCAAAAGAGCACAAAATAGCTAAAAGGCACAAACTGTAAAAGGAGTCGGTGCTTATGGTATTTATTAATTCTTTAAAACGTTCAGATATCATTTCGTGTATGTTGTGTGAGGATGCCCCATGTAGCCAGGCTTGTCCGAAATTTGAGCCAGGTGATGCGTTGCGCAGTGTGTGGTTTGACAATCCGGATGTCGCTTCATTAAAGATGCCTGAGGGAAATCCCTGCCTGGATTGTAGCGCCCCTTGTCAGGAGGCTTGCATCAGTAAAAATACTGTTGCCATAAAGTCTGTTATGACTACTTTAAGCCAGGAGGTTCGGCCATCTGCAGAGATAGCTTTACCTGAAAATGAAGATAGGTTGAAATGTGATATTTGTGGCGTTCCACTGGAGAATCCATTTTTACTTTCTTCATCAGTTGTGGCATCTACTTACGATATGTGTGCCAGAGCTTTTGAGGCTGGATGGGCAGGTGCCTGCTTCAAGACAGTTTGTTCTCTTGATATTCACGAGGCGTCTCCTAGATTTTCGGCTATCACCGGCGACAACGGAACCATTATCGGTTTTAAAAATATCGAGCAGCTTTCTGACCATAGCGTAGCTGAAAACATGGAGATTTTTAGAAGGCTTAAAAAGAATTATCCTACAAAGTTTATCTTGGCTTCTATTATGGGCCAGGATGAGGCAGAGTGGGAGTCCCTTGCAAAGCTCTGCGAGGAAAACGGGGCTGATGCGATAGAGCTTAACTTCTCATGTCCAAACATGATGGAGGATGGTTTAGGCTCTGACATAGGACAGGTTCCTGAGCTGGTGGAGAGATTTACCAGAGCGGCAAAACGAAGCACCACTATACCAGTTTTGGCAAAGCTGACGCCTAATGTTGCGACTATGAGTCCTGCTGCTGAGGCAGCTCTTAGAGGTGGCGCAGACGGAATAGCAGCAATCAATACAATAAAGAGTGTTATAGGAGTTAATCCATACACCTTTGTTTCCGCTCCAGCGATTAAGGGCAAATCTGCCGTTG
>JAEEGL010048348.1_pt1 | contig 11298 bp, 6 predicted proteins | sample 9134231 | NCBI WGS metagenome assembly JAEEGL01 (sample SAMN16246548, study PRJNA631951) | gut metagenome | biome: gut microbiome; feature: rumen; material: fiber-attached | host: Bos | place: Iran: Karaj | collected 2018-10
ATCATCGATGGCACTACCGATCCCGATGCCCGTTTGCAGCAGATCGAGAAGCAGTATCCCTCTGCCTATAAGGTGATGACCGATAGTCTGTTCCCCCGTTTGCGCCGCACCGACTACCGTATCGACTATATCGAGCTCTACTCGGAATCTGTCCTCGTGTCTGGCGAGTCAGTCAGCGGCGACAGCGTCCAGCAGCAGGAACTGAGATGGAATATCGGTGAGTTCTCTGCCGAGGACGATTGGAATCCCCAACCCACCAACAGTCCGATCACCACCTTCAAGCCTTGGTTGGCACTCAAGACCAATATGCTCTACGATCTGGCGGTGGCACCGAATATTGAGGTCGAGGTGCCCTTAGGTGCGAAGTCTAACTTCAGCCTGATGGCAGAATACAACAACCCGTGGTGGCGCTGGGACCGTAAGAGTCAGTGCTATCAGGTACGCGAGGCCGGCTTGGAGCTGCGCTATTGGCTCACGTCGATGTGCCGCGGAGCACGCCCCTGGCTCACGGGTCATTTCGTGGGTGTCTATGGCGCATACGCCATCTACGACTGGGAGCATAACGACGTGGGTGATCAGGGCGACGTGTTCAGTGGCGGCTTTACCTACGGCTACTCCTGGCCTCTGTCAGCCCGTTTCAATCTGGAGGCGAGTGTCTCCGTCGGTGTGGTGGCAGGTGACAGGCGTCATTATAATGCCGAGTTCGACAGCACCCACCTTATTTATAAGTACACCAAGAATGTGTTCTATGCAGGTCCCACCAAGCTGAAGCTCTCGCTGGTGTGGATCCTCGGTTCAAAGAGCAAGAAAGGAGGTAGCCTATGATGCGCCGCTTCTCCTTCTGCACTATGGCGTGCCTCGCCCTCACCGTTCTGGCTTGCCTCTCTTGCCAGCGCGATCCGCTGGAGCTCTACTACAACGGACAGGCTGATGTGCATATCACCTACGACTGGGAGTCGAAGTTTGGCCAGAAGCCTGACGGTATGACCCTCATGCTGGCGCATGATGGGGATAGCATCACCTATACTGATATCACGAATAACGTCAATGAGACCACCACCCGCCTCAATTCCGGCATCTATAAGCTCATGGTGTTCAACAACACCTTCGGTGAGTACAGCAAGGTCAATTTCTACAACCGCAAGAGCTATAACGACTTCATGGTGAAGCTGAAGACCTACTATGTAGAGAGTGAGAACCTCTGGGACAACGGGCGCACCTATATGGAGGAGCCAGAGAAGATCGGCATCGGTGTGGATACCTTCTATGTCAAGTCCTCCGTCGATAGCATCATCTTCTACGACTACCGCGAACAGGCGCATCCCGATACCGTCCACCTGCAGCGCCACGTGGTGATCTATCCCATGAGTACCACTTTGAAAGTACGTGTGAAGGTGCGCGGCATCAGCAATATGAAGGATATGGAAGGCTATATCACTGGTATGGCGGATGGTTTCTACCCGAATCAGGGCTGGCGCACCAAGGAGGCTGGTACCATCAAACTGTCGGGCTGGACACCCGAGAAACGCTCCTCTACCCGTGCCGACGAACCCGAGGAAGAGGCGAATGTCGGATGGATGACCTGCAATGTAGAGACCTTCGGACTGCCTCACGGACGCGAGCTCTTGAAAGACCGTGTGCCGGAGTCGAACTATATCATGCTCCACTTCACGCTGCTCGACAACTCCTCAATCGACTTCGCCTACCGTGTAGGTAAGGAGATCCGCTATGAGGGTGACGACGGTACGATGACCTCGTTCCTGCAGACCGACGTGGCGCTGGAGCTGAATCTGGAGATCGACACCCCCTACTACGAGAACGACGACGTGCCGATACTGCCCTATGCGCAGCCCTCGGGCACGGGTGCCTTCGATGCTGAAGTAGAAGACTGGGGCGAAGATGTGAATGTAGATGTGCCCATGTAAATGGGTAAGTGACCATATAACTCTCTTTAATAACGAATTTAATTTTTTTAATCTCTTTTTAATTTTTATAAATTATGAAAAAGTATTTTTATCTCGCAGCTGTGTCGGCCATGATGCTGACCGCCTGCTCAAGTGAAAACGATGTGGTGCAGCCAACAACTGCTCAGCCCACTAATCCAGTGGCTGTACAGCAGCAGGCTGTAGCTTTTGACACCTATCTGGCTGGTTCAACAGCCTCTACTCGTTCCGGTGAAAAGGGTGTAATGACTACCCAGAAACTGAAGACCGCAACTGCAGGCTTTGGTGTATTCACCTTCTATTCAGACAATGGTAATTATAATAATACCACTGCTAAACCTGATTTCATGTATAACCAGAAAGTGACATGGAACTCTGGTTGGACCTATTCACCTCTGAAGTACTGGCCGAACGAGACTACTGCTGATATGTATAATGAAACAGGTCATGCTACTTCTACTGCTACTGACAAGTTGAGCTTCTTTGCTTATGCACCTTATGTTGATCCCAACATAAGTGGAGGTTTAGTTACACCTGGAATTACTGCTCTTTCTGGCAATAATGTAGCAGGTGATCCCACAGTATCATGGACTTACTCTCAATCTCCTGACAACAATGTTGACCTCTTGTGGGGTGTTGCTCCCGCAGGTTTCTCTTACACGAATGTGAGTGGAGCTACCACCAGTGTACCTGTAGGTATGCCTTTGTTAAACTTGGTGAAGCCTGACAAGGATCAGAAGGTGAAGTTCCTCTTCCAGCATGCGCTTTCTCGTATCGGCCTGAGCGTGGTATCAGCTATTGATCAGATTGCTGCTGGTGACGATGCAGGTAAGTACACAACTGACGAAACTCGTGTGCTGATTGAAGAAGTGAAAATTTGGGGTAATTTTGGTCAAAGTGGCGTACTGAACCTGAACAATACAGAAGCCAACGTTGCAAACTGGATTGAAGCAAATGTTACTAGAACAGCAACAGATGAAACTACACCTTCGTTTACCATTAACGCATCTAATGGTCCTTTGGCACCAAGTCTCCGCTATGTTGGTACACAAATTTCTGCAATTACTGGTACTGTTGGAGATGCTAGTGATGGTGATGCAAGCAAATTCGCTGACCTTAACACTGGTGTACTCCCCAGCGAGCAGCCCCTGTTGGCAGGTGCAATTGACGAAAACAAGGCTGTAAGTGGTACTCCTGGTACTGCTCCTACTTTCGCATTCGGTAAATCATACTATATTGCAGATGGTACTAATTGTGTAATAGCAACGGCTAATACAGCAAATAATGTAAAAGTATATAGGAAAGATGCATCTGGCAATTATACTCTCGTATACAATGCTCCTGGTACTGGAACAGGATATGCGGTGGATGGTACAGAAACTAATCTTGTAATGCTGACGGGAGATGATACAGCTATAAATGCAGGTACAACTCCGATTTCTTCAGCTGCAGATTACTGGACGCTGAATACCACTACAAATGTATTTGAGAAACATCATGGAACTATTTCTACTGGTAATTATTACACTTTAGCAGAAGCTTCTTTCTCTGCAACTTATGCTAATGTAAAGTATTATTCAGCACCATTACCTCGTTACTACATGGTTGTTCCATCTGCACTGCCTGCATCAGAAGGTAATAAGACAGAAGTCAACGTTAAGATTACTTATCATGTAGTTACTAAGGATGCCAAATTGACTGACAAGATCTCTGACATCTCGAATGCTATCACCAAGCAGACCAAGATCCAGCTGGAGAATGGTAAGAGCTACAACTTGAAGCTGATCCTGGGTCTGACCTCTGTAAAGCTCGATGCTACTGTTGCTGACTGGCTGGTTGCTGACGAGACTGAGATTAACTTGCCACAGAACGCTGAGTAATCTCTGCGTAGGTTAAACCTTATGCTACGAGGTGGAAAATAGTCCGTAGTGAACAAACTCCCAGTCCGAAGCCATCGGACTCGCAGTCCGTAAGGACGGACAAAAAAGGGACTAAGCAACGGACGACGAGAAACCTCGGTAGTGGAAACTATAAACGATCCAACTCGTGGGGTGGTGGTGGCAACGCCACTGCCTCACGATTAGGAAAAAAAAGAATGATATAATAATTTAATAATGTTCGCGCGCGTAAGCACATACGGAATAGTGTTAGCAGCCCTGCTGATGACAGCCTGCTCACAGAACGAGACGGAACTGAACACCGCCTCGCAGGAGCCTGTGGCTATTTCGTTCTCGTTTACCTCCACGCAAGACAACCAAGCAACAACCCGCGGCGATGCTGAGGATGCACAGTTGCGCAACACAGGTTTTGGCGTTTTCGCCACCGTTGGGACATCAGCATTCCCCAACCTGATGTATAATCAAGAAGTGACCTATACCTATCTGGCAGATGATAACTATACGGGCGATGTGGCCCAGAACGGCTACTGGAGCTACAGTCCGGTGAAATTCTGGCCGATGACAGTTAATGGTGCTGGAGAAACGGTTCCACAGAACGTAACCTTCTGTGCCTATGCGCCTTATGTGGCTGCTGGTGGTGCAACAGGCATCACGGGTGTGTCTGCCAACAATGAAGCACCTTATTTAGACTATACCCTCGCCGAAGATCTCGACGAGACGGTGGATCTGCTGTGGAATAGTTGCGTTCCTTCAGTACGCGGCCCCATCAAGTTCGACATGTATCACGCACTGGCACGAGTAGCCGTTAACGTGAAACTGAATGATGCCAACACATACAAGACTGCTACAACGAAGGTGCTGATCAGCCAGATTACGCTGAGTACCTCTACAGCGGCTAAGACAGGCCGCCTGAAATTGGATGATGACAATACTGAGACTATTAGTGCAGTGACCTGTCATTATCCCACCTGGACGAACCAGACCACTGGTGACCGCACGGTGGATATCCTGAATATTGACAATTCTGACTCTTACGGCATCATTGCCGAGGAGATACGCTATATCGATGACCTGCCATACAGCTGGCAGCCGGAGGGACTGAAGAAAGACGGTGAGGGAAAAGGCATCCTTGCCAATGCACTCTGCACTGGCGACTACCCACAGGCCTACATCTATTTTATCCCCAACGAAGCAGGGCTGACGCTGGACTGCACCGTCAAATACAGACTGATGAACAGCGAAACAGGCTACACTTCCCCTGAGCTCAGCACCACCTTGGCAGATGTACCTGTGCCATCTAAAGAGAATCTTGGTGATCCGCTAAAACCGCTTCGCGGCAATCGCACCTATCACCTGAATCTGATAATTAATCCTAAAGTACCAACACCATGATGAAACAGTTACACAAACAAATCACCTCATGGGCAGGCTTGTTACTGCTTGCGGCACTGCTGATCAGCTGTGCGAAGGAGTCGTCTGTCGTTGACACGCCTGAGGTGAAGCAGCCTACACAGCCTACACAGTCTGTGCAGGCACCTATCGCCCTGTCGGCCTATACCGCAAAGCCAACAGTAGCCGGCACCCGTGCTGATCAGGAACTATTGGCAGAGGGGGGCATCCCCAACGGCAAGAGCATCGGCGTGTATGCCTACTATCATCAGGGTGTTGGAGATACCCCCGGAGCGTGGAGTGCTTCTGCTAAGCCCGACTTTATGTTTAATCAGAAGGCAACTAACAACGCCGAAGAAGACGGCTTCAGCTATTCGCCACTGAAATACTGGCCGAACACCAATCACGACAAACTGTCGTTTATCGGCTATTATCCTTATACCACGACTTTTAGCGGTTCGACGGATGCCAATGGTATCGTCTTGACAAAGGGCAGCGACGACGAAGGACTTCCAGCCTTTGAGCTGACAGTCTCTGATGATGTCACGAAGCAGGTGGATTTCCTGATCAGTGACCTGCTGACAGACCTGCCCAACGGCACCTCGGCAGTATCGCCCAGTAGCGCTACTTATCGCGATGCTGAAAGCGGCTACCTGACCATCGTTGACAAGGTGCGCCTGCTGTTCCATCATGCTACATCGAAGGTGACCATCCGTATCGCCGTTGACGATGCGATCCGTGAGGACTTCATGTCGATGACTATCAGCAACCTCGAACTCACGAATATCTACCGTAAAGGGACGGTGACACCCAGCTATGCCCCTGCAACTGGAACCACTATTGATGTGACAGGTGCGTCGGAAAGTCGAGACTATCAGATAGTTGATGCTTCGGTAAACCCCATCGTCAACCACCTGACAGACACTTACCTGATGCTGCCGCAGACATTGGCATACGTGGAAAATGATGCAGCGAATACTGCCAATCTCAACATCACCTACAGCGTCACGTTGCGCAGTCACGGTACGGTATATACCTACGATGACGCTGGAAACCCCGTGGAGACAGACCACTATACCTATGGTAACACCGCCTCGCTGCCACTGGCCAAGCTGAAGCTGTCAGGTAGCAGTTCGGAAATCAACACATGGTTGCCGAATCACCACTATATCTACACCATCCGCTTGACAGCAAACCGTATCGAGTTCACTGGCGAGGTGGTAGAGTGGGGCGATCAACGCGGATGGGATGGTGTTGATATTGAAGATGTGTTAGTTAATCAAATAGGAGGAAGTTGAACCATCAGACAATGCGTATCATGAACAGACATATAAGACACACTATCCTACTGACACTCGCTATCGTTGTGATGGCAGCGTGTGGAGGCGGCGGCTCGGATGTACCGTCACCGGCTCCTACACCTACGCCTACGCCTACACCGACGAACCCGACGGATCCGGAGCCGACACCGATACCTACGCCACAGCCTGCAGAGCCACAGCCCGTTGCCATCGGTTTCAGGGCAGACCTGTCGGATGCTGTCGCCACAACCCGAAGTGCGGGTGATGGGGTGCTGGATAATACTGCCCTGCAGGCGAAAGGCTTCGGCGTGTATTGTTGGTACACGGGCAGCACGGTGTTCAACCCGGCATTCCCAGCCCCCAAGACACATATCAAGGACTATGCCGAGAATGAGCTGATGCGCAATCAGAAGGTGGAGTGGAAAAAATGGGATGGAGTCGCAAACTCTTGGAACTACAGTCCCTCGAAATACTGGCCTCTGAACACCGCTGAGATGCTAACTTTCCGTGCCTATGCGCCCTATACCGACTATATCAAGACGGACACCCACGGTATGCCCATGCTGCCAGTGGTGGTGAAAGCCACCGACTATCACGATGGCACCCAGCATGATCCGCTGTTCGGTACGGGTAAGCTGCTTCAGGAAACTGGAACGGATGCAGGCGAATACGTTACGGAGACTATATACGGACAGCACTACGATAACATCACTTATCCTATGAGCGGCACCTATCGCCTTAATAAAACCACCGACCCCACTGAGGGAACGATCCACTGGTACTTCCACCACGGAATGGCGATGCTGGTGTTCAACGCAAGACTGGAAGATAAGTCAAGCGACGAACAGGTCTATATCACCAATATCACCATCACCCCGCTTCACAACCAAGGTCTGCTCGATATCAGCAGTCCTGCCACCAGCAGCAGCACAAAGCCTACATGGGGGGAGAGAGCTGGCGATATGACGGTAGATCTTCAGGGATGGGATGGCTCCGCGAGTGTGGATCTCGCCAATTGTATCATCAAAAAAGGTGAGAAGGATGCTGAAGATAAACCAGTATTCAATACGCTTACCAATCCCGGTCTGCTCGTCATCCCGCGCAACTTCAAGAGCCCCAATACACCCCTGACCATCTCCGTCACCTATAAGCGATCACCGGAGGATGCCAAGGATTTCACCGTTACTACGACGATCGATTCGCAGGAGTTCCTGGGTAACACCATCTATACGCTGAACTTAACCGTGGGCAGTGCCCTCGTAGCAGAGATTACATCAGTAAATGTCGCAACGACTAAATGGACAAATATAGAAGGAAAAGAACATGAAGTATATAACTGGTAAACATATAGTATTCGGATGGCTGGCAGTGGCCCTCGTGCTGCTGACAGGTTGTCAGAGCGACGGTGCTGATACAACAGCTCCACGGAAGGTCAGGATGGAGATGCAGGCATACGCCAAAACGTATAGTGATGCCCTGCCGAAAGCCTCGACACGTGCTGATGGTGTGATATGGGAACCGAATCCGCCCTCGGGCTTCGAGATCTATTCTGGGCATGACGCCATCAGATTGGCAGTCACCGAAGGGGGTGAAGGTGGTGGTATCGCTTTAAGCGGTGCTGCCGACGGATCGTTTGTGTTTGTGCCTGGTGATCCATCTACCGAGCCGGCTACACCAGATAAATGGATGTCCACTTTCGAAGTGAAGGACTTGAATAACACCTACTATCTCTATGGCTACATGCCGAGTGTAGGTAATTTTACCCCAGTCTCGGAGAATTTCGCCAATGGCGCTACCTTGAATATTACAGGTCTGCCAACGGCAACTTCGAGCGATGTCTGTGTGATTGTCGGGGTGAAGAAAGGTGAAGAGACTTCAGAGAATTCCGGCATCTATAGCGATAAGGGTATCAAGATGGGGTCGTTCAGCTACGATTTCACTGGCACGACAAACCACGTCTATCTGCTCTGCGATCACCTCTATGCCGCCCTGCAACTGAAAGTCAAAGTGAATGAGACCTATAACGCCCTGCGCCATATCAAGCTGAAGAAGGTGTGGGTGAAGGATTGTAAAAATGGTGAAGGCAATCCACTTACGTCAAAGTCGAATGCCGTGATTAGTCTGCTCAGTAACAATTCTGGTGCCTCACCCATCCAGAGCATCGCCTTTACAAACGTTGGCAGCTCTGAAACGAATATGGAGCAGAGTCCGCTGTACAATAACACTAAAGGGCTTTTGCTGACTACGAGCTATCAGCCTTTGCAAGGTTATATGGCACCCATCGGCATGACCGACTTTACGCTGGTGTGCCAATACGATGTCTATGACACGAATGGTAACCTGATCCGCGAGAATCAGACGGCGGAGAATAAAATCAATGTCAATAGTCTTTTCACGACTACCATATCGTTGCAAAGAGGTACGAGGTACATCCTCTATCTGACGGTGAACCCTACCTATTTATATATGATGAGCGAACCCGATCTGGATAACCCGACGATTGAAGTGGGAAGTTGAAAGTTAAAAGTTGAAAGTTAGAGTCACCATCATAAGCATTATGTTGTTCCTCGTTGCTACGGCGATGCAGGCACAGATTACCATAGGCGGCAACGTCTATGGCGGTGGTAATGTAGGTAATACAGGTGGTAGTACCAACGTCACGATATATGCTGGTGATTTGCACAATGTCTATGCCGGTGCCCGTCAGGCAAATGTCGCAGGTTCTGCTTTCCTACATATCGACGGTGAGCACGCCTCTTCGTATATCGTGATTGATAAGGCGTATGGCGGTAACGATATTGCTGGAACAATTGGTACATCAGAGGATCTTCCTTTGAAAACAGAAACTTCCGATGGTTTGACGGAAGTAGGCACTACCTCAGGCAAAAACAATATCGACAACACCTGGAACGCCTTCGTGCGTATCTCTACAAAGACTGTCACCACAGGTACTGGTGACGATGCCGTTACAACAGAGGCGAATGATGCCCAGAAGGTTTATATCGGACAGCTCTTCGGAGGCGGAAATGGTGACTACTACTACCGCAATGACGGAGGCACACATAAGATTTATGAGTCTGAAGATGACTACAAAGCAGGTAAAGATCCTATAGCTACCAATACAACGGATTTCATACAGCCCAATTTAGGCAAGACTTATCTGGAGCTTCTGGGCGGTTCCATCGTATATGCCTACGGTGGCGGTAACAACGCTACCATTACGAATAAGACCGTGATTGCTCTGAAGAATCCAAGCAAGGTGGTCAGCAGCATCATTGATGCGACAAATCCAAATGCTGATGACACTGGCGAGGTGCTGAACAACGATCGCTTCGAGAATAGGATGGGTATCAACACCACCTTCTCTTATCCAAGCAGTGATGCCTTCCAGATAGGACGATTCTTCGGTGGAAACAACAAGGCAGAGATGGCCATCCGTCCCCGATGGAACCTGCAACAGGGTAAAATACGTAACCTCTATGGTGGTGGAAATGAGGGACGTATGACCAGTCCGGAAGGTCTGCTGCTGCAGATTGAAGGTGAAGGAATGGTGGTTGACAATGCCTTTGGTGGTTGTCGTAAGGCAGATGTGCGTCCGCTATATGCTGATGGAACACCAGTTCCATACAACCTGATAGCACTGGATCCTGATGATAACCCGAACAATATTCCTCCCGGCTATGCGGCCCGTATCAGAGTGCTGGCAGGTCACGTCAACAATGTTTATGGTGGTAACGATATCTCTGGTAACGTCTATGGCGGTAACACCGTGGGTATTCTTTCCCACGTTTATGGCGACGTCTATGGCGGCGGTAACGGCTCGTATGCCTATACGGACAACCCTTTACTGAAGGATGATCCGCATTGGAGCGACTTCTACTATAATCCTGATGAAATCCTTGAAGCAGAAGGCGTGACTGTCGTCTCAGATGACCTGAAGTCTGCCACAGCCCTCAACCTCTTCCGTCCTAATGCAGAGAAGGTTTCTATCCTTGTCAGAGGTAAGGAAGAGAAGCCTACCGTCGTGGATGGTGGTCTCTATGTGGGTGGTAACAGTGCTTCGTTGCGAGAGCATGTGGCGGGTATTGATACTGAAGACCAGACGCACATCAAGATTGGTTCATACGCCATCATCGACAACGTGTTCCTCGGCAACAACGGTGAGAATATGGTAAAAACCGATGAGGCTGATGCTGAGGGTAGAGGTGAAGGCGTGCTGCGCACGATGAAAAGGACTGACCTCACTTCTAATGAATCCAAATTCAACTCCATGGATTTGACAGACAAAGATGTATTTGAAAAATACATGGAAGGCTGCGCCATGAAGGTGAAGTCAACCGTTCTGTTTGAGAATACACTAAATGGCGACAGGGTCGATTATATTCCTTATTCTACTTATTTTGGCTCGTTCTTCTGCGGCGGTAATGTGGGAAGTATGTTTAGCGAGGGCAAGACCACCATCAATTTCAGCAATAAGGTAATTATATACAACAAACTGGTGGGTGGCTGTAACAATGCCAATGTCTATCAGACGGCTTATAATGCAGAATATCTGGGAGGTATGCTGGGTAGTGCTGATCCTGTCCCAGAAGGTTCTGCAGAAGGAGCTATCGGTGACAAACTACAGTTGAATCTCTCTGGTCTGAAAGTCCAGCCCATGCGCTGGAATGACGCACATACAGCACTGGAGTGGAACACCGTAAAATACAATTCCACTACGGAAAAATTTGACCCTGTGCCTAATGTTGAGGAAACCGATGATTATAA
>JAEEGL011474072.1_pt1 | contig 11298 bp, 8 predicted proteins | sample 9134231 | NCBI WGS metagenome assembly JAEEGL01 (sample SAMN16246548, study PRJNA631951) | gut metagenome | biome: gut microbiome; feature: rumen; material: fiber-attached | host: Bos | place: Iran: Karaj | collected 2018-10
GGAACAAGAAGCTTTGACGACGGCAACTATCTGCGTCTTAAGATTGCCGTTACACCAAGCGAACCTGCGCATGATCCTTCTCCCATACCGTTGGTAAGTCTTTCATTTAATGCTCCGACAGCAGGCACATCCGTTGAGGTAACGCAAAAAGACAGCGAACTTGTTCAAACTCCTGCACCCGATGTTACATTTGCAACGGACGATGACCGTTTTTATATGTCAGCTTGCTTGTGGTGTGACGGCGAAAACGAGGAGGGCGATCCTCTTTATACTCAAGAACCGTTCACCTTCGAAGCAGGAAAGAGGTATTATATAAATGCCGAGTTCAAAGCTTATGACGGTTTTTATTTCGGAAGTGATTTTGAAGTAAATGTAGAAAACGCAACGGTGACAAAATATACGACTGTCACAAGTGAAAACGAAAGCATACTTGTACTCACATTCTATTTTGAACCCGAATCTGCCGAGCCGGAAGACTCCTATTTCGGACTTTGGATGTGCGATGCTAATCACAAGCCCAACACAGGCGGCAGCGTTACGATAGGATATGTATGCGATGACGGCACTATACCTGCCGACAGCGGAAAGGAATGGACCTCGTCGACAAATCAGACGGTTCCCGGTGGAACACTTGTTACACTGTCCGCACAGCCTGCCGAGGGATATCATTTCAAAGGCTGGTATCAGTGCAACATAAACAGAGCCGGCGAAGAAGATCCGTATTACCTCGAAGACAAGCTCGTTTCGACAGATAAGAATTACGATTTCACGGGTAATCCCATAGGAGAAGGCGAAACTCCGTATATCTGCGCCGTATTTGAAGAAGGCGAAGTTTTGGAGGGCGATCAAATACAGGTATGGGTAGGCAATACCGCAGGCGAAGGAACAGCAAAGGACGCCGGCGGCAAGGTAGCCGTAAAATATGAAATAACCGGCGATAATCCTTATAATATTGAGGGCAAGGACGGAACAGATTTTGTTTACGGTGAGATAGTGCAATTCTACAAGGGCGATGAGATTACTGTTTATTCACAGGCTGACGAGGGCTGGCACTTTGTAGGCTGGTATCATGTAAATATAGAGTGGCAACCCGGCGAAGGAAAAGCATATGAAGGTGATGTCATATCCACCGAATCAAGCTTTACCTACGCACCCGGTAAGACAATGCTTGAAGGTGACACGGAGCCTCTGCGCTACATATGCGCAGTATTTGAAAAAGGCGAGGCAGATACGACCGACACCGAAAAACCGACTGACACCGAAAAACCGACTGACACCGAAAAGCCCGAAGCTCTTATCGGCGACGTTAACTGTGACGGCGTTATAAACATGGAAGACGTAACGTCACTTCAAAAAATAATCGCAAAGCTTGCGACACACGAATCTTTCGGCGAAATGTCAAAAACAAACTCCGACTGCAACTTTGACGGCGAAGCAAACATGGAAGACGTTACGCTTATTCAGAGATACATCGCAAAGCTTATCACAGAATTTAAAATAACGGAAAAATAGTATAGAATATCTTTATCCGTAATACAAAAAGCACAAAAATGCGCCTGAGAGCTCCCCCTTGTTATCCGGGATTTCTCAGGCGCTTTCAATTTCAAAAGTCTTGAGGCGTTTGCACAGCAATATCTATTTCTGACACTATTTCTAACTATATTCTTGTCTGATTTGAATTTACATCCGAAATACCATCAAGATTATTTAATAAAGTATTGACAAATCGCTATTTTATGGTATAATATCAAGCGTCTCGGGGGTATAGCTCAGCCGGGAGAGTGAGCTGTTCGGTAACGCACCCCCCGCATAAAATTGAATACTTGGGGGTATAGCTCAGCTGGGAGCGTGAGCTGGTCGGTAACGCACCCCCGCAAAAAATTGAATATTTGGGGGTATAGCTCAGCTGGGAGCGTGAGCAGAACACTTACACACCCCCGCGTTAAAATTGAATATTTGGGGGTATAGCTCAGCTGGGAGAGCGCTTGAATGGCATTCAAGAGGTCAGCGGTTCGATCCCGCTTATCTCCACCAGAATTAAACCGCATAAGCATTTTGTCTTTGCGGTTTAATTTTTTATTGAGAATAAAATATTACAATTGAATTGTAAACGATGAGTCTAAGTAACTATCACAATTATAAGGAGAATCATCATGTCAGGTATACCATTTAGCATAAAACGTGAACGCGAATCAACTATCAAAAGATCCAGCGATATTGAAGAATTTTATAGTGATAGATCACGTATCATATATTGTTCATCATTTCGGCGATTACTTCAGAAGGCACAAGTTTTTTCGTTAGAACCCAATGCCAGTGTTCGTACAAGGCTGACTCACTCCCTCGAAGTATCCGATTTAGGAAGGACTTTAGCTTTCAATATATCTAACGAGTTAAAAAAAGGGGGGCAAATTGCCCCTGAAGATTGTCAAAAAATAATTGCTATAGTTGAAAATGCATGTCTACTCCATGACATTGGCAATCCTCCTTTTGGTCATTTTGGAGAATCTGCAATTAGGGACTGGGCAAACGCCATTGATTACTCCTTAATTCCGCGAGAGGTAGACACAAGTAACGAGTTGTTTGAACTATTGATGTGCGATTTTAAAGAATTTGACGGTAATCCTCAAGGGTTTAGAACAGTGACTAAGCTTCATTCAGATAAAGACGAACACGGTTTAAATCTAACATATTCCACTTTATTGAGCGTATTGAAATACTCTCGTGCAGCAGGAGAAAAGAGAGGAGAAGGCATTTTAAAAAAAGCCGGATATTTTCAAAGCGAAAAGGAAATAGTGGAAAACATTTATAAAAATGTTGGTATAGAGTTGCACCATAGATATCCACTTACCTACATTATGGAAGCGGCAGATGATATTGCGTATTGTTTGAGTGATATATCAGATGGTATTGAAAAAAGAATAATATCACCAAATGATTTTTTAAAGACATTTAAAGATGTATGGAAAAAACGTTACGATGATCCAATTCCAGTAAAAACGTACAGTCCCAGCAGGAAATTGAATTTTAATATAGATATCTCTGTGCCTTGGTCAAAAAAAGCAATGGAATTTGCTACAGAATCATTCGTAAAAAACTTTGATGACATAATCGATGGTTCAATAGATTGCTTAATTGACGAGAATAGCCCTATAGGGCGAGTATTAGAAACAATAAAAAGTGTTTCTCGCTCAATATTGTATACTTCTATTGAAGCGGAAAATATAGAATTGACTGGATATGCAGTCATTACTGGTATACTCAGAAAATATGAACGTCTTTTATTCATGAAGAATAAGGATTTTGATTCAATTATCAACGGTAATACTAAGGGCTTTGACCTTGAAAGGCGTTTGTTTAATAGGCTTGGGAAGAGATATGTCAATACTTATAGAAGTGAAATCAAAAAAATTAATCGTAGAAATTCTGACTATTGTATTAAAGAGTGGTGGTTACGAACCCATCTAATTATTGATCATATAAGTGGTATGACAGATGAATTTGCATTACAAACATATCAAATGTTAGAGGGGATTAATCTATTACGCAGATAGTCCCTCTTGCTATAATATTTTGTATTCAATCTTCTTAAAATAACATGAGATATTTTTTCTGTGATTCTTAATCAAAGGTCTCTCCTATCTTGTATCGCAAAAAGACAGCCCATTTATCCGGGCTGTCTTTTTCGCTGCGGTGCATTTCAAATCATGCGCTCAAATCAAGCGCTCTTTCTGCATCAATTCCAAGGAAGAACTGTCTGATGTCGAAATTGAACTCTATTTCCAGTCTGTAATCACGAAATACGTCAATTCGTTTTATCATACTGTTTACGATCATCTTTTTGGCTTCTATCGTTGCGTTATCAAAAAGCTCTGACCATGAAATGATCTCATCATATCTGTTGCACAACTCGGTTTGCAAATTCTCGGTTTGTTTGAGCTCTGCCTTTATGCTTTCGCATATATTATCAAGGTCATTGCATCTCTTTTCAGCATCCGATATAAGCCCGGCGAGAGTATCTTTTGAAAAACTGCTTTTGCCTGCAAGACATTTTACAATTTCTTCTTTGAGTAAACCAAGATTTCTCAAAGCGATCGCGTACTCTCTTTCGGCGTCTGCAAGCCGTGATTTCTTTTCGCTCATTTCTTTTTGTATCCTGCCTGAAACGATTTCTGATTTGGAGATACCCCTCATGGTATTGAAAATCCTTTTTATCACCTGTTCTACAATACTGTCCAACTTATGCATAGTATAGCCGGTTTGACCGTTACAATCTGTCTGTTTTCTTGTTTTACCGTAACAAACATAGCGAATACGAGGTGTTTTATCGACACTTCCGTCTTTCAGCTTTCTGTATTTGGCGTTTGTAGTAAGCGTTAATCTTGCCCCGCAGTGTCCGCAGAATACATTACCGGCAAGTAAAGATTTACCCTTTGTATTTGTAGGCACATTTGAATTTTCAGAATGCTTTTTTGCTCTGTCCTTAAGAATACTATTTGCGGTTTCAAATTGTTTGGGCCTTATTATTTGCAGCTCAGGCAATTGCGGAGAGCGGGCTTCTCCGCAGCGCAAAACTCCTGTATAAGTCAAGTTACCTATTATGCCGTATATACTTGCCTGATGCCAGTTCTTTCCTTTTCTTGTTTTGTATCCGTTGTTATTCAGAAAATTTGCTATACGCCAAGTGCCATAGCCCTCATTGGTGTATTTATCAAAGATAAGTCTTACAACGGCAGCTTCCGATTCGTTGATTTTTAAATCGCACAATTCGTGCTTTCTTTTATTAAATCGTCCGCTTTTAACAAGATCATATCCATACGGTGGAGAACCGCCCTTGAAATGCCCTTCTTCCACCATTTGTCCCAAACTTGTTTTGGTTCGAATGGAGGTTTTCTCACTTTCGCCGTCAGCCTGCCAAAAGCGGATATAGTTGAGCAACTTATCAATATGATTATCGAAGCGTTGTTCACCTTCTTGTGTACTCCATACCTGAATACCGTTTTTGACAAACCATTCAACAACGAACGGTGTTTCATCTGCAATACGTCCGATTCGGTCAAACATAAAGACAAGAGAATATCGAATTTTTTCTTTCGGGCAAGCTCTTTAATGATTTGAATCTTATCTCTGTTTTCGGCTCTGACCTTATGTCCCGAAACGCCGTCCTCTTGCTCCTCATGAACAATACTCCAACCCATTTTATTCGCGAATTTATGGCACGCCTTGCGCTGCATGGGAATATCGGCTTCGTGATTGTTGTCATAATCCACCTGCTTATCAGTCGAAACACGGTACAGACAGCAAACTCTGTTTTGTTTCATTCTAACGCCCCCTTTTGCTTTTCTGTATTTTAGCATTCGATACCTGAGCTTGACAATTGTGCGAAGCCGCAGCAGAAGACAAAAGGATGCTTTTAATTCGTACGAAAAGGTCTGTGTTCGGCGATTTAGAGAATGAAATCGTAACTTGATGACCGTCAATGACCATATATTTTTTGCAATGATCCATACTAATCATCTTATCTATCACCTCGCATCCCTTTGTCGCTGTAAATAGCGGTGGTAGTATTCAACTGCTTTCACTATATAATCTTTCTGCTGCTGTTCGGTGTAACTGTTAGGTATCTTCCCTTGCAGCCTATCAAGTGGAATAGTAACCTTTTCACGCTGATTAGCTTTCGGTTGACACATAATCTCATAAACGCTCTCGTAATCAAGCTCACCTGCGTTATACGCTTTGTGCATACGGACGGCCTGTGCATATGACGGTGTGTTTACGTTTTCCTCGCAGGCGTTCAGAACATCATATTGAAGTTCATCGCTGAGGAACGATAACTCCACACCGACAGAAAATGCTATTTTGCCTTCGTCCATCATATCGAGCAGTTCGGGGATTAGGTTAGTGAGGCGGATATATCTTTGCACTTGCCTCCCACTGTCTGTATCGGAAATATCGTCTCTGGACTTGTGGCCAACTTGTCCACAAGTTTTACCTTGATGTTCTACTGCTTCAAGTTTAAGCTTGTACGCGAAAGCTTTCTCCGACGGCAATATCCTCTCTCTGTGCAAGTTACTGTTCACAAGCATAATCGCCGCTTCATCACGGTTTACTGCACGAATAAAGGCAGGGATTTCGCTCATCCCTGCCTTTTGCGCTGCTCTGAATCTTCTGTGACCTGATATTATTTCATATTTGTTTTCCGTGTCTTCAAGCGGTCGTACAATGAGTGGCTCCAGTATTCCGTTTTCCTGTATGCTCATCACGAGATCGTTCATGCTGTCGTCATCAATTACCTTGTAAGGATGACCGTCAAACGGTACAATGTTTTCGACCGGTATGATTACCGGTGTTTTTGTTTTAGTTGTTTTCATTTAATCAAATCCTTTCTATCTTTGTATTTTGATTTTGCGGTGAAAAACTCACCTCGATAGTTTTTGTCTTCTATTCGTTTTAGGTTGTTTCTTACATGTTCGCTTCTCTCAATAACCTCATCGCAGGTAGTGACCTCACGACGGAGTTTTGACAGTCGCCTTGAAAGCACGCCGATGTTGTATTTAGCGTGGTTGTAAAGAGTTGTATCGCCCGAACGCTGTGCGCGCTTTAATGCGTTTCTTGTGTTTTGCCGTTCCTTGATAAACTTATCAATCTGCTCCATCGCATATTGTTTGTAATTGAGTACGTCTTCCTTTGTGTGAAGAATATGCTGTGTTACAAGCCTTGCCGAGTCTACATATAGTCGCATTGAGCTTGTGTCCTGACGGACAAGAAAATATATGCGGCGATTTGTTCTCGGTCGTTCTTCTGCAAGTTTAAGCGCGCGGTTGTAACAACGGTAAAGCGGGACAAAGGTCATAATGGCAACAGGTTCTTTTTCGCCGTCGAAAATCTGCTGCGGATTTTCCTGTTCAGGGATACGCGGATACATAGGGCGGTCATTTTGGTGTATTCGTTCTATGATTTCTTTTACATCGTAGCCCTCACCGAGAGATTTAAAACGGACAAAGCGTTCATTGCCGACCTGTTTGATTTTCGGGTATTTACCGCTTTGGTCTATCACAAATCCCATTTGCTCCATAGCGTCAATGAATTTTGCCTGTGTAGTTGAACCTCTGATAGCTGTATCAATAGCGGCACGGATAGTGCCTCGGATTGTTTGCTTGCCCTCCTGTTCGGCTTTCCATTCGGCATAGCTCATACTTTTGTCTGATGGCTTTGTTATAACGGATAAACCGTATTCACGGCAAAGACGGTCACTCACTTCACGCATCTTGTAATAGTCCTGCTTTGTGCGATGAAACTTGTGACCGTCTTTAATTGAAACCGTATTGATTACGAAATGGTTGTGTATATGCGAATCTTTATCCAAATGTGTTGTAACAAGAACCTGAAACTCATCTCCCCATAATTCTTCTGCTAAAGCTATACCGATTTCGTGCGCTTTATCAGGTGTTACCTCTCCTTCAGCAAAAGATTCGTACCCGTGATATGCGACAACACCACCAAGCTTGTTGAACCTTTTTTTGATTTCCATCATATCTTCTTTGGCAGATTCTACACCGCAGTTGATAGCATAAACATATTGCTTATTCTCTGTTGCTTCGTTTCGCCCTGCATAAGACAATACATCACCGAGTGCCTGTTCGGGATCGGTATCATCGTTTCCGGTTTCGACAGATTGGTTTTCTTTAGTTTTCTCAGGATTGGAAGCATAAAGGATGAGCTTACCGATATATCCTTTTACTCTCCAAAGCGATGTAGTTGCCATCAGTAAATACCCCTGATGATTTCGCCTATCTGCTCTTGTAGCTTGGAATAGTTTTCTCGGTAGACTCTTGCGTCTACAAATCCGTACGCCTTTGCTTTCCTCGCGGTTTGATTTAAGTTGTTGTTTATCTGTCTGAGATTCTTGAGTATCTCGAAAAACTCGATTTGCGGCATTTCTTTGAATTTGATATTTTTTAAAGCAGATCTGATAAACGCCTCACGGTTCAATCCGCTTCGTTTAACATTGCGTTTTAAATCTTCGTACTCAGTATCGTTTAAGCGGAATAAAATCTGATGTTTTCTTTCTTTCATTTTGTTCTCCTTTCTCGTAGGGTATTAGGGGCGGTCAGCCCCTAACAAGTTGCCAAATGATATCATTTGGCGATGCTTGCTGAACCGCTACCGCGAGCCATTATTGGGCTTTCGATGACGGCTGTGACGGCGGTGACGCAGATTATGATATATACCGTTTTAACCGCCGGCAGCGTCGCAAACTTTTGCTTTTTCTCTTGAGTTGTGTCGATAATTGTAAATTTCATCTTAAATCTCATTTCCTTGCTTTTTTAAAATATTGGTTATCTGCGTTTATTTGGGTGTCAAAAGTGACAGTCACTACTCTTTTGCATTTTGAAATTGGGTGCTACTTTTGACTGTCACTTTACAGACTATCGAGAAACGCATCGGCAATATCAGCGCTTGCTGCGGCGGTGTCTTCATCTTTGATTTCATCATTTAGAATAGGCGCAGAAGGTGATATGAGCTGAATATTCGACAGTTCAGAGTGTACTGCGTTGATGATATTATCAATTAACTGCTCATTCTGCTGTTTTTCCTCGTATGCGATTACAGCATTTTTAATAAAAACATTCTGCTTATCTGCCTTTTTCAGAATATCCATCACTGCGCGGTCTTTCGGATTGTCCGTGTTGAAGCGGACTTTAAAGAATTTAATGCTCATTTCGTATCAACCTTTTCAAGAAGACGGTACGCCCACTGTTCGTATCCCTTTGCCGTAGCTCGAATATCGCTGTTGATGAATACGCGACTTGCATCAAACTTTGCAAAATTACGGATCAGGCAGCCGCCCCCACCGACAATATAAAGACGCATAAGTGAGGGCTCATAGTCATACCGTCTGAGAATATCAAAGAGTTTTTTGACGTAATTTTCTGCTGTTGCTTTGACAACACTTAGCCATTCGTTGGCAATATCAGCAGTTCCGGTTTTCAAAACATCCTCAATGATTGATTCGTCAATGTTTACATGGTATTTGTCCTGTATTGCCATCTTTGCCGCTATGACACACTGTTGTGTACCGAATTTTTCGGTATATGCTTTCAGCGGATCGGGCTTGCCGTCCTTCATAAAAAGGATATTCATTGTGCCGTTACCGATGTCACACAGCACTGTCATGCCTCTCATTATCGCAGTTCTGTCTTGAATCGCGGCAAAGCCCTGCGGAAATATGCTGACACCGGTAATGCGGATGTGGTAGTTTTTCTTATTGAAGGTAAATCTTACATCGGGTACCCTCAAAAGATAATCTGAAAACGTTTTTTTCTGTTGCGATACCCATTTTAAAGGCAGCCCTGCCGCAATATGCACATTTGCTTCATTCAGTCTGTAATCGTTCATCTCCAATGCAATAGCAGCAAGCGTGAGAATGAAATACTCCTCGTCCGAGATTTTGTCAGCGTTAAACTCTTTGTGTCCTTCGCCGATAAGATAATACTTGCCGCCATAGGTCAGCATATTTGTTTTAAATACAGGCTCTGTATCACTGACGATGACACCTGACCTGAAAATGTGATTAGCTGTCTTGATGTTGCCGTATCCGTGGTCAACACCGATGATGATTTGATTTTTGTAATTCTTCATAGTTACTCCTTCCTGCCCGTCTTTCCGGGCTGTTGATTTTGGTTTTTGTTTTTCTTTTTTCAGCGGGTTTTAGTTTGTTACCCTCATAGGCATTCCTTCTTTCTTTAAAATTGAGCATAAATAAAGACCGGCGGTTATTCGTCGGTCTGAATAAATGCTATGTAAAAGTGGGGCAGTATTCAATAATCGTAAAGCGGATTTATTTGGAAAGGTGGCTGCAATATTCTCAAATATGAGATAAACAATTTACCGCAAGTTACCAAAATGGAAACCTGCGGTAATCATACTGAAAGCAATAATTTATAAGGGTTGCTCCTGATTCTCGGACAGTCGCTTCAGGGTCTGCACAGCGACGCCGACCCTGTAGAGGTTTTCCTCCGCCTCCGGATCGGGAGCAGCTTGTTTCATCGCCATGCGAACGGCGCGAATCGCTTTTTCAATTTCTCTCGACTTTGCTCCTGCTTTCACGGCAGCTGCAGCGAGATTTGCGATATAAACACAGTCGTCAAAAGAAGCGTGATCCTGTTTATCCATACGACCGATTTGCTCCAGAATTCCGTTGCGATTTACAAATTCATCTTTCGATTCCCCGAGGTTGTAAAGCAATTTGTTATCCGGGATTTGTTCCCCGCCGTCCATCAGAACGCCGACTCCGTCAAACACGTATTTCCGATTGACTGCTTGACGCCGACTTTCCCGATAGACGGTTTCGGTCAGGCCGGTATCAACCTTTGGTCGTCCTCTCTTCTTCTTTTTTTCTTCCATTATGATAGTTCTCCATAACAAATGAATTTCGGTAGCGGCTACCGAAAAACTGTGCTGTCCTACCTCTTGCCTCTGTCAAATTGCATCGGTGTTTTCAAAAAGTCCACTTGCTTATTCAAAAGATCCCTCTATATAATAACGAGGTGGCAGAGAAAAAATATTCCTGAGTTTTGAAAATTTCTTAAAATTTTTTAAAGTTCAAAAGTGGGAGCTGTTATTCGTATAACGATATATTCGTTTGTGTGCTATCGGTACACGGATTTTTGTTTGTAAAACAACTACTCCATTATTTCTGCCGCCAAAAAGGTGGGTGCAATGTTCATATATGCAAATCCGGCGTTAATCTTATCTCCTGTATATATAATAGTGACTTTTTGCAAATTTTACTGAAATAGCGCAATAGGTAAAAAACGAAAAACGCAACAAGGGAATTTTCAAAATCTTATAGCACTTCAAAATCAATGAAACAATCGCATTTTATGCTTGTAATGACGGTATAACAGCTTGTTTTTACTCAAAATACGGCTGTTAGATCATAAAAACTAATATTTTGAACCATTACATATTGCAGCAAAAAGTATATTTTAGCTGTAATAGTTATGTCGCAGGAGTTTTTGCAACACATTTGCTGATTGCATATCGCACGCACTATATTGATGCATCTTACCGTGCTTTGAGATAATGCAAATTATAAGTTTATAATATCTAACTTGATCGGTTATTTTGGTTTTAAAAAAGAAAACTTTATTTCTTTTTAACGACTTATACCTAAAAAGGCACATCCTATACCAGATTGCGGACAAATCAAAAAATCAGTTTTAAAATACAAGTGAATAAAAATTATTATTCATTATTCTGTCACTATAGCAAAGTATACCAGAAAACGTGCAA
>JAEEGL012445179.1_pt1 | contig 11298 bp, 12 predicted proteins | sample 9134231 | NCBI WGS metagenome assembly JAEEGL01 (sample SAMN16246548, study PRJNA631951) | gut metagenome | biome: gut microbiome; feature: rumen; material: fiber-attached | host: Bos | place: Iran: Karaj | collected 2018-10
AACGAACGTTCATTTATGAGGATAGTCCGGAAACCCTTATAAAATATGGCATTTCAGGGTATTTCAAGGCAAATCGTTACTATGATAAAAGTACTATTTGTGTGCCACGGCAATATTTGCAGATCAACTCTTGCTCAGTCCATGTTCCAGGACATGGTCAACAAAAAAGGTCTGGCTGATAATTTTTATATCGACTCTGCTGCAACGAGCACAGAGGAGATCGGCAACGGTCCGCACTACGGAACTGTAAGTAAATTAAGAGAGGTCGGCATTCCTGTCGTTCCACACCGCGCCCGCCAGATGACAAAAGCAGATTACAAAGATTTCGATTACCTTATCGGAATGGATTCATATAACATCAGGAATATGACACGTATCGCAGGCGGAGACCCTGACGGCAAGATATATCTGATGCTGTCGTTCGCAGGCAGCACAAGGAGCATTGCAGATCCGTGGTATACGGGAAATTTCGACGAGACATATGACGATCTTAAAGAGGGCCTTGAGGCATTCATGAAGCACCTGGAATCAGAGGTGTTATAATTTTCTCAGGCACCGTTTTTCGCGCGGAGGAATATCATGAAGACACTTAAGAGAATAGCATGTTCGTTTCTGGCAATCGCAATGGTAATAGGGCTTACGGCTTGCAGTCAGCAGAAGTTCGACCACAAGAAGATCGCAAAATTCTGCGACGATCAGGATTTTGAATGCTCCGAAGATTCGGGCGATTTCATTGATGATTACGGATCGATCCTCACCGGCATAGATAAAGGAGAAGGCTTATATATCTATGTCACCAACAGAGATGCCCAGAAATTGTACAACAAAACTCTCAACCGCCTGAGTGATTTCCCCAAATACGATGTCGAAGCAGCTACATGCTTTGCCATCAATGACGACGGGATCAACGTCGGCTGGTTATTTAATTTCGTCGAAAAAGATGACGCTGAGAAATTCTTCAAAAAAGCCGGAAAGAGATATGCCGATGACGGCGAGAAAGGCGACGAAAAGGGTTATTCCTACTACATTTCCGAGAATAGAGGTTCCTCCGACAGAAAAACGCTCACCGGTATCTATCTCAGGGGCAACACCGTGCTCGTTCTAAGATCCGTCACCGGTGACACTGATTTTATTGAAGATTTCTGCGAGTATTACGGTGTAATCTCACCTACTGAGGCTTAACGGATGCTGCTCGTATACTACCTGGTATTAGTTAATCTGGCGGCGTTCATCCTCTACGGGACGGATAAGTCTTACGCTAAAAAGGGCGCGCGGAGGATACCGGAGAGGACGCTCCTGCTCTGGGCATGGATCGGCGGTTCGATCGGCGCTTTCCTCGGCATGAGGATCTTCCATCACAAGACCCTGAAGCCCAAGTTCTTTGCAGTTCCGGTCCTGATGGTGCTGGAGGTCGTTATCATCGGCGTTTGTCTGTTCCAGAACTACCATCTGGTGAAGACTGAGTACGAAGTCGATCTGGGACTTGAGCACGGCATCACCATCGTTCAGGTGTCAGACCTGCATAATCAGTTTTTCGGACTGAAGCAGTCCACCCTTCTTAAGGAGATCGAGAAAGCTGATCCCGACATGATCGTCGTAACCGGCGATCTCGTCGACTCGACCCACACGTCTTATTCCATCGCGCTCGAGTTCATCGAAGGCGCGGTTAAGATCTCCCCCGTCTATTACGTCACGGGTAACCACGAGATGAGGCTCCGCGGCGCCAAGGCTGATGAATTCTATTCGAAAATGCGCGAGCTGGGTGTCATCTTCCTGGACGATACTTATGTCGAGACTGATGAGTACATTCTGGCGGGTCTGGGTGACTCTTCACTCAGCGGAAACGCTCCCTATGAGGCATTTAACAATGTTAAACCCGTTATTTTACTGGCACATGAGCCTCAGTACCTGGACAATTACTCTGCCCTTGGCGCAGACCTCGTTCTCACCGGCCACTACCATGGCGGACAGATAATCATCCCCGGTGTCGGCGGCGTGATCTCTCCCGAATTCGAATTCTTCCCCAAGCCTTACGAAGGCATGTTCGATCATAATGGCATGACCGTCGTACTGAGCCGCGGCCTCGGCAACAGCGTAGCACCCGTAAGGATCAACAACTACCCCGAACTCGTGGTCGTAAAACTGCACTGAGACATTTATATAACCATTCCCGTCGGTTCCCAGTCCAGCGCCTCATCAGGGATCATGTCGTTAAAGGCCGAGAGGACCTGGCTAACAAAATAGTCCCTGTCAAAGTTCTGCCTGTCATAAATGTGGATATAGATGACCTCTTTGCCGGGACGGTACGTCTCCCTGGAGAATCCGGTTATTTTCGTGGCCGTTCTCAGAGAATAATCCACCTTATCATTCATTCCCAATATCTCAAGATATGAGCACCGGTCTATCTCATAGAAATTGACCAGATAATCAGGGTTGATCGTCTCTCCTATGGCCGGCAAATATACTTCCGTCTCATATTTGAACGGTATGTCCATCATTTTCAGCAGGTCCGCACCGAACAACTCATTCTTGGATTTCAGATCACCGTGGTCACTAACCGTGGGATTCTTGGGAACATACGGACCGCAGCGGTCAGTCTGCCTGCTGAAAAAGTCATTGTTCATGCCGTGAGGATCCGAGTACTGCCTGATCGGAAATCTCACCTTCGGAGGTTCAAAATTATACATTGCATGCCAGCTGCTTAGCAGGGCGTCATACTCGGATTTCTTCATAAGATATGTGTTTATCTGTTCCGAATATGCCTTCCCCCTTTGTGTTGTTGTCAATAACAGCCGCTTGCTCTTATTCGATATCTTCGGCCGCGCCGGATCATAGGTGATCACAACGTGCTTTCTCCCCTTATATGTAGTGAAATGTCCGTGCGGCATGTGCTCTAACTCCAGCCTTTTATATTCGAGTTTTACGGCATGAACTTTCATCGGATAAAATATTCTGTTCATGGTCCTTAAGTCCTTTCTGAGGTGTTAAATCTTTCCACTAACATTATGCGCACGTCTTTTAGTCTCATTCCACTACCAAGAGTCTCAATTTTGGGGGGTGTTTTTGATGCTCGGGGACGATGGGCGCTGGCTGATGGAGGGTACTGCAAGTGCCCTCCGATCAAAAATCCACCTCAAAATCCACTACTCAGGGTGGAAAAATGGGTGGAAATTCCGGTTTTCGAGCAAAATCCACGCAAAATCCACTACCCCGCGCGGGTTTAGTAGTGGATTTTTGGAGTGTGCACCATAGCGGATTTTGACTCTCGAAAAAAAACTCCCCCCGTTTTATGCACTAGGGCAAAGATGCCCTGTCATATCTGTACCTTCTTTCTGTTGAAACCCCGAAGGAAGACATGCTAAACTTCTTTTATGGATTATTCAAGAACGGTCGCAACTGAATATGGGCTTGTAAAAGGCATCGTCAAAGACGGGTGCGAACTCTATCTTGGAATCCCTTTCGCGGCGCCTCCGGTAGGCGATCTCGCATTTAAACATCCTGTTCCGCCGGAACCCTGGAAAGGCGTTTTCGAGGCGGTCAAGGCACCGATAAGTCCCGTTCAGGGCAAAGGGACCTCCACCATCGCGGCAGACGGCAAAGACTGTCTGTATCTCAATGTGTTCGTCCCGAAAGACCTCCCGCCGGATGCTCCGGTTATGGTCTGGTTCTACGGCGGTTCCTATGCCAACGGCGGATGCGGCAAGATCAACAGCAACACTGAAGAGCTGTACTACGACCTCACTAAATTTGCTAAAGACACAAAGACAGTCGTCGTATCGTTCAACTACCGTCTGAATCTTGAGGGATTCCTGAACCTGAATTTCATTGATAAGAACTACGACAGAAATAACGGCCTGTACGACCAGATGGCTGCGCTCAGATATGTAAGAAACAACATCAACAGGTTCGGCGGAGACGCCGATAACGTGACCCTGTTCGGACAGTCAGCTGGCGCCGCATGCATCATCGCGCTGCTCGGAATGGAAGAGGCAGAGACTCTCTTCGACAAGGCGATAATGCAGTCCCCGTGTGTCGAGTCATTCTGGACCGAGGAACAGAGCCGCCGCTATACGCAGAAATACCTGAAGTTAATAGGCGTTGATCCCTCCGACCTCAAAAAGCTAAAGACCATCGGCAAAGAGCCCATCCACGAGGCGAACAGGCTGCTGCGCAAGGCGGTCTTCCGTGAGGGCGAATCGAACTGCGCATTCTCCCCTGTCATCGACGGCACGACCATCAAGGGCCGCCCGGCAGATCTGGCCAAAGCTTCCAAAAAGCCGATCCTTATCGGCACATGTGCCCAGGAAGGCGATGCATTTATCGGGAACATTCCGTCAGCCGCACTCCCGCTGGCTGCATCCTGGTTCGGATTCAAGCTCAAGTGGTCCAAGAACATGCGCCGCATCATGTCAGACAGTTTCACTGATGCGTACTACAAGAACCCTTCCCGCGAGATCGCACGCGAGATCAAGGGACCTTCGTGGGTATATGAATACCAGTACATGACGCCTGACATCGAGAAGAGAGGCGCCGGGTGCTTCCATGCGAGCGAGCTCCCTCTCCTGTTCGACAAATCCACACCATATTGCAAGGTTGAAGACCCCGTCTCAAGGCGTGTCGGCGAGAAGATGCGTGAATTCTGGAGCGTATTTGCCTATACCGGCATGCTCCCCTGGAAGCAGTTCAAGGACGATGAGGAGATAATGGGGATCAAATAAGCCCTGATTTCACGGGCATTTTATTAATTATTTGGCATTCCCCGCAAAATCTGCAATTCAATTATGTTTTTCCTTCTTATATAATAGGTTAATGGCTTCATACGGAGGATAGGATAATGGTAGTTTCAACCAAAGGGCGTTATGCGCTCCGCGTAATGATAGATATTGCAAAGTACGGCGAGGATTCCTATGTCGCTTTGGGCGACATCGCAAAAAGACAGGGACTGTCTGAGAAATACCTTGAGTCGATCATAAAGATGCTCGTTCAGAACAAGCTCGTTAAGGGTCTGCGCGGCAAGAACGGCGGTTATAAACTCACCAAGGATGCCTCCGAGATCACGGCATGGGACATCATCTCCATTACCGAGAACGACTTCTATGTAGTTGCATGCATGGATCCGAACGCGCCTAAGTGCGACCGTGTTGCACAGTGCGTTACACTGCCCATGTGGAAGGAATTCAGTGCTGAGATGAAGAAGTTCTTCCGGAAATACACGATCAGGGATCTGGCCACAAAAGAAGTGGATCAGGACAACTCCTTACAGTCCTCTCTCCTTTAATCCCTGTACAACGCCGATATAGAATTCACGGATGTCAAAACCATCGATGTTCTCGCGGTTAAGATCGATCATGTCCGCATGTGAGATGCCGCGGAGACCCGGAGTCGACAGGAAGTGATAATCCTGACCCCATTTGAATGAATTCTCGCCTACGAGACCGTCGTTAAGACCGTCAAAATGCTTTACCAGGTGATAACTCATATTGAGCGGGAACTTGCCGCTGGTGGCGTGATTGAGCTTTGAACCGAAGCTCTGCGTATAGATGCCGTCGAACTGGTGAGCCATGGGTTCCATCTCTTCATTGAGCTTCTTAACGCCCGAAGAAGTAAGATCCATAACGGCAGCAACGAAGTCAGGATTGCTGTCACCCAATACTTTCGCGCCTTTGTTATATGCGGCAGCAACAGTTTCCCTCATCTTATCGGGTGCCTTGTTCATGAGGTAATCGGCGAATTCACATCCGCGGTGAGGCGTGTTGACCGTTGTAAGCGAAGCCACATACGGCGCCATGCCGAGCATGCTGATGCAGTATCTTGAATCAAGACCGCCCTTGCTGTGAGCGATGATGTTGACCTTCTCTGCGCCTGTCTCCCGGAGGACCTTAACGATCGCGCTCTTGATCTGGAGAGCGCATGTCTTTACGTTGCCTGCAGATTCCTGACCGCCATAATAGATGGTTGCGCCGTTCTTGATGAGTTCGGCAGGTACTCTTCCCCAGTAATTCAGGTGCTCGGTATCTCTGAAGAAAACGCCGTGAACCATGAGGATCGGATACTTTGTCTTGCAGATCTGCTGTGCCTGGCGTGCGCGGTCCCTCCAGTAGAGGTCGCTCTCTTCGATGATCTCTCTTCCTGCGACCTTAACGATCATGTGAAGACAGAAGAGATTTGCCACGGGGATCATTCCGCAGAAGATGCCCAGGAGTCTCTTGCTGAGGCCCAGCTGCTTCGACGTAAGGTAAACAATGATGATTCCTGTCCAGAAGTATATGTTGAGTATTCCGCAAGTCACACACGCATATGCGATTATCACCGGCCAGCCGAGCTGCTCATTGAAGAACAGTGACACGATAAAGGCAGGGACAACGATCAGCAGCGTGTACGGGAATGCCGACAGAATGCAGTTGCCGTAAGCGCAGGACTTAAGTCTTGCATAGATAACGTTTTTCATGCTGAAGGCCGGCAGGACAAATGCCAGGACCGTAAGCAGGACCGTGAGCGGTATGAACCAGTTACTTACCGCATAAAGAAAAGAACTTAGACAGGCGCAGGTTATGGCTGCGCCGTCTAAGATCTTAATCGCGTTTCTTTCTTTGCAGAATGTTAATTCTGACACCAGTTAGTTCCTCCTTAGAGGATTACCAGCTCGCAGAGTCACCGAAGTTCCAGTCTGAGCCGGATCCGTAGTAGTCATCGCCGCCGCCGTAACGGGATCTGTTGGCTCTGTCCTGAATGTCTCTGATCCTGTCGGAAGGAGACTGTGTCGGTGTCGGAGTACCGTTGCCGTTACCGCCGGGTGTAGGCGTAGGTGTTCCGGAATTGCCGGGGTTGCCGCCCGGAGTAGGTGTGGGAGTTCCCGTACCGTCTCCGCCGGGTGTCGGGGTAGGTGTTCCTGAACTGTTAGGATCACCGTTACCGGGTGTCGGTGTCGGAGTACCTGTGCCGTCTCCTCCCGGAGAAGGTGTGGGTGTTCCCGAATTGTTGGGATCTCCGCCCGGAGTAGGTGTAGGTGTCTCTCCGTTATCTCCGCCCGGTGTGGGAGTGGGTGTACCGGAATCTCCGCCGGGTGTCGGGGTAGGTGTTTCTCCACCCGGTGTAGGTGAAGGACCGCCCGGAGTAGGCGAAGGTGTGGTCGAACCACCCTGCGGTGTAGGAGTCGGAGAACCGCCCTCAGGTGTGGGAGTCGGAGTAGGAGTTGCAGAAGCATCAGCGTCCGGCTTCGGGCTGCCCTGAGGTGTAGGTGTCGGTGTAGGTGTATCGTTCTCAGGATTGTCCGGGTTGTTCGGATCCGGAGTAGGCGTAGGCGGATTCTCGAACTGGTTCTTGAGCTGCTCTTCGAACTCGTTGATCTCGTTATAGAGCTTCTGTGCAGCGTAGTAGTGACCGTCGTTCTCCGGTGTAGCGCAATCCTTCTCTGCGAGAATTTCCTTTGCCTTCTCACAGATCTCGATAACGTCCTCATAGTTGTCTTCTGTAATCTTATCTGTATCGATAGGAGTTACATAAGCCAGTGCGTAGTTAACTCTGACCTTGCAGTCATAAGGATCGGCAGGCAGAAGATTTAATGCCAGCTGATATTCCTGCTTGGCCTTCTCGTAATCACCCAACTGATAGTAAACGTTACCTCTGTTGAAGTGGTTGACATAAGGTTGTGTAAATCCTAAGAAACCGAGCTCGTTCTGCTGGTATACGCCCTGACCGTAATTGGTGATGAGCTTCCTGTTACCGTAGTAATTGAGCACCAGGATTCCGAGGAAAGTTGCCGTAAGGATCCAAACTGCGATAGCTATTTTCTTTACCATGCTCACGCCCTCCTCTTCACGCTTATGAATTCATAAGCAATAAGTGCAGAAAGCGGAATGACAAACCAGTAATATGTATCAATATACCCGTATTCCGTAGTTTCTTCTGTCTCGCCGTCGAGCATGCCCTTAACGTTCTCAAGAACGGGGTCGATCTTGCTCTGGCTGGTCATGTGAATGTAGTCGATTCCGAGATCTGATGATAGCTGTTCCAGATTGTCCTCGTCGAGGTATGAAACAGCGGGCTTATAAGGGAATGTTCTCTTATCTTCTACGAGTACTACTTCATCGTAGAGCTCGTCGTAATAGTGCATCTGACCGCCGTCATCGGTGCCGTAACCCATTACTGCGCCGCCGTCGATGTCCGCAGCGATGTCAGCAAAAGAATCGAGCTTGTGGTTGTCTGTGTTCTCACCGTCTGTGATGAAGAAAACAACGACGTGGCCGTCTCCCATTCTGACTGCATCCTGGATCATCTGACCAAGGAGCTTCTTCGAAACATTGATATTCGTTCCGGTTGCGTGATAATCCGGAAGCGGATAAATGGAGTTAACGGAAGATCTGATGTAAGTGCTGTCATCTGTGAACGGCGCAATGAGATTTACGTCGTTGTTGAAATCGATGAGACAGAACTTTGCACCGACGAGCTGCTCCGTGATGTATTCGACGTCTGCCTTAACGCCGTCCATACGCGGATTCTCACCGTCGTAGTCCTCAGCCATCATGCTGAGCGTATCGTCTACAACAATGATGCAGTAGCAGTTGAGCTTCTGCTTGATTACCGTAACATCGTCAGACATGATCATGGGTCTCAGGTTAATGATGAAGATCAGTACCACCATGAGGATCTGACGGATGAAAGGAATGATGCCCTTACGCTTGAGAGCGATAAGGCCGATACAGAGTATGATCATGAACCAGACAGGCAGTATCGGTTCGAATTTTAAAGTTTCAAACATATTTCCCACCTGATTACACCTTCAAAATAAATGCCAAAAGAAGCATCATGCTCAGAGAGAAGAGCAGGAGCTTAAACGGAGTCTCGGGAAGCTCTGTCTCGATGACCTCATATCTGGTCTCGTCGAGTGTGGCGATCTTCGCTCTGATATCGGAAACGATGTTCTCAACGATGTCATCGTCCTCTCCGTAATAGAACGTTCCGCCTGTTCCCTCAACAGTTTCCTTCATCATCTGTCTGTCAGCGTCGACCATTACTTCTGTTCCGACGCCGAAAACCGTGATGTCTCTTTCCTGACAGAGTTCGCCGGCCTCAGGAAGAGTGATGATCTCTTCGCCGTAGAGCTCGTTATCCGTAGAGAAAATGATTACTCTCGTACGGTCAGGCTTTTCTTCATAATCGTAGAAGTCCAGTGCAGCTGCAGCCAGACCGTCGCCGATGATCGAAGAACCTCTCTCCTCAGCATCTACGAGCGTACCGTTACTGATGTAAGCCTCGCTCTCATAGAGCTTGTCAGAGAAGATGATCTTGCCGTTGTAGTAGTCGATTCTCATCTCAAGGCCTTCTTTTACCTTCTCGAGGACTTCGATGATGTACTCGTAGTCACTCGTGAGGGGGCAGAGAAGGACCGGTGACGTATTGAAGATAACGATTCCGAATCTCTCGCCGTTGAGCTCTCTTACAACGTCCTCGAGCTTATCGATAAGAACTGCGTTGAGCTCATCGCATGTTGTGGAGATATCCATGCAGAGGATAATGTCTCTGTTGTAGTTTGCGAGCTGCTTTGACTCAGTCTTATAAGGTCTTGCCATAAGGAATCCTGACAGCAGCAGGCTCGAGATGATGAGTATGATCAATACATACTTTAAAACGTTGTACCAAAAGATTCTGCTCTTGAACGCAGGATCCTTTTTAAGATAATCCGGGATGTAAGCTTTCTTACCGCCCTTATATTTTCTCTTCATCTTGATCGTGATGAAGGCCGCAATTACGAATACTGCTGCCACACCCGCACAGATGTAAAGAGCTGTAGCAAATTTCAGTTCCATTCAGACACCAATCTCCTTGACTTCGCTAATGACGCCCTGACGTCACCTTCGGAGATCTTATCGAACTCCGGCTTGTAGTATTCCCCTACGAGATGTGTAAGATCTTCGAACTCAGTCTGGCTGATCTCAGACAGTGTGAACTTGTCTACTTCAGTACCTGTTGCCTTGTAAACGAATTCTCTTACCACAATACTCATTCCCTCATATGCAGGTCTGATCTTCGTCGTATCCTCATTGAACTTGGCCTCGATCTTGTCTAATGAAGCAAGATACTGAGCCTTGAGTTTTGTCATGTCGGGCTTAACGAAAACCGGTACCGGTGCTTCCTTCTCCTTGGGCTTGTATGCTTTGAGAAGGTCATAGATGAACATGAGAATGATTGCCACTGTGAGCGCAGCAAGGATTCCTCCCGCTATCATTATCGGAAGCTGGGAAAAATCAAATAATCTTCTTAAATCAATTGTTGTTTCCATAAATCCCTTAATTCACGAGCTTATTCTTCTCCAAAAGCTCTGCGATCTTACCGTCGATCCTGTTGGCCGTATCGACCTTGACCCACGGAATACCGTATCTGTTGAGCTTTGTGGTAGCCTGCTTCTCCATGTCTTCCATTATCTTTTTCTGTTTCTTCTGCAGAGATTTGCTCTGCGCGATAAACGGCGGAATATATCCGTAAGAGTCGACGTTATATACCTTCTTACCGTAAAGATCAGCATCGCTGACGTTTACGAGGATAACGTCGTGTACCAGAGTGATCTGGCTTAAGAGTGTGTCTTCGAGCTTAACGATTCCCTCGGTATCGGTAACCATGACAACGATCATGCGTCTTTTAATGTTGTGCATGATGTAACTGAGGATCCCGTTCAGATCAGAGTTATTGTTCGGATTAAGGCATTTAGCGTATCCTTCCAGAAGGAACTCAAGATTAAGGAATCCCGTCTTGAACGGAGATCTCTCCATCTTGTCGTTGTTGTAGTAGAGACCGCTGACATAATCGCCGTTATCCGTGACCAGATATCCGAGTGTACCGCCTGCCATAAGGGCAACCTCGCCCTTGTCCTCGCCTGTCTGAGTGTGGGCGAGCATTCTGTGGTTGGCATCCATTACCAGCATTACATTGTGCTTTTTCTCGGCAATGTACTGTCTGACAAGGACCTTCTGGCTCCTTGATGTAGCCTTCCAGTCGATATCCTTGATATCATCTCCGGGCACGTACTCACGGAGCTCGTCGAAATTCATACTTCTTCCCTTATAGATGGAGTTATATGAACCGTCGAGAACTCTGCTCGTAGCTTTGTCCGTAGCAATGGTCTTATAACGCTTGAGCCCGAACTTGATTTTCGAGACGTAATCTAAGTTCATGGAGTAACGATTGCTCCGACAATAGCATCAACGATGGCTTCTTCCTTGATACCATCTGCGATGGCAGCAAAGTGGAGCATGATTCTGTGACGCATTACCTCATGTCTCATAGCCTGAACGTCGTCAGGTG
>JAEEGL012701156.1_pt1 | contig 11298 bp, 8 predicted proteins | sample 9134231 | NCBI WGS metagenome assembly JAEEGL01 (sample SAMN16246548, study PRJNA631951) | gut metagenome | biome: gut microbiome; feature: rumen; material: fiber-attached | host: Bos | place: Iran: Karaj | collected 2018-10
ATCTCTTTCTATTAATGATTCAAAATTTGTTTCTGTATTATTATTATTATTTTGATTTATATTTATTCCTCCACTTTTTATTATTGAATTTAACTCATTTTGCTTTTTTATCATTGATGTTAAAAGTTTATTTAGTAATTCCCATTGAATTAATGCACTTAAATTATATTCTACTCCCTCATAGTTTAACATTTTTTTTAATTTATTTATTTTATTTTATTTTATTTTATGAATAAATGAAATTAAATATGATTGATGCTAAAAATCAGTTTTCAAATGTTTCTGAAATAAAAATTAATAAAAGGGATTTTAGTCAAAATACAAATACTTTAAATAAATTGAATAGCAGTAATAATTTATTTGATACAATTGGAAATAAGAATAATTTTTATGAAACTTGTCTTATTAATAAAATAATGGGAGAAAATCAAATGGAAAAGAATAATTTCAGTAAAAATAAAAAATTAAAAAGTGATTCAAATTTAAAATTTAATTTATTTTTTAGAAAAAAAAGTAGTCTAAAATTAAAACCAGAAACAGAAGCAAATGAAAAGAAGAAAAGAAAAGAGAGAAATTTATTAAATAATAATAATACTGAAGAAAGATTAATTTCTTATTCAGATAGTTTAAATAGTATATCAATTAGAAATAATTCTAAAAATTCTTCTAAAAATACATCTAAAAATAATTCTCCAAATAGAAATGATAATTCAAAAGAATTATTTTATGATGAAAAATCAATTCAAAAAAATAAAGAAAATTTTAAAAAAAGTAAATTTAAAAATTCAGAAAACAAAGAAAAAGAAAAAAAAGAGAATAAAAAAAAAAATCAAATAAATAATTATAATAATATTATATTATTTAATGTATCTAAAAATAAAAATTTAAATGTTAAAAAAAAAGTTACCTTTTTTTTCGGAGATGATAAAAATAATTCAGAAAATAAAAATGAAAATAAATTAGTTAATCAAAATATAAATTTTGAAACTTTTCATTTCAGTATTTTTGGTGTGAAAAAATTTAAATTTTTTTGTTGTTAAATATTAATATTAAATAAATGTGTTATATTTATAAATATTATTTAATTTAAAAAGAATTTAATAATTTTTCTGGGTCTTTATTTTTTATTGAATCTGTTTTAGATTTAAAAACATAAAAAATATTTAAAATATTTTTAAATGGAGGAAATTGAAGAAGAAACATTATTAAAAATAACTAATGTTAAAAATACTAAAAAATTAAATGAAATTTTAAAAAATTTTTTCAAAGGAAAACCAAAAGAAAAAAATTATCATATTGAATTAAAAGAAAAATTAATAAATATAACATTAAATAATTCAAATAGTGGATTTGAATTAATGAAATATTTAAATAAAGAAAAATTAAAAAATAATGAATTAAAAGAATTAAAATGTACAATGGAAATTTTAAACAAAGATGATTCAAATAATAAAAATTTAAATAAGAAAATAAATAAAAATGAAAAAGAAAGAAATGAAAAAATAAGAAAAAAAGAAAAAAGAAGTTTTACAATGAGAGAGAAATTAGAAAAGATAAAAAATATTCCAAAACTTCCATTAGCAAATATTATTTCTGTAAGTTCTCCATATCTTACAGAAGAAGAAAGATATAAACTTGAAGAAAAAGAAAAAAGTAAAAAAAATATTTCTAAAGAAAAATTTGTAAGTTATTTTGGAATTGCAACTACAAGAAAAGAAAAAGGAATTAAAAATTATGTTAATTTAACTCCTTCTCTTCCTGTTAATCAATTTAAATTTAGAAATGAAGATAAAACTAAATGGGTTGTTAAAGATAATTTTAAAATATAATATATTTAATTAATTTATTAAGATTAATTTTTTTATTTTATTATTTTAAAATTTAATTGTTATTTTTTTTAATTTAATGAAATCAAATTCTTTTCCAAAAAAATATGAAGCTTCATATGTTTTTATTTCTGATGATATAAACAGAATATATTCCTTATTAACTGAAACAGAAAATATAGAAAAATTAAATCAAAAAACTCAATTACCATATTTATTTACAGATAAACCATATCCTATAAAATTTGATTATTCAATTGGAGAAATAACAACAGGAAAATTTTTAATATCTTTTTCATGGAATATAAATTCTCATGAAATTCCTACTCCTTTTATTTATTTTTTTAAATTAACTTCTAATACTCTTGATAACTCAATTCTTTTAAATTTTGAAGTTAAAATAGTCAATCCAGAAAAAATTCCACAAGAAAAGTTTAAAAAAGTAATTAATGGATGTAAAAAAATTTGTGTTGAAATGATAAATAATATTGAAGTTTTTTTACAAGAAAATAATGAAAATATTTTTGTTTTTGAATCAGATATAATAAATGCTCCAAGAGAAAAAGTTTGGGATTGTTTAATAAATTTAGGAGAAATATTTAAAAAACATCATATTATAAAAGAATATAGTTGTGAAGGTGAAAAAGAAAAAGTAGGAAGTATAGTGAAAATAAAGAAAGAAAAAAAAGAAAAAATTGAGGAAGGATCCTTTAAAATAGTTAAAATAGAAAGAAATATTAATAAAGAAAAATGGACATTAGTTTTTAGACCTTTAGAAGTGAAGTTTCATGTTCAGGAAATGGAATTCGTCTTATATAAATTAGAAGATAATAATACTTTTATTTATATTAATCATACATTTAAAGAATTATTACCTCAAGAAACTATGAAAGAACTACAAATCAAAAAAAAGTATTTATTTAATTTAATAAAAAAAGAATTAGCAGATGAAGGGAAATAAATGGAAAAAATAAGATATTTGTTCATATAATTTGGTAAAATAATTTATTAAATGTATATAATAAAAATAATTTCTAAATAAAAAAATTATTTCTTAAAAATTTCATTTGCTTATTTTTATTCCTATTTTTAACATACATTTATAATTTATATTTATAAATAACAATAAACATTATTTTTAATTGATTTTAATTATTTTTCGTAAATTTAAAAAAAAAATAGAAATAATTAGATTAATATAAATACACTTAATTCAAATTGAATTAATAAATAAAAAATAATGGAAAAAACACAAAAATTGTCAGATATAAAATCAGATAATGAAGAAAAAAAAGATATTTTATCAGTTAAAGATTTAAATATAGAAAGTCAAAATGATTCCTCTTCGGTTCAAACAAATATGAATAAAAAAAATGAGAAAAGAGAAGAGAGAAAAGAAAGTAATTCATTTTTCGAAGATATTACTCCAGTTCCAAATCCAAATTTTAAGAAATTGACTTACGCAGAAGAAGAAATTCCAATATATGCAAATTTATTTAAATTAATTATCACAAAAAATTATACTTTATATCAATATTCTCTTCATTATTTAATTGAAAATGAAAAACCAATTCCATCTTCTGTCAAAAAAAAAATTTTAAATAGAATTTCAAAAGAAATTTCTGAAGAATATGGTATTTTTATTCACAGCGGAGATTCTTTATTTGGTTCAAAAGAAGTTAAAGAAGTAAGAGAAAAAATTGCAATTTATAATCAAATAAGTCACTCAATAATAATTAAACCAACTAAAGAATTTATTGAAATGAAAACTGATATGAAATATATGTTAGATCAATATAATAATGGAAGAACTGAAATAAAAACAATATTTGAAATGATTGTTAGAGAAATTTTAAGACATAATCCTTCATTAAAATATGTAATGAAACTCTTTGGAAATAAAGATCAAGAAAAGGAATTAGAAGCAAGTCAAGATTATAATACTATTAAAATTATGCCTGGTTTTCTTACAAATGTTATGATACTTAAAAGTGGAATTTATTTAAATGTTGATGTTAAAACAAAAATTTTATCTCAATTTAATTGTTTACAATTAATTAATTCTTTTTTAGAAAATCCAAATAAAATTTCAAAAAATGATATGAAAATTATCAATGAATGGTTTAAAGATAAATCAATAGAAACATCTCATTCAAATCAAAGATTCATTGTAGAGAAAGTTAATTTTGAACAAAGAGCAAATAAAAAAACAATAACAAAAGATAAATTTACATTAAATTATGTTGAATATTATAAACAATTTTTTGGAAAAGTAATTAATTCAAATTCACCTTTATTAGAAGTAAAAAGAAATAAAAAACAAAATTCAGTAACTTTTATTCCTCCTGAATTATGTTATGTTGTTGGTTTAAATGAAGAAATGCTTGAAGATAAATATTTAACAAAAAATATTACAAATATTACAAAAATAAATCCAACTAAAAAGATTGATAATTTAAATGATATTGTTTCTTTTATGAATGAAAAAAATGCAATTAAAGTAAGAAAGAGAATAAATGATGAAATAAAAGAATTTTGTTTAAAAAGCTCATATCAATTAAAAAATGAATATGGAATAGATATTGAAAATACTTCAAAAGAAAGTCCTTTCATTGGAAGAATAATAACATTACCTTCTTTTAAATCATATGAAAATAAATTAATAAATAATATATCAAAACCTTTTTTAGTAAATGAACCAAAACAAATTAGATTCAAATGTTTATATCTTGAAAGAAATAAAAATGAAAAAGATAAATTTTCAGATTTAATGAAAGATGCTTCAAAAGGATATAATATAATATTTAAAAATTGTTCATTTCATGTAATGAAGAGTTATAATCCTGATGATTGGAAAGAATATATTATTCAAATTGAGCAAACAAAAGCATTTAATATAATAATAATATTATTAGATGATAAATTAGATAAAAATGGATTTTATGATTCATTGAAATCTTTTTGTCAAGAAGAAGAAGGAATAACCACTCAATTTGTCAAAACCAAAAGTTTACATAAAAATTCTATGAGTGTTGTAAGTAATATTTTAATTCAAATGAATTCTAAAATTGGAGGAATTTCTTATAATATTGATTTTAATTCAGATATTTTAAATAGAAAATTAATGATTATTGGTGTTGATTCTTCTTCTTATTTTTCAGAAGGAGAAAAATTTCATTCAATTACTTTTTGTGCTACTTTAAATAATAATTTAACAAAATATACTAATAAAAAAATTAATGTTTCTGATTTTGAATATTTGAATACTAATTTTCCAATATCAACTTTCATAATTGAATCAATGATTGAATATTTTAAAATTAATAATTCATATCCAAAAGGAATTATTATTTATAGACAAGGTATTGGATTTGGACAAAGAGAATATATTAAAGAAGAAGTTTCTAATATTGAACAAATTTTATCTGGAAAAGGAAATATTAATATTTTAGAAAATATAAATGTTCCCTATTATTATATCTTAGTTAATAAAAAGACAAGTCTTAAATTTTTTGAAATAATAAATCCAAATAATAAAAGAAATAAAGCTTTTGACAATGATTACTATGGAAATCCTGAAAGTGGTTTATTAGTTTGTGATAAGATTACAAAAGAAAATGAATTTGAATTTTATATTCAACCTCAAAAAGTAACTCAAGGAACAGCTACTCCTACTAATTTCTCTGTTTTATATGGAAATATGAATTCTCCTCAAATTATTCCAAAATTAACTTTTGATTTATGTTTTATTTATTCTAATTGGAGAGGACCTGTCAGAGTTCCTGCCCCTTTAAAATATGCTGAAAAACTTGCCAAAGTTAAATTTGGATTAAATGAAAAACTCAAAAATAATTTAAGTTATATTTAATTATTATTTTTTTTATTTAAATATATTAGCAGAAGTGTCTTTTGATTAATTTTTTTAAAAATTATTTTTAATTATTAATATAAAAAATATAAAAATTAATGAACTTTTAAATGTATTCAATTTGCCTTTAATTTTTAATTTTTCATTTTTTTTAATTAAACAAAAAAAAATTAAACATAATACCTTAATAAAAAAATGTTTAGTATATCAACAGGTTTAGGAACATTTGATTCAGATCAAGGACCAAAAGGTGATATTCCATTAACTCCAGAACATGGGGGTCCAATTCTTTGTATGGATAATAATAAAGACATAGTAGTGACAGGAAGTACAGATCATGGTCTGAGAGTATATAATTTAAGTGATGGGAAACAAACAAAACAGTTATATTCAAAAAAGTATGGTCATACAGAATGGGTAACAACTGTCCAAATTTTACCTAATAGAAAAATAGTAAGTGGAGGAATGGATTCAAATATTTGTCTTTGGGATGCATCGGGTGTTCGTTGTCAAACTTTTTCAGAACACACTGGTTCTATATCTAAAATAGTAGCTGATAAAAAAAGTGGAGTTTATTTATCTTGTTCTTATGACTCATCTATTAGAGTTTGGAATGAAAGTGCTTCTTCTTCTCTTGCTTGTTTATCTGGAGTTCATAAAGGTCCAGTAACTGATTTAAATTGGCAAAGTTCTCTTTGTGTTTCTGCTGGAAGAGATGGATTAATTGCTGTTTGGGATTTAAATAATGAAAAATGTGTTCATAAAGGAAAATGGCATATGGGTCAAGTTTCAAACATTCAATTTTATTCTAATGGAAAAGATAAAAATTTAATTATGACTACTGGAGTAAATGATGGTCTTTTAAATATTGTTGATATGAGAAATATGGAAAAAATATTTAGTAAACCTATTCATAAAGCAGCTATTAATTTCCTTGGTGTTACTAAAAATAATTTAATTGTTACTGGTTCAGCTGATAAAACTTTAAAGGCTTTTGATTTACAAAAAGATTTTGCAGAAATTAGTTCTTTACAAAGTTCTGATGCTGTGTTTTGTGGAGATGTGTGTGGAAATATTGTTGCTGCTGGATGTGGTGATGGTAATTTGATTTGTTATAATTTAGCTAAAATGGAAACTCTTTGGGGTTATGGATGTGAAAAACAAGGAGGAATTAAATGTGTTAAATTTGTTCCTGAAAAAATGAAAATTTTAACTGGAGGAGATACTGGACAAGGATTAGAACTTGTCTTTTAATATTTAAACAATTAAATATATAAAAATTGTTTATTTTAATTTTATTCAAATGTTTTTTTTGAATTTTTCATTGTTACAAAATATATAATATTTTGATATTATTTTTTATTGAGAAAAAAAAATAAATGATTTTCTTTAATTTTGAATATTTATTTTAAAGTTTTTTAACTAAAATTATTTCTGTCAACAATTTCTTTGTATTTTTTAATTTCTTCATTTCTTTCTTCTATAATTTTACTTTTACCATTATTTTCAATTATATACATTTCTAATTGTTGTTTAAGAGCTTTATTATCTGCTTCAATTTCTGATAAATTACTTTTACTTTCCTTTATTTCAATTTTTAAATCAGAAATGATTTTTTCTTTTTCTTTAATTTCTTCTTTTAATATTTTTAATTCTTTGCTTCTTGCTTTAAAATTAATTTCATAATTATTTATTTGAGTTAACATTTTTTGTTTTTCATTTTCTAATTTAGTTAATTCTATTTTAAAACCTTTTGTTGAACTTCTTCTTATTTTTTTTCTTTGATTTAATAATAATTTAATTCTTTGAATTTTTTCTTCCATTTCTTTAAACTTCTTTTCATAATAATTTTCAGTTTCAATAAATTTCTTGTTACAATTTTCATAAACTTTTATCATTACTTCCTTTATTTCTTTTAAATTTACAATAAAAATTTTTCCATTTTCTTTATTTGAATTTTTTACTAAGTTTATCTTATTATTTGTTTCTTTTACTTTTTTATTCAATGATTCATTTTCAGATTTTATTTCTTTTATTTTTTTATTTAAAGATTCATTTTCAGATTTCAATTTTGTAATTTCTTTTTCATAATTATTCTTATTATTATTATATATTATTTTAAATTCATTTTTTGAAATTTTTAAATCAATTTTATCTTTGTTATTTTTAATTATTTTTTTATCTTCTTGATTCATTTGATTTATTTTTTCATTTAAAATTGATATTTCTTTTAATAATTTATTATTTTCTTCCAGATTTAATTTTAAAATATTTGTTTTTTCATTTTTCAATTTTTCAATTTCTTCATTCAAATTGCTCATTTTTTCTAAATTGTTTTTTTCTCTTTCTTTTAATTGATTAATATCTTCTATTAGTTTATTATTTTTGTCATTAAACTCTCTTTCTTTTTGTTCATAATTTGATTGTAAAGAACAATTTAATTCTTTAATTTTATCATTCAATTCATTAATTTTATTATTTAATTCAATTTCTTTTTCTTTCCATGCTTTTTTTTTATCATTTAAATCTATGTATTTTGAATTTAAATCAATAAATTTTTGATTTAATAATTTATTTTTTTCGTTTGACTCAATTTTTTCTTTTTTAAGTTTCTCAATTTCCTTTTTGTAATCATTCATTAATTCATTTTGTTTATTTTTATCTTCATCATTATTTCCAATTATTTCTTTTAAATTTTCAGCTTTTTTTTTCCATTCATCAATTTCAATTTTCATTTTGTTTAAGTTTATATTCCATTGATTTTCGTTTTTATCTTTTTCATTTTTTAAAATTTCAAATTTTTCTTTTAAATCTTTTAATTCTATTTCACTTTGGTTATTTTTTTTCTTTTTAGGAAAATAATGAGAAAAATGTGTGATTTTCAGAATATTTTTTTTCCCTTTGATTTTTACTTTTCCAAAATTTGTATTATTTGAATTATTTCTTAAACTTAAAGCAACTTGCATTCCATATTGCTTTTCTTTTTCAAAATCATCTTTTAATTTATTATATTTATCAATGAATAAAGATAAACTTGTTTTTAATTCTTCAATAACTTTTGCCCTTTCATTTAATTCTTTTGCTTGTGCATTTAATTTTTCCTCAATTTCTTGATAAATTAAACTATAAATTTTATATACTATTATTTAGGTTTTATTTTACTCATTTTTCACATTCTCATTTTTCATATTCTCATTTTTCCTGTTTTGACGAGAAGAAACTAAGGAACCTCTTTTTTGATTTGGACCAGATGAATAAAAATTTATATTTGGAAGCATATTGATTTAAATTATTTAAACTATTTAATTTATAATTAATTCCATAAATAAACAATTTAAAAGCAATAAAATTTTGTAATAAAATTTATTGTAGAAAATAATATTATATTTATATACAAATATTTCTTTAAAAATATTAAAATATATTAAAACTATTTAATTTCATATTTTTCACTTTAAATATTGTTTTTTCTCTCTTTCTAATTGGTTTTTGTCTGCTAATTCAATCCATTGATTTAAATTTTTATTAACATTATCCCAATAATAATTTAATTCAGGTAAAAAATCAACTAAAATTTCAAAAGAAGGAATAATAATACCTTTCATAAATCCTACTTGATTTCTTGGAACATCAGTATTGCTTCTTTCAAATAAGAAATTTATAGAAAATCCTTTTTCTTTTTCTTCATCACCTTGTCTCCAAAATTCTTCACTTAATAAATATGACCATTTATAAGTTATATCAAATTTTTTACTGCTATGACTTAAATCCCCTATATGAATCAAATAGTTCAGAACTTCTTGTTGTTCATTAAAAATATTGTCGTTTTTTTCTTTATTAATAATTTTTTCACAGTTTTTACCTTCTTTAATATTATTATTTTCAACTCTATTTTTCATTAAAGCAATTATCCTTGAATGAAAAGACATATCTGTAGAAAGAACTAATTCTATCATTCTTTTCCTTACATATGAATATTCATTTTTTGATAAAAAATTAAAAATATTACAATTATCTTTTTTTAAGATTTTAAATGTTAATGATATATGAAAATTTTCTAATATACTTTTATCATTATAAGTTATTGATAAATCAGTAGACATTTTAATTTGATAATCATTATTATATCCTTCATGACCGACATCATGACACAATCCTGCAACTAAAAGAGATAATATATCAATATTATTTAAGTCTAAATTATTAATAAGATTTGTTTTAGATATATATATTGCTAAAGTTTGAAGCATATCTAATCCATGCTTTTCAGTATGATAAATTGCTTTTTTTGTGTAATTTTCTTTTATTTCTTTTACAAAATTATATATAATTGATGAATTTGAATATTTTGATAAATCATATTTATTTAATATAATTTGTGAAGCTAAAGTAAATGGAGATAGATTCTCATATTTATCATAAAAATCGAAAACATTGAACTCAAAACTAAATAAATCATTTGATAATTTATTTACTAATAAAGAGTCAATATTATCTAATAAATAAAAATTTGATTGTACATTTTTTGAAAAAGCTCTTCTTATTCTATGGGTAGCCAATCTTGAAGATTTTTTTGTGTTTATATTTTTTTTTTCTGATTTCTTTTTGTCGTCATTATCACTTTCTTTATCACTATTAAAATTTATTTTATCTTTTTCTTCTGAAACATCTTTATCTTCCTCCTCATTTGAACTACTTTCACTTAGAATTTCTGATTTATAATTTTTTAGCATATCTCTATAACCAGATAAATTATCAGATTTAAATTGAACAGTTTGTGGTTTCTTATAAATATTACGACTGAATACATCTCCTTCAGAATATTCATTTAAAATTCCTAAGACTAATTTTAAATCTTTTGATTCTTCGTAATCTTGTAATTTATTTAAACCTTCATAATAATAAAGTTTTTGACCAATAATTATATCTATTACCCATCTAACTTCTTCTGCTAAAGGATTTTTATCTCCTAAATAATTTACTACTTTTTTTAAAATTTTTATAGTTTTTTCATAAGGAGTAATTAAAGCTTTCTCAATTTGTAATTGTTCAATACTTTTACCTAAAGATAATGCTCTATGAAACATTATTTGATTTAAATAAAAATAATTAAATATTCAAAAAAGAAAATACATAAAAGAGAAAAAAATAATTAAAAAAAAAAAATAAATTTAAAAAGAAAGGAAAGAAAAATAGGGAAGAAAAAAGAACGGGGAGATAAAGAGATGGATAGGAAAATGAGTAGGGGAGATTGGGAGTACCTTTTTTTTTTATAAAAAATTATATTATAATAATAATTAGTTAATTATTTATTTAATCAATTGATATTTTTTTTTTCTCCTTATTCTTTCCATCTTTTATACTTTATCTCTAATTCTTCTTCTTCTTCTTCATTTTCTTCTTTATCTCATCACCTTCTTCTCCATTTGCTTCATCTTTTCCTTTATTTTACCTTTCTCACCAGTATTTTTATACAAATATGAGAATCAAGTAGATTACTTCATTTAAGAGTTTCATCATCTTCCTAAAATCTTTCTTCTATTCATGTAATTGTAATAAAGGAAAATTAATAATTCTCTAAAATCATTGTTCATTACCTTCCTC
>JAEEGL013041015.1_pt1 | contig 11298 bp, 18 predicted proteins | sample 9134231 | NCBI WGS metagenome assembly JAEEGL01 (sample SAMN16246548, study PRJNA631951) | gut metagenome | biome: gut microbiome; feature: rumen; material: fiber-attached | host: Bos | place: Iran: Karaj | collected 2018-10
ATAAAGAACAACACAGCTACTCTTGTTGATCTTCTAGACGGTGGAAGAGAAGTGTTCAAGTGCAAGTTCAGAGATATTGTCGACTGCTTGAAGCGTGTAGACATGTATCACGAGAGACAAGACGATAGACACGAGAGCAGCAGGATTCCATTCGCTGGTAATCCCGACGAACCATAAAAAGTTAAAATTTAGTTACAAATTAGCAGAAATCTGAGAAGATTTTGTATATTTTCTCTGTATGCTAAAGAGAACAAGACAAACATTCATCACTTCTGACACCCACTTCGGACACTCGAACATAATCAAGTACTGCAAGAGGCCGTATCGTGTCGAAGGCGGAAATCGCAATCCAGCTAACGTTCCCGAAGTTCAGCGCATGAACGAAGACATTCTGAAGATGTTCGATGAACTTCCAGCTAACTGCGACATCTGGCACTTGGGAGACTTCTGGTTCAACGGAAATCCAAAAGGATTCAATCGTGAGGAAGAACTCTCTGAGATCATCAAGACAGTCAGAAGGATAAAAGAGAATGGTAGAAGAATCTTTCTCGTTCTCGGAAATCACGACACTGGCAGACTGCTAGATAAGACTAGAAATGACTACTACTTGGTTGTCGGGTTCGACAAAGTCTATGACACTCCAGTCCTTCTAGAAGACAAGTGGATTCTGTCTCACGAGCCAGTCTGGATCGAGCCTGGCTCTCGCTTCGTCAATCTCTACGGCCACACTCATGACCTCGTGATTCCTGAGTACTACTTCTGCTATGATCAAGAAAACTACGCTAGAGACGTGAGATCTGGGATCGTCCCAGAAATGAGATGGCCAGAAAGAAAAGTAAATTTAGAGAACTACAGGAACGTCTGTCTAGATCACTTGCATGGGATAGCAGAATGGAAAGGAGATGACTTATATGTCAACAAAAAACTCTGGGAATAGCTCTTTAGGCGGTGGATTCATCGGTCTATGGACTCTAGCTTGTCTGATTTTGCACTTTTGCGGAATCGGAGCATTTGCTGATTGGCCGGTCACGGCTTGGCCTTGGCACTGGTCATGTCTGTTCTTCTTCTGGTGGTCATTGATTATCGCATTTGTATGCATCATCATATACATCATAATTTCTCTGCTACAGAATAAATAACTCATCATGAGGTATTTGTTCATTTTCATTACAATCATAGGTATGCTCATCGCGATGAGCTGTGTCAACGACAGTCCATCTAGCGAAGCAGAATATCAGTTCGAGAAGTCACTAACGAAAGAACAGCTAAAAGAAGAGATTAACCAGATAAAGATAGATGACTCTAGAATGTTCTGTCTAGTCGTATGCGGAACTCTCATCGTTCCTAATAATGACGAAGATCGTAACGAATGGTCAATGGTCTCTCTTTGTCGAATCGACATGTGTCACTTGACTGAAGCGTGCACAAAAGGAACTGACAAACTTAAGGAACGATTGAAGAACTGCACAGACTCATACGCTAAGAAGGACAGTCTATGATTATCTTGATACCTGTAGCAGTTTGCGTGACTTTCGTAGCGATCTTACTGATCGACAACAACTAACTGGAGAACTATATGGAACTCGATGAAACTAAACAAGAAGATCCAAAGACCAGACTTAAGAAGAAACTTCCACAGATCAGAATACAGATGCCTCTCCTTGGCTCTTTCGCTGGTCTATTCACTTCGATAGCTGTAGGAAATGGAGTAGGATGGAATATCTTGCACTTCTTTCTCGGCTGGTACTACGTAGCCTACAAGGCCGCATATTTGTTCTTTGGCCAAGGGAACTAAATTATACATAAATACGACTACAATGTCGTATTTTAGCTAAAATTGACAGTTTTTGGGTTTAGAAGTCTCCTTAAATTACGTATATTTGTAGTGTAAGGAGCTAAAATGAATAATAGACTGATCGTATTTCGTGGAATTCCTGGTTCTGGGAAGTCTACGATGGCTAAAACTCTTCAGAAATCATACATTTGCGCTGGATATACTACAGCCCTCTACGAGGCTGATATGTACTTCATGACTGAGTCTGGCGAGTACAAGTTTGATGGAAAATTGCTCGGAAAAGCTCATGAATGGTGCAGAAATCAAGTGTCTGAAGCTCTTGACCGCTGCCAAGTCGTCATAGTAGCTAACACTAATCTGACCGAGAAAGAGATGAAGATATGGGAAGAGATCGCCAAAGAGAAGAATTCTGATATGGACGTCTTCCATCTTCTCACAAACTTTGGCACGATACACGGCGTCCCTCAAGAAACCATAGACAAGATGAAAGAACGAGAGATCGATTGGCCTGACGAAATCAAGATAACCGCAATGCAGAGGACTAAAAAATGAACAGATTGACCTTGGATAAGTGCCTAGAGTATGAGAAGCTTGGCTGGCTGAACAAGCACGAGTCTGCTGACGGAAAGCTAATCGGATTCAAGTACTCCTTACAGACTGTATATGATCACGCTTGGGACGAGATCACGCTTCAGTGCCGTGGAATCGTGTTCGAGAAATCAACTGGAGCCATTGTCGCGCATCCATTCAACAAGTTCTTCAATGCCGAAGAGATCTGGGCAGAAGATAAGAAACTTGCAGAAGTCGGAAAGATTCTGGATTCCATCGGTCACGGATTTGAGCCAAACTCGACACGAGAGTTTTACGCTATGGACAAGATTGACGGATCACTCGGTATCTTGTTCTACTATGACGGCAAGTGGATCATCAAGACTGGTGGATCTTTCGACTCAGAGCAAGCTAAGTGGGCTCAGAAGTGGTTTGACAAGAACATAGACGAGAAAAAATTAGTCAAAGGTTGGACATACTGCTTCGAGATCGTATGGGACGGAGACCCGCACGTCTGTCACTATGACTACGAAGGACTTGTTCTCCTAGCATTCTTTGATCATGTGCATCGCGAGTCGCTACCTGGCGATATGATAAAAGTAGCTGAAGAGCTGGGCGTCAGATACGCTGAGTCTATACCGTTCTACACATACGACGAGATGGTCTCTTACGCTAGAGGATTAGACGTCGATCATGAAGGCTTCGTGGTTACGTTCAGATCTGGCTTCAAGGTCAAAGTGAAGGGACTGGCTTATCTAGCTAGATTCCATCTGATCTCTGGAATCACGAAGAGAGATGTTAGAGATCACTTCGATGTCGAGAATCTGCAGGTCGATCCCGAGTACAAGTCCGCTATTCCTGAAGAGTGCACAAAGATGAAGCAGTACGCTGAAGAGCTTGAGCAAGAGTGTCAGTCGCTGTATCGAGATGTTCAGAACGTATGCTCTAAGATCTCTGGTCTGACTGGACGAGTGCGTTATGAGACTGCTATCGAAGAGGGCGGAAGTCTCACTGGTTCACTAGCTGTTCAGGTCTCTAACGGAAAGAAGGTAAACGATCGCATATTCCGACACGTAGTAGATCGTCTGAAGAGGAGTGACAAAGAAGATGACGATCTATTGTAAACTTTATTTTACTATTTACAAACTGCTCTAAAGTTTCTATATTATTCTCATAGGAGAAATTATGAAGAGATTTTCGGAATTCCTAACTGAATCTGAGCTACTCACTGAGATGGCTAGAGTTGGTTTCTTAGATGAATTAGAAATCTGTGTATACACTGATGATGGTGGAAATATCCCTCATGTACACATACGTGATGTCGCTACTAGAGGAAAGAACTTTGATGCATGTGTAAAGCTAGAGTATCCGGAGTATTTTGATCATGGTTGTCATACGGATACACTCAACACTAAGCAGAAGCATCAATTGAACGACTTCATGAATGGGGTTCCAGCTAAGGGAGTATTTAGCACTAACTATGAAAAAGCCGTCTATATGTGGAATGACAACAATTCTAATCGTGATGTAGAACTAGAGTATTATGACGATGGTCGAGTCATAATTCCAGACTACAGCACTCTACACTGAACTTGGAAAAACGAGAGATGGTAACAGCAATTTTGATATGCAATGGTTCCGCATCAAATTCCATCTCGTCAAACTGTGAACCAAAGGAAGATAACTAATGAACTTCTATGCACAAATGGAAGACATTCTGAAGAAGAACAAGACTCTGACAGAGAATGGTGGAGTCGGCTATGAAACCTCTGGCAACGCCCTAGTAGACATGAACTACAAGGTGGCGTCTTACCGTGGCGTTACTGAACAGGCTATCCTGTCTGACTTCTTGAAGGCTTTCGCTGAGACTCCCGAGCTCTCTCTGAAGTGGATGTTCTACGCTGGCGACATTCGCGGAGGTCTCGGAGAGCGTCGTCTCTTCAAGATTCTCGTGAAGAACGTTCTGCCGAAGTATCCGCATCTCATCAAGTGGATTCCCGAGTACTCCCGATGGGACGTGATCACTGAGCTGCTAGGCACTCAGGTCGAGGGTGAAGCTGTCCAGATGATCAAGGAACAGCTCAACGCTGACCGTGAAGCTATGAAGGCTGGAAAGCCGATCACTCTTCTCGCAAAGTGGCTGCCGTCTGTGAACACTTCTTCAAAGGAGACTGTGCGAAAGGCTAATATCCTCTGCAGCAAGCTCGGAATGAAGCCAGCGGAATACCGCAAGACTCTGTCTGCTCTGCGCAAGTACTCTAACGTGATCGAAGTCAAGCTGTGCAAGAACGAGTGGAGTGATGTGAACTACGAAGCTGTTCCTTCTCAGGCCAACCTGAAGTACAAGGACGCCTTCCTGAAGCACGACGAAGCACGCCGTCGTGAGTTCCTCGGCAAGCTCACTGCTGGTGAAGCTAAGATCAACTCAGGCGCTGCTTTCCCGCACGACATCGTGCACAAGTATGGCCGCTGGGGTCAGCTTGACGCAGCTCTCGAGGGTATGTGGAAGAACCTTCCGGCAGTCGAGATGACCAAGCCGTTGATCGTCGTTCGCGACGGCTCTGGCTCTATGGAGTCACCTCTCGCTGATTGTGGATCATGCACGGCTCTTGAAGTCGCTACGGCTCTCGCTATCTACTGCTCTGAGCATGCTGCTCCTGGATTCGAAGATCAGTTCATCACGTTCTCTGGTTCGCCTAAGTACGTGAAGCTGTCTAAGAACATGACGCTTCGTGACAAGCTGACTCGCGCATACCAGGAAGCTGACTGCTCTAACACGGACATTCAGAAGACGATGGAGCTCGTGCTCGACACCGCAGTGAAGAACCACTTGAAGCAGGAAGACATTCCTGATGTGCTGATCATCTCCGACATGGAGTTCGATGGCGCTACGACTTGCTCATCATACGGCTGGACTCCTGTTCGCGACCGTCGCTCTATGGACACTGTCTTCGAGACGATCCGCAATGAGTTCAAGTCTGCTGGCTATGAGCTGCCTGGCTTGATCTTCTGGAACGTGAACTCACGCACTAACGCAGTTCCTCTCCAGACGAACAAGTATGGCCTCAAGCTTCTGTCTGGATTCAGCCAGAACGTGATCAAGATGGCTATGTCCAACAAGCTTGATCCCTTCGAGACGCTGAAGGAGACTCTGCTCTCTCCTCGCTATGAGGTCATCAAGTGAGCAAGAAGCGCTGGAAGTGCTACGTTCTGATCCAAGGCGAAGAAGAAGTCTTCAAGCGCTACGGATCAGACGAAGCTAAAGTCAGGGAAGAGCTCTCGAAGTTTCTGTCTGAGTCTTACGGACACGTATTTCAGATACAGTCTGTAGAGCCAGACAAGACAAAGACACTCTAACAATATCCAGCAGAAAACCTGCTGGATATTGTTATATAAATAAAAAGGGGTTTATATGAACAAATATCAAGCTTTTAACATAATTCGCGATGCTGGTCTGAAAATAGTAAAGGAATCAAAAAAGAGTTTTGAAGACTATTTTGATAAAATCGACGATGCTATGTACTATGCTGGCGGTCGTGATGACTTCCACGATTCAGGTATTGAACTGGATATGCTAGCGCAGGTTTGCTACGACCGAGGACTTAGTGTCGAAGATGCTATCAAAAAGATAAAGAAGGCTACTAGTCACGGAATTAAGGAACTATCAGACACATTCTCGGATGTAGACGGTTCTGATCTAGACGAATATATCGATGATGATAAAGAAGCTTATGGGCGTCTACTTGATATTATGCAAACTGCATCTGTGAGAGGGAAAGGCCTTTCTAAGATCTATACTGCAATTACTGGAAAAGAATCTCCTAAGGAAACTTCTTTCGAACGAGAAAAACGTGAGTTCGGAGTACTGAGACAGAAGATACTAGATGTATTCAAAGAAGCTGGGTATTCTGAAGAGGATTTAGCTAGTGTTGGATTCGAATTTGACGATTACGACAATAGACCAGACATGGACATGGTATGGGGATTTGGCAGACCTTCAAAAGGATATAGGTATAACGAGGAATGGAAAGCAGTAAAAGAGTGGATAGCTGCTGCCAAGATCGTAGCTAATAATTTTGAGGTGATCCGAGAACGTAAGAAATTCATAGATCAATATTCAGAAACGCTCGAAAGATTAAATTCGGAATGGCTTAGCGATGTTGATAACATATCTGTTCTAATTTGTGGTTTCGAAGGAACTAACTATGTACCTGGCGGAAAACATCTCTCACATCTGAGCAATAATGACTTCTTCCGATACATGCTAGATTATAGACTGAAGCAGGAAAGCTATACTGAAGAGAATTATGCTAATTGGAGAAAGGCAAGAAGACTCTTTACAAAAGGCAGTTGAGTCATTCAATTTTTAACATTGAAATCCAGCAGGTTCTCTGCTGGATTTTCTTATATTTGAAACATGGACATAAAGCCTAAGACTTACGTATTCACTGTCAGATTCAAAGAAGGACTTTTCTCAACAGACTGGGAATTCAAGAACGTAGTCATTGATGACTGCGTTGACGTGAAGAGCGCATTGAACAAGTTGAGAGGAAGGTTCAAGAACGAGAGCAAGCTGATCATAGACAACATCTATAGCGAGGAAACATGAAGATACACTCGAAGTTCAAAGACTACTATGACTCCGCTCTTGGGTCTTTCTTAGACTCAGAAGTCACATTCAAGAGAATGCCAAGCATAGAGCCTCACAGCATATTAGACTTTCCTTCTCTCGGAGAAGACTTTCACGGGCTTATGCACAGCCCACGAAGCTACTTAGAAGAGCACAGAGGACTAGTGATAGATCCATTCATGAAAGAACAATGCGAGCTATACTCGTTCTGGGTCGGATTCTGCGGAAAGTACTATCCATTCGTGACCCTGTGTAGAACTGTAGGAGAGATGGTCTGGTCTAGATTGTCTAAGGACACAGTCAAAGATCCGATGAGCACTGAGCTGTCTAAGTTCTTCAAAGAGACGGTCCAGTTCAATGTCGAGCCGTCTAACTTCGCTACAGTGTCAAAATTCAGTCGATTCGATATAGACTTCAAGACGTCTATCGGAATGAAGATTCCGGATAATCTGATGTCGGACAACTTCAAGAATCCTGAAGAGACTATATTCTGGAAAGATGAAGCATTTGAGAGATTCGGTCCTATCTTCATGGCAGTCTTTCCAGTTCAGAGCAAGTACGTATCCGATCGAGACAAAGCGAAGATCTGGATATTCAAGAACCCATGCTTGAAGACGATCGGATTCCAGCGAGTAAAAGATCCATACACGGCGCTATGGGAGATTGAGCACTGGATCGACAGTCATGCTCGTCCGGATGACGCAGTCGTTCCAGTCGGAGATGATCTGACTAGACTACAAGCTTACGGATTTGACAAGAAGACAAGCTTCAGAAAGTCGAAAGAAAAGTAAGAATATAGGGTGTTGAAATCCTACAGATTTTCTTATATTTTAATTGTAATAAGAGTATCAGATATGAAGAAATTTCAAGAATTCATGGGAAAACGCGAGCTACTTCTGGAAATGGCTAAGCTTGGAGAGATCGACGCTCTCACACTAATAATTTGGACAAGAGATCCTGGAAATATACCTCATATTCACATAGTCGATGTTGGATCTGAAGGCGATAAGTTTGACTGCTGCATTAGACTAGACAAAGCTGAGTACTTCAAGCACGGCTCTCATCAAGATAAGCTCAATAGCAAACAACGCAAGTCGATAGCAATTTTTATGAGATCAAAGATAGACAAAGACTCGGATATTACAAACTATGAGTTCGCTGTTCGAAGCTGGAATACTAACAATCCGGATCGAAAGCTCACATTGAAGAGAGACGAGAACAAGAATATATTGATACCAGACTACACAAAACTCACATAGAGGAGGTCAACGTGGTTGACAATTTTGACAAAATCGCTGAATGGATCGACAAGCAGATGGCTGCCAATGGACAAGAGGGTGATTGCTACTATCTCCAGCTGCTGAGACGTCAAGCTGACGATCCGAAGATCGACGGAAAGCCAGATCCCAAGTACCACGGCAACATGCACTCACGTTCCATCAAAGACTACTTGATCAAGTCGTCTGTTCATCTGATGGACGTAAAAGAAGACATCATAGCTCTGTGCGAGATGTTCAATGTCCGTGCTTACATTCGACTCAACAAGAGAAACTATAAGAACATCGCATTGGAGATGCTGAAGCATATCGCTGAACAGTGCGCCTCTGGCGAAACTTATTCTTCACCTTTCCATCTGGTAGCTTCGGCTTGTGGTCAATGCTGTCAGGCTGGAAAAGACAAGACTTGGGTCATAGACGTCGATAAAGAGTATCTTCCTTACGAGAAAGAGATCGTTGATATTATATGTGAATGTCAGCCGATCTCTAACGTGATACAGACTTACTCTCTTGAAGGGGCCATCAGTTTAGAGAAAGCTAAAGAGTGGTATCTATCTGAACGCTTCTTGACACTACCGACTAAGAACGGTAAGCATATCGTCTGTCCGCCTTTCGACAAGATGGCTTTCCAGCAGATGTGGGATAAGTCAGAAAATCTCAAGCAGCTGGATATGCTAGATATTCACAAGGACAACCCTAGCGTGTTGTATTGCCCATAAACAGATAATTACTACCACTAGTTCTTGTATAAATAATATATAAGAACATTCAAATATGTGGTAGTCTTTGAAAGTTCGAAAGAGCTTAAACGAGGAATCGTTTTCGCAGTGCAATGACTACCACAATAGTTGCACTGCGATTTTTTGTAAGGAGTCACTAGTGGTAGAGTGCAAAATCTGTAAAGAAGCATTTGAGGATCTTCGTTCTTTAACTAAACACTTAAAGAACGACCACAAAATAGATCAAAAGACATATTATGATGAATATCTGAAAACCGAAAATGAAGGTATTTGCAAAAACTGCGGCAAAGCAACGAAATTCCGTAGATTCGATCAAGGATATAGAAAGTACTGTTGTTCCGAATGTCAGCGTATTGGGGGAGTTAGAGCTTGGCGAAAAACTATGAATGAGAAGTACGATGGAGGTTACTTCATCGGAAGTCCAGAAGGCCGCAAAATTATGAGAGAAAGATCTCTTGAGCACTACGGGACAGAGTATATCTGGCAAGCAGAAGAGATTAAAAAGAAACGTTCTGAAACTATGCTTAAAAATCACGGAGTAGAGCATACTATGCAAAACCCTGAACTTAAAAAGATAGCTAAAGAACATCGAGAGGCTACTAATCTTAGAAGATATGGTGTAAAGCACAACTGGGCATCTAAGACACTACGAGAGATAGGGCAATACAAAACTTGTAAAGAGAAATATGGAGTTTCGATTCCTGCAAAAGATCCGAGATTCCACAGAGGATTTAAGCATGGAAAATATAAAGCTCCTAATGGAAATTCATACGATAGCAGATGGGAGTATTTGTATGAGCAATACCTTATAGAATCTAATGTAAACTATATTTATCAATCGGATAGAACTTTCAAATGGCTTGACATTAATGGAATAGAGCATACTTATATTCCAGATTTTCATATAACGGATACTGATAAATTGATAGAAATAAAAGGTGATCACTTCTTTGACACAGATGGTAACTTTATAAATCCGTATAACAAAAGTGAAGAAGCTGCAGCGAATGCAAAGTTGAAATGGAAATGCATGATGGATGCTGGTGTTATAGTTCTTACATCTAAAGAGCTATTAGAACTTGGAATAGATGTTAGAAAATAGATTTACAAAACTTTTCTATTTTTATTCATGTTACTATGTTCCTGATATGAAGTAAGGAGGCACTATGAAGAGACTAAGGATCTATGAAGAGATAAGCTGCGACATGTGTGGACAAGCAATGTCCACTGACTCTAGCAAGATGTTCATTGAAGGACAATATCTCGGCGCTAGGTATGTAACAGAGATCGTCGACATATCGGTCGTCTATTCCGGAACTGAGTTCAAGTGTCTATGCAATGACTGCAAAAAGAAGATTCTAGAGAGTGCTATCAGCAGGTTGTAGTGATGACGTTTCAAGAATATGATCAGATGAACGAGCGATGCATAATGTACAGGGCTAAAGCTCTTGAAGCGATAGTCGACATCTCAGGTCTTGACATTGACATATACTATGCTCACTCGTATCTGACTCAGTGCAGTGAAGACACTCTGAGCTACAATATAGAGTCAGATGATGGTTTCGAGTTTGGCGGAGAGATGAAGATATCCATATTGGAGCTGTATCTGAAAGGCTATATTGAACTAGCTAAGCAGAAATACAAAGGAAACTAAAGATATTGGACACCCGTTCTATCTTGATGGCTGGATAATTTCTATATTTCAAATCAACAAGGAGACAAAAATGGAAGCAATTCTATACATATTCATATTCTTCGCTGCACTAGTAGCAGTTCCACTGGTCTATTGCATAATTCAGTGGATCAAGTACGGAAATGAGATTCCGACGACAATCTTTCTGTCTATCGTCGAAATTGCATTCCTTGCAATTGTAATAGCTACATGTTACAATTGGTCCAGACCGATCGAGACTACCGTAATCGACGCTGACGGCAAAGTGATCACTATAAGATCAGAGAGACATCAGCTTGATAAGAATGGAGATGAAGTCACGTTCTATATCGACGATAGATTCACTACGTTCTGCAATGTCAAGAAAGTGACTTATCGTTATCTCGACGAGGACTAACATGAATGAGCCAAAGTTTCCAGTCTCTGATACGGAGATGCTCGATATGATCAAGAAGTACCACTTCTTGAAGTACAAGAGGATCATGTCAGACCTGAGCGACTTGTACTCTTCTGACGAAGACAACGTGAAGCACAACTGGTACAAGGTCTGGGACTGCAGTGGCTGGGAAGAGCTGTGGAAGAAGCGCTATCTGCCTCGTTTGTTCGAATGGTATGACAAACAAGACGAAGAGACC
>JAEEGL013930230.1_pt1 | contig 11298 bp, 11 predicted proteins | sample 9134231 | NCBI WGS metagenome assembly JAEEGL01 (sample SAMN16246548, study PRJNA631951) | gut metagenome | biome: gut microbiome; feature: rumen; material: fiber-attached | host: Bos | place: Iran: Karaj | collected 2018-10
AGATACCCGAGCGCGTCCGCCGCCATCCCGACGCCGGGCTCCTCGCCGTCGATCGTGATCGTGTCCCCGTCGTCGTTCTGATTCTGTATATTCTGAATGCGGACGCCGAATTCGCTTTCCAGCCGGTTGATGTTCCGATCAAAACTGCCGAAAAGCCGCGCCGTGACCTCCGAGGAGGCCGTCGTGATTTTCTTCTGTGCCATAGGTTCTCCGAAATGATGGTTTTTCGTCCTCCACCGCGAACTCCTCGGTGACGCCGATCTGCCGACTGACGGAGAGCAGTCCGTCGAGACGCCAGACACCGTCGCGAAGCGAGCCGCGGAAGGATTTTTCAAGCAGGACGCCGTCCTGTGTCGCCTCGCGCACCAGCCGCCGCATTTCCGTCATCGCTTCCGCCTGAGCATCATCGGCGGAGATCGTCACGGGCACGGCTTCGGTCCGCTGCCAGACGGTCCTTTCCCCCCACACGGGGAGGGGCGTACCGTCCGGAAGGCACACTCGTCCTATTGTATCTATTTTATCATAAGTGGAGGGGTCAAATCCATAGTTTTCGGAAAGATTTATCGTTTTTTTGAAAATTTTCAGGGCAAAAGCCGTCTTTTTTTCTCCCGTCGGGCGTTTTTCCAGCCGTTCGAGGGGGATTTCCACGGCCAGAGGCACCGCGACCGACGCCCAGACCTCCCCCGCGGCGTACTCCCAGCGGAACCCGCCGTCCTTTTTCTCGAGGATCCCGGAGATCGCGACCTCGCCGGGGCGGATCACATCCCCCGCCCTAACCGCCGCCTGCCCTTCGAAGACGTTCACCTCCTCGATCACCCCGGTTTCAGCCGCCACGACGTTCGCGCCTGTGTGCGTACGGTCCCCGCGCACGCCGTCCGCCCACATCTCCCGCACCTGCACCTGCGCGACCGTCCCGTTCATGTAGACGGAAAGCCAGGCGATGTCGTTCTGCACGGCGACGTAATCCGCATGGAGCTGATCGAAATCGATCCCGCGCCACCGCGTCCCGATCTCGAAGCCGAGATCCGAGAGCTGCGCCGTGATCGTTTCCGCGGAGGTTTTGGTGTTTCCCTCGATGCGGATGTCCCACACGAGCCCGCCGGAAAAATTGAGCCAGAGGGCGACGAGGAGCAGCCCGACGGGGATCCCGGGCCTCTCCCGGCAGAACGCGAGCGCGGCGGGCAGACCGTGCCGTTCCCCGATCTCCGCTTCGATCCCGAGGCTCGCAAAGACCAGCGACGCCGCGCGGACATCCTCCTCCCGGATCCGTGCCGAAACCCGCTCCCCGCGCACGCGTTCCCGCGTGATCGGGATCGAGGCGCCAAACATCGCGTCAAACACCGCGGTGCGGTCCGAGCGGGAAAAGGAGACGGTCCGCCAGCCCGCGAGAAATGCCCGAAGTCCCATCACACGGCCTCCTCATCAAACGAAACGGCGTCGATCTCCCCGCGCACGAGGATGCTGCCTTCCTGAAAATCCTCGATCGCGAGCATCCGCCCGGTGATCGTCACCCGTCCCCCGTCCGACGCGAGCACCACCCGCTCCGGTCCGTATTCGAGGATCCCGCCGCACCCCGCCGCCTCGACCTCGCGCCGCCCCCGGACCGTGCAGACCGTCATCGGCACGACGGCGTCGAGGGGGACCTCGAACAGCGACGCCACGGCCTCCCCGAGGCTCCTCGGCCGCCTGCGCTCCTTTTTCTCCGGCAAGTTTGTGCCCTCCCGCGCATAGAAATACCGTCAGATTGTATTCCGTCCCCCGCGGACTTTATGCAAGGAGCCGCCATGACGTCTGCCCGCCGTTTTTCTGCCGTCCTGCCCGCCGCGCTCTGCGTCCTCGTTCTCGCGGCGTTTCTCCGTTTTCCGTCGGTCGTCCGGGAAGCGGCCGTCTCTTCCCTGTTGCGCTGCGCCTCCTCGCTCATCCCCGCGCTCTTTCCGTATATGGCCGTCTCCGCCATCCTCGTCCGACGCATGAAACGCGGCGCGGGACTCGCCGTTTTCCTCGTCGGACTGACGGCGGGATTTCCGGTCGGCGCTGCCGGTGCCGCCGCCTGCTGCCGCGAGGGCCGGATCGGAAAGCGGGACGCCGAACGTCTCGCCGCCTCCTCCTCCGCCGCGTCCCCGGCCTTTCTCATCGGCGTTCTCGGGCGGATGTGGGGCGACGCGCGCTTCGGCTGGGTGCTCTTTCTCGCGTCGCTCCCCGCGCTCCTCTGCTTTTTCCCCCTTCGCCTCGCCGCGCGCATGCCGTCCGCCGCCGATCCGGGATCTCCCGCTCCGTTCTCCCGCGATCTCGCCGACGCGATCGGGCAGGCAGGCGCGGGATGCCTCGCGGTCACCGCCTCGGTCGTTTTCTTCTCGGTCCTCGCCGCTGTCGGGAAAACGCTTGTCCCGCCGCTCGCGCCGCTGCTGTGCCTGACGTTCGAGTTTTCCGCGGGAGCGCTGTACGGCGCGTCCGTCGGCGGTACGGTCGGTGCCGCTCTGACCGGAGCCGCCGTCGGGTTTTCCGGTCTCGCCGTCCTCACGCAGGTATCCGCGCCGCTCTCGGAGGCCGGGCTCTCGCCGAAGCCGTATCTGCTCTCCCGCCTCATCCTCGCCGAATGGCTCGCCGCCGTCTCCGCCGTATGGTACCGGATCCGCCCCATGACGCCGGCCGCCGCCGCGATGGTCCCTTCTTCCGCCCTCCCCGCCGCCGCCCTCTGCGCCTGCCCCGTCCTCCTCTTCTGCCTCTCTCTTCTCCGCCGGACGAAAAACGTGCCGGCATCCTCTTGTAATTCCGGGAAAAATCTGGTAAAATAGAGCAAAACAGATCCCGGAGGATATCCCATGCTGTCCTTTGCCAGCGACTATATCGAAGGCGCGCATCCCTCGATCCTCGACGCGCTCGCGAAAACCAATCTCGTCCCCCAGCCTGGCTACGGCGAGGACGAATACTGCCGCCGTGCCGCCGAGAAGATCCGCGCGGCCTGCCATGCCCCGGACGCCGACGTCTTCTTCATCTCCGGCGGCACGCAGACCAACCGCATCGTGATCTCCGCCATACTCGGCACGGTCGATGGCGTGCTCTCCCCCGCCACCGGCCACATCAACGGCCACGAGGGCGGCGCGATCGAATCGACCGGGCACAAGGTCCTCGTCCTGCCGCACCGCGACGGAAAACTCGACGCGGCGGCCGTCCGGTCCTATCTCGCGGACTTCTATGCCGACCGGGAGGGATATCCGCACATGGTCCGGCCCGGGATGCTCTATCTCACCCACCCGACGGAATACGGCACGCTCTACGCGAAGGACGAGCTCACCGCGCTGCGGCAGGTCGCCGGGGAATACGATCTGCCGGTCTTTCTCGACGGTGCGCGGCTCGGATACGCTCTCGCGACGCCGTCGTCCGACGTGACGCTCGAAGACCTCGCGCGGCTCACGGACTGCTTTTCCATCGGCGGGACGAAGGTCGGCGCGCTCCTCGGCGAGGCGGTAGTCTTCCCGCGCGGGAACGCCCCGAAGCACTTTTTCACCTACATCAAGCAGCAGGGCGCGCTCCTCGCGAAGGGACGGGTCCTCGGGCTCCAGTTCGATACGCTCTTCACGGACGGGCTGTATCAGAAGATCGCCGCAGGCGCCGTTCGTCAGGCGGACCGCATCCGCGCGGCGCTCGGAGAGCTCGGCGTCCCGTCGGCCGTCCCCTCTCCGACGAATCAGATCTTCCCCGTCCTGTCGAACGAAGACGCCGCCGCACTCACGCAGGAAGTGATCTATACCTTCTGGGAAAAGGCGGACGAAGGCCATGCGGTGATCCGGCTCTGCACGAGCTGGGCGACGACGGACGAGAAGGTCGACGCGCTGATCGCCGTTCTGCGCCGCATCCTCGGGGGTCGGTGATGGCGGCGTTCGACTTTACCGTCCGCACGAAGCGGGACCTCGCCGACGCAGTGGAGCGCTTCGGGATCGTGCCGCTCTTCACCAATTCGATCCCCGGCTTTTCCGTCGAGGAGCATGCCGCGCCGGAAGCGTGGTTTTCCGCAGACGAAGGCGTCTGGGAGTGGAAGGGTCCCGTCATCCGGGAAACCGGGTGCGCATACGGCAAATTCTTCGAGAAGAAGGCGGTCTTCGTCAGCCGGTCCCTTTTCCCGGATCTCGCAAACTGGAGGCGGGACGGCTACGACTTCGACGCGCGCTTCGACGACGGGCTGGCGTCCTTCGCGGATCAATATCTGTTCGATCTCATCGACAGCCATGCGCCCGTGCTGTCGGGAACGCTGCGGGAGGTCGGGAATTACAAAAAGGGCGGGAAGAAGGGCTTCGAAACGGTCCTCGGCCGCCTGATGCACCAATGTTACGTCCTGATCGACGACTTCGTTTATCTCCGGGACAGGACCGGCAGGCCTTACGGATGGGGCGTCGCGCAGTACTCGACCCCGGAGAAATGGCTCGGCGAGGCGTTCACCTCCGCCGTTTACGGAAAAGACCCGGAGGAATCGGGCACCGTGATCTTCGAACGGCTGAAAGCGCTCACAGGAGCGGACGACCGGGCCGTCAAACGGTTCATGAAATAAGACAAGGAGCGGACCTATGGAATTTCAGGGAAAGGTTGCCGTCGTGACGGGCGGATGCCACGGGATCGGCCTGGCCGTCGTCCGGGCCTTCGAGCGGGAAGGCGCGCGGACCGCCGTGATCGACCGGAGTCCCGCGGCGGATTTCGTCGGCGACGTCGGGAGGAAGGAGGACCTCGAGGCCTTCGCCGCTTTTGTCCGCGAACGGTACGGCCGGGTCGACTTCCTCGTAAACAACGCGCCGCCGCTCATGCGGGGGATCGATGCGTGCTCCTATGAGGACTTCGAGCGCGCGCTCCGGGTGGGCGTAACGGCTCCGTTCTATCTCACGAAGCTGCTCCTTCCCCTCTTCGGCCAGGGAGCGGCGGCTGTCAACATCTCCTCCTCCCGCGACCGCCAGAGCATGCCCGGGACCGAGAGCTACACGGCGGCGAAGGGCGGGATCTCCGCGCTCACGCATGCCATGGCGGCGAGTCTTGCGGGACGCGTGCGCGTCAATTCCGTATCGCCCGGCTGGATCGACACGGAATACCGCACATACGAAGGCCCCGACGCCCTGCAGCAGCCTGTCGGACGGGTGGGCAATCCGGACGATATCGCCGAAGCGGTGCTCTTTCTCTGCTCGCCTCGCGCCGGCTTCATCACCGGGGAAAACCTCACGGTCGACGGCGGCATGACGCGACTCATGATCTATCACGACGAACACGGATGGACCTACCGTCCGTGACACGGATACCGTCAAACCATCCATACGAACAGGGGGACCGAACAATGTTCCGTTTTGCCATCATGGGAGCGGGCGGGATCGCCAACAAGTTCTGCGACGCCGTCTCGCTGATCCCGGACGCCGCGGTCACGGCGATCTCATCCAAATCCATCGACCGTGCCGAGAGCTTTGCCAACCGGCACCGTCTGCCCGCCTATTACGACAGCTACGAAAGAATGCTCGAAGAGGAGCGTCCCGACTGCGTCTACATCGCCGTCACCCACGACGCGCACTTCGAGCTCGCCATGCTCTGCCTCGCGCACGATACGCCGATCCTCTGCGAAAAGAGCATGTTCCGGAATTCCCGCGAGGCCGAGACCTATTTCGCGGAATCGGAAAAGCGCGGTCTCTTCTCGATGGAGGCCATGTGGAGCCGCTTCCTGCCCCCGGTCGCCAAGGCCCGCGAATGGGTGAAGGAAGGGCGGATCGGACGTCCCGTCTTCGGCGACATGACGATCGGCTTCCGTTCCTCTCCCGATCCCGAAAACCGCATCAACAATCCGAAGCTCGGCGGCGGCGCGGCGCTCGACATCACCGTCTATTCCTACGACGTCCTGACCCGCGTGATCGACCGTCCCGTGCTCCGCGCCTCGGTCGAAGCGACGAAAATGGCGACCGGCGTGGACGACACGGATATCGCGCTGCTCCGCTTCGAAGGCGGCGTCCTCGGCGTATGCAAGTCGACGGTCGCCTGCTCCCCGGACGAGCGGCTGATCGTCGAGGGGACCGAGGGCCGGATCATCCTGCCGCACTCCCACGTCGGGAACGAGGCACAGCTCTGGCGCGGCGGACGCCTTGTCGAGCACTTCATCGACAACGAAACGAAAAACGGCTTCACCTACGAGATCGAAGAGACAATCCGTTCGATCCGCGCCGGAAAGATCGAAAGCGAGGTCTGTCCGCACGCGATGACGCTCGAATTCGCGCGCCTCTGCGACAGGATCTTCGAAGAAGCCGAATAAAGCAGACTATCCGTCAGAGTGCCATGTGATCTGCGAAAGGAGACCGCCATGACCATCAAACCGCTGCACGGCGTCGGTCAGCCGCCCTTTTCGGGCATCGACTTCACCCTGATCCGCCGCTGGCTCACCCCCGCCGGGATCCCGTTTTCCCGTCTGCACGACGTGGGCGGATGCTTCGGGAACAACCTTTACGTCGACATTCCGAACCTCTTCCGCGATTTCGACGCCGATCCCGCCGACCCCGCGTCCTACGACTTCGCCTTCACCGATCTTCTGATCACCGCACTGGTCGAGGCAGGCGTCGAGCCGTTCTTCCGCCTCGGCGTGACGATCGAGAATTACATGCGCGTCCGCGCCTACCGCATCCATCCGCCGAAGGACAGCCTGAAGTGGGCGAAGATCTGCGAGGGCGTCATCCGGCACTACACCGAGGGCTGGGCGGACGGCTTCCGGTACCGAATCCGGTACTGGGAGATCTGGAACGAACCGGAGAACCATATCGATCCCGCGAAGAATCAGATGTGGACCGGGACGGCCGAACAGTATTACGATCTCTACAACACCGCGGCAGCCTATCTCAAGGAACGCTTCCCGCACCTCAAAATCGGCGGATACGCCTCCTGCGGGTTCTACGCGCTGCGGAATCCGGGAGACGCGCGAACCGAATACTTTCTCACATTCTTCGACGGCTTCCTCGACTCCGTGAAGGAAGCGGGTGCGCCGCTCGATTTCTTCTCCTGGCACTCCTATGCGGGGATCGAAGAGACGGCGGAGTTTGCTCGGTATGCGCGCCGCCGTCTCGACGAAGCGGGATTCTGCGACACCGAGACGACCTGCAACGAATGGAATCCGGAGCACGAGCGGCGCGGGACCTTCCGCCATGCCGCCCTGATCTGCGCCTGGATGCTCGCGATGCAGCGCGAACCGCTCGACTCGGCGATGTTCTACGACGCGCGGCTCGGCATCTCCGAATACGGCGGTCTGTTTGATCCGATGAAGCAGGAGCCCTACCCCGCCTACGACGCCTTCCTCGCGTTCAACGAGCTGTACCGCCGGGGCCGCGAGATTCCCGTCTCCGTTCCGGGCGCATACGCCGTGATGGCCGGGGGAGAGGACGATCGGTGCCTCGTCGTGTCGAATCCGGGGAAGGAACCCGTACCGCTCTCCCTCGACGGCGAGATCCTCTCCTGCCGCATGACGGGCGGAGGCAGACGGTTCGAGGAAATCGCCCTTCCCGACGCCGTCCCGGGAGAATCCATCCTCACCGTCACCATGAAAGGGAACGACGCATGAAAATCGGGATCAGCGACAACCTCATCCGGCATTACCTCGAAAACGTCTATTTCATCAACGGCCACAGCTACGCGGGAAAATCCACGATGGTGAAGCTGCTGGCGGAGCGCTACGGCATGATCTGCTGCGGTGAGAACTACCACGACGTGTTCCCGCGGGAAAAGCTCTCCCGATGGAAGCAGCCGGGGCTGTGCTATTTCGACACCATGAGCGGCTGGCAGGAATGGCTTAGCATGACCCCCGAAGAACACCGGCTCTGGATCGAGGAGGTCACCCGGGAATGCGTGGAGATCGAGATCCTCGAGCTGATTCGCCTGGCGGCCTCCGGAAAGAAGGTCATCGTCGACACCAACATACCGCCGGAGGTGCTGCGGGAAATCTCCTCCTATCACCGGGTCGCGATCCTGCTCTGCGATCCGCCGGATATCTGCGCCTCCCGGTTCTTTGACCGTGACGATCCCGACAAGCAATTCATGCTGGAACAGATCCGCCTCTGCCCGGATCCCGAAGCTGCCCTCGCCAACTTCAACGCCTGGGCTTATTGTCCGAAGCCGGGGGAGAACGACTGGACCTATACCGGGTTCTTCACCTGCACACGTTCCGATTTTGAGCACGACACCCGGGAGGAAATGCTCTCCGCTCTGGCAAAGCACTTCGAACTGGAGGCGTGAGGGCCGCCCGATCCCTCAAAAAACGAAAACTGATGGATAAAGCACTATGAACAACACCGACATCCGCTATCTGACCCTGCTCTCCCGGGAGTATCCCACGGCGGAGGCGGCCGCCGCCGAAATGATCCGGCTCTCCGCCCTGCGCTCCCTGCCGAAGGGGACGGAATATTTTTTCAGCGATCTGCACGGCGAATACGAATCCTTTTCCCGCCTGCTCCGCTCCGCCTCGGGCATGATCCGCGCCAAAATCGACCTCGTGTTCGAGAAGACCCTCTCCTCCGCCGAACGGGGATGCCTCGCCGAACTGATCTACACCCCGGAGGAGATTCTGCGCGGGATGATCCAGACCGGCACGATCGACGACGAATGGCGCTCGCTCACGCTCTACCGTCTGATCCTCGTCTCGGAGGCCGTCTCCGCGAAATACACCCGTGCGGAGGTGCGCAAGAAGATGCCGCCGGCCTTCGGCGCGATCCTCGACGAGCTGCTCAACGTCACGGACGACGTGGACAAGGAATACTATTACACAGAGCTCATCTCGTCGATCCTCTCGACCGGGATCGCCGACGAATTCATCGCCGCTCTCTGTGCGATGATCCGGCGGCTCTCCGTCAACCGGCTCCACATCATCGGCGACGTCTTCGACCGCGGGCCGCGCGCCGACCGGATCATGGACGAGCTCATGGCCTCCGAGCACGTCGATTTTGAATGGGGCAATCACGACATCAGCTGGATGGGCGCCGCCTCCGGATGCCGCGCTCTCATCGCGAACGTCGTGCGGATCGCCCTCGGCTACAACAGCTACGACATCCTCGAGGACGGGTACGGTCTGAATCTGCGCCCCCTCTCCGTCTTCGCGGAACGGGTCTACGGCGCCGATCCGTGCGCGGCATTTTATCCCCACACCCTCGACGATGTGATGTACGACACGGTCGAATACTCCCTGACGGCGAAGATGCACAAGGCGATCGCCGTGATCCAGCTCAAGCTCGAGGGACAGCTCATGCGCGCCCACCCGGAATACAAGCTGGAGAACCGCCGTCTCTTCGAAAAGGTCGATTTCAAAGCAGGAACGCTGACGCACGAGGGCCGGGTCTACGCCCTGCGAGACGCCTCGTTCCCGACGGTCGATCCGGACGATCCGCTCCGGCTGACCGAGGAAGAAGAGGACCTCATGCGCATCCTCGCCTCCTCCTTCCACCACAGCGTCCGCCTCAATGCGCACATCCGCCATCTTTACGCCCGCGGCTCGATGTACAAGACCGTGAACGGGAATCTGCTCTACCACGGCTGCATCCCGCTCAATGCGGACGGCTCATTCCGGGCAGTGACGGCCGTCGGGGAGACAAAAAGCGGACGCGCGCTCCTCGATCACCTCGATACGGTCGCACGTCGGGCGTATTTCGGAAAATACGGATCCCCGGAGCAGGAGGCGGCGCGGGATTATCTCTGGGTTCTCTGGTGCGGCGCCGATTCCCCGCTCTACGGCAAGGACAAGAACGCCTTCTTCGAGCGCACGCTCCTCGGGGACGACGCGGCGGAGCTCAAGCGTGAAAACTACGCGCTGTACTACGAGCTGAGTCACGATCCGGCGGTCTGCGGGCGGATCCTTGAGGAATTCGGCCTCGACCCGGAACGCGGCCACATCGTCAACGGACACGTCCCGGTGATCCGCGCGGAAGGACAGACCCCGGTGCGCGCCGGCGGGCGGCTCTTCGTCATCGACGGCGGCATCTCGAAGGCGTATCGCGTGAAGACCGGGATCGCGGGCTACACCCTCATCTACGACTCGCACAGCCTCCGGCTCGCGGAGCACACCCCCGGCGAACGCACCCCGACCGTCTCCGTCGTGGAGAAAATGCCGCGGCGGGTGAATATCGCGGATACGGACACAGGCGCGGAGATCGCGCGCCGCATCGACGACCTTTCCGCCCTCCTCGCCGCCTACCGCTCCGGGGAGATCAAGGAGCAGGATTCCTACAACTGACAGGAGACATGAAGATGTACACAACCGAACAACTCACCGCCGTTTTTCGCCGTATCGGCCTCGCATACAGCCCTGACGCCGCCCCGACCCCGGAGCTTCTCTCCGACGTTCAGTACGCGATGGCGACGCACGTCCCGTATGAAAACCTCGACATCGTCGCCGGGATCCCGCTCTCGCTCGACTGCGGCGACCTCTACGACAAGATCGTGACGCGGCACCGGGGCGGCTACTGCTTCGAACTGAACGGATTTCTCGGCGAGGTGCTCCGCTCCCTCGGCTACAAGGTGATCGAGGTGATGGCGCGCTATCTGCGGGGCGAAACGGAGATCCCGATGCGGCGTCACCGGGTGCTCCTCGCGGAAGCGTCGGACGGTTCGCGCTGGATCGCGGACGCGGGGATCGGCCAGGCGGCGTTCAAGCGCCCTCTCCGCTTCGAGGAAGGCGCGGAAGCCGAGATCGACGGGGAGACCTACCGCGTCGGACGCGAACCCTTCTTCGGCTGGGTGATTTATGACCGGCACAACGGGGCATGGCGGCGGTTCTACAGCTTCACCGAAGAAGTCCAGCTGAACATCGACTACATCATGCCGTCGTTCTGGTGCGAGCACGCGCCCGAGAGCCCGTTCCCCGGCGCGCCCATGCTGTCGATCAAGACGGCGGAGGGCCGGATCACGGTCGACGGCGACACGTTCCGGATCTGGCACGGGGAAACGCCGTTCGAAAAGCAGATCGAAAGCGAAGAAGAGCGGGCGGAGATCTACCGGAAGTATTTCGGAATCGCACGCTAAATCAACACGGCGGGATCGTTCGGATCCCGCCGTTCGTTTTTATTTTTCGTTCAGAGCCGGGCATCCCGCTTCGCCTGCATGACGGCGATGTACCCGAGCAGACCGCCCCAGTGATAGAAGTTGTTGCTGTTCGGCTTGTCGCAGCCCTCGCCGGTCGTGCCGTTGTAGTTCTCGTGGACGTGGCCGTGCTCTTCCCACTCCTTCAGGAGGAGCTTCCGGTAGGACACGGCAAGCAGCTTCTTTTCTTCCTCCATGCCCGCCTCCGAGAGGGCTTCGTAGACCAGATAA
>JAEEGL014364531.1_pt1 | contig 11298 bp, 6 predicted proteins | sample 9134231 | NCBI WGS metagenome assembly JAEEGL01 (sample SAMN16246548, study PRJNA631951) | gut metagenome | biome: gut microbiome; feature: rumen; material: fiber-attached | host: Bos | place: Iran: Karaj | collected 2018-10
ATCATTTCTGGAGTCAATTTCTTGTATCCAGCCAACAGTGTTTTTAGTTCTTTTTTTAGTCTTTCAAATTCAATTTCAGACATATAGAACCTCCTTTAAGGGATTTATGGATACAAAGATATGGAAAATGACTAATAATTCTTAGGGTGAAAATAAGACTTTATTAACTCGTTATAATATAAAGAAATAGCACCTTTTGATTATTTAATATTTATTTTGTATATAACAATGCTATAATGAAGTGATATGAATAAAATTAAAAATGAAGATTCTTATGGCTATCCATCACTTGGTTTGATTACCAAGTTTTATAGAAATTGTATTGGAGATGAACCATTAGTACATATAGAAACATTCTTGGAAGAAAAGGGAGAACATCCATATAAAGAAAAAGGAAGCATAACTAAAGCTTGGGATAGATTATGTGAAGAGAAATATTGTACATATGAATATTATAAGTCAGATTCAAGTAATGGCTTAAGCTTTTTTGTTGAAAGTTTTTTTTATTATATGAATAGTAATTATAAGTTATCCATACCACTTATAAAGCTAATAAATTCTACTTACTATTCTTTATTTGATTTACTTACAATACATACAGCTCCAATAATACCAGATTTACCAACAAAAGAAATTACAAAATCTGCAATATTCTATTCAATTATATCTTGGGTTAATGAACTTTCTGAACGATTTAATAATTGGGATAAGATTTTAGATTTTTATTTCTCTGATGATTTAAATTATAAAACAATTTTTAATGGAATAAAAAATGAAATCAATAAACCTTGGGAACAAATTTATGCAGAACTTGATGATTCTGTAGAAATAGAAAAAATAAAAATATATCAAAGTGGAAACTACGTAAGAATTGCTGAACGATTTGAAAAAATTATAAAGGACAGTATTCAATCGAATAATAATCCTACATGGTATAATTTCTGGATTATTTTTTCTTGGGCACCTGATGATTTAAATGAACAGCTTTTAGAAGTTTATTTATTAAATAATTATAAGCAAGCATTAAAAGATGTTTTCGAATTTACAGAAGAAGAATTAATCGATATTAAAAATGACATAATAAAATATTTGAGAGGAGGAGATGAAAAAGATATTTTAAAAAATTATAAAGATATTTATGATGAAGGTAGATTGGCTGCAATTCATTCATATATGACATTTTTTAGGATACGTTCGTTTTATTTGAAAAAAGATAAAGATTATCTGACAAGCTTAAAGAACAAAATTATAAAAATAGGAAATGAGAAAAATATAGAAATAAAACATTCTTTTGATTTTTTTGAACCTTGGCTTTTTGCATATAAAGCTGTAGCTGAAAGGCGTTTCGGAGAAGCCCAAAAATTTTATAAACAGGCATTTGAAAAAAAATATTTAGCTGGTGATTATATTTTACAATTTTTGAAACAAGCCTTTGTTGTAGAATTATATTGTAATGGTACTTGGATAAAATCTCGACAAGCTGCTGAATTAGATACAAATAATAAAACTCCAATTTGTGAACAGGCACAAAAATATTGGAATTATGGTTATGCGTTAGGTTTATTTGATAAGCCAGCGACTGATACTTTTCTTGAATCATTTAGAATATATCAAAATTTTTATAATGAATTTCCATTTGAAATATTTGAATACCCTGATAATGTAAGAAAAATTCAAATACAAGAAATTGCCAATGAAATGGGTGTTTTTTTTGATAATAATGAAGTCCCAGAACAGAAATTAGATAGACTTTATAATTTAATTTGTGAATATACAGATGAAGATAAAGAAATAAATGAAAGACTCAAACATCCTTTTTCAAACAAAGATATTAATAACAAAGAAAATCGTCTTTATACACCTTTTTCTTTATGCATTATTTTCGGATCAATGAAAGAGGAATTTTTAACTCTAGCTGAAAACTGGATTGAATTTAAAAATCTTGATTTAGGAAAAAGAAATTTCAATAATTCAACAGCCTTACTTGAAGCAATAACTCAATATAAACATATTCGTTATTCAGGAAATGAATCTAAGATTGGTTTAATTCAAAGATATCGTAGACTCATTATTAAGATTCTTGATAAATCTAAACCGGAAGATTTTACTGAAACTAAAATTCATAAAATCCATGTTTTTCAGGAAGCAATAGATTCTTTTGATTTAGAGATTATTAAAATGATGATTGATAAAGGATTTGATGTTAATAAAACTTTAATTGATGCTGACGAATTATCTCCCTTATATTATGCAATTAATCGAAAAGAACGAATTAGATTTGGTTTTAAGAATTTCAAAAAGAAACTTGAAGAGAATCCTTACAATATAACATGGAATAATTTAGATGCACCTGGGTTAACAGCTTTAGATAAAGAAGCGAATAGAGAAATACGAATTGGGAACATAAAAAATGTAAGCTTTGATTTTGAAGAACACTTGATGAAAGCTTCCTTTGCTCAAATGTATGGAAATGAAAATACTTTTGATATGCAATTAAAGGAACTTGATCGAATTATAGAATATCTAATTTCTAAAACAGATGATGTTGATTACTTTGTAAAGACTTTTGATAAGTGCCAGGGAATAAATACACTATTTTTAGCAGCAGAGTTTAATGATGTAAAAGTTTGTGAATTACTATTAGAGAAAGGAGCAAGCCCGACGACAAGCTTGGGAGAGACTTTATTATGTACTATCCCAAATGAATATAATTCATATGATTATGTTTATTCTTATAATAGTTTTATTTATCGATTAATTTATTTTAATTCATGGGATATGCTTGAATTATTTCTTACAAAATATATAGAAATGGCACGACAAAGCATGGAACCAAATGAATATGGAATTACTCCGATTATATATTTTTTATACTACACACGTTCACTTGATAATTCTAATGAACTTAGAAAACAGTTTATTTCTAAGTTTGTAAAAGCTGGTGCAAATCTTAATCAGGGTTCAATTCTAGGTAGTGCTAACCAAGTGATTAAAATGCTTGAATATTATGAAAAACAGAAAAAATAATTTCAGAACTTTAATCTGATTTAATGTGCAACATTGCGCAAAGTCTGAATTTCACACAAAATGGTCAGAGTTCCAGTCTTCGTGATTTCACATAACTCAACCCCCATGGCGACAACTAAGTACGTTGTCTTATACCCGTGTGTGTTCGTATGTTCATCACTTCGACTTCCACTCTGACCAATTTGTGGCAAGATTCGCAAAAGTGCTGTCACTTTCGTGCATCACTTTTACAAATCTTGTGAGGGGACTTAAGTCCCCCTCAACCCCCTAGGGGCATTGCGGTTGCCCCTCGATACAATTGCGCAACATTGCACAAAATAATTCTGCCTCAAGATAGCAGTCTTATTTTGTTTCACTTATGCACAATTGTATCTCACCCTTCGTAAAAAAGAGTCCCAGATAAAAGCCGGAATGTAAATGGGGCGGCTTTTATACTGTGTCTCTTTTTTAATTTCAAAGACTTACGTCTTTGAAATCTCTTAGGGGCATTGCGGTTGCCCCTCGTCACAACTGCGCAACGTTGCACAAAACGGGCCCGTGTCGGGGTGACGGCCCGTTTTGTTCCACTTATGCACAGTTGATTCTCACCCTTCGCTAAAAGATGCATACTAAATAATCTATATAAAGTGAAATTTCTAAAAAATAATGTTATAATAATTTAATCAAATTTATTAATTGGTGGAAAAATGCCTACTTTAGATTGGATTGGAAAAAAGAAAGTTGTAAATCATCATCTGGATGTTCCGTTTAGAGTTTTAGAAAAGAAATATACTTATTCAGCAGACAATAAATCAAAAGAATCTGAAAACAAAATAATTCACGGAGATAACCTAGAAGCCTTAAAATCTCTTCTCCCTGAATATGAAGGAAAAATTGACTGCATTTATATAGATCCTCCATATAATACGGGAAATACTATAGAACAGGGAGGATGGGCTTATAATGATAATGTAAGTGATCCAAAAATAGAAAAATGGCTTGGTGAAGTTGTAGGTAAAGAAGAGGAAGATTTTACACGCCACGATAAATGGCTCTGTATGATGTATCCACGATTAAAACTCCTTCAAAAACTCTTAAGTGAAAATGGTGCTATCTTTATAAGTATAGATGATAATGAGCAAACAAACCTAAAATTTATCTGTGATGAAATATTTGGGAAAGTAAACTTTGTAGCTAGTATTCCTTGGAGAAAAAGGACAGCAAAATCTGATGTACCTTTCGGTTTATCACAGGATTACGAAACCATTTTATGTTATGCAAAAACCCCTTTATTTAAAGCTTCTAAAAAAGGAAAAGAACGAAAGTATTTTGAAACGGAAGATTTCCCTGGAAAACCTTGGCGTTATCATGATATGACAACACAACGAACAAAAGAAGAAAGACCAAATTGTTTTTTTACAATCGAGAATCCAAAAACTGGTGAGAAGTATGAGGCCAATCCTTTACGAGTTTGGGCTAATAATTCAGAAACATTTCAGCAATGGTATAAAGAGAATAGAATTATTTTTCCTGGCGATTACGATTTCCTTAATATTTCAAAACCAGTTTTGCGTTATTGGGAAAAAGATGATATTGAAAAAGCAGGTGATGAATATGGACTTACTTCTGCATCAACTTATTTACCTTTAGATGTAGGCATGACACAGGATGGAACAAAAGAGATAACAGAAATTTTTGGAGAAAAAGTTTTCAATTTTCCAAAGCCATCTTCTTTAATTGAACATCTCCTAAATATTGCAGTAGGGACAAAACCTAATGCTATTGTGCTAGATAGTTTTGCTGGATCAGGTACAACTGGACATGCCGTTATGAGAATGAATAAAAAAGATGGTGGCAAGCGGAAATTTATATTAATTGAAATGATGGATTATGCAGAAACTATTACAGCAGAACGAATTAAGCGTATTATCTCGGGATACAGTTACACTGGTTCTGAAGAAATTGAAATATATAATAAAAAATTAAATATAAATAATATCTCAGAAGTTCAAACTTATATAGATGATGCTAATTCTATTATCACAAAAAATGAAAACAAATGGACCAAAATATCAAAACCTAAACTAGTTGATAATTGCATAAAAGTTATTGCAACAAAAGAATATGATACTAAAAAAGATGGCCTGGGCGGAGATTTCAGTTTTTATGAACTTGGAGAACCCCTTCTCATCAACAATCTTCTAAATGAAAAAGTTGATACTCAAACCATTCGTGAATATATCTGGTTTACAGAAACTAATTCAAAATTTACAGAGTCAATAGCTGACGAAAATAAATATTTTCTTGGAAACAGTTTAGGAGCAGCTTACTGGTTCTATTATGAAAAAGAAAAAGCTACTACTCTTGATATAGATTTCTTATCAACAATTAAAGGTAAATACGAACAGTACATCATATACGCCGATATCTGCCTTATACCACAGGAATTATTACAGAAGAATAATATCATCTTCAAAAAGATTCCAAGAGACATAAAAAAATTCTAGCGGAGATAATTATGGAACTTAAATCATATCAGGCACGTACAATACAGGAACTAAAAGAGTTTATTAGTTTTACTAAAACTTCAAAAAATGCCGCAGAAGCTTATGAAAACTATTGGAAATCAAAAGGTATTATCCCAGCTTCAGATGCAAATATAAAACCTTATAACGATTCTGTAAAAAATGCACCACACATCTGTCTAAAAGTTCCAACCGCAGGCGGTAAAACTTTTATAGCCTGCAGTTCTCTCAAAGCTATTTTTGATGAATATTCCGCTATCCAGAGAAAAGCTGTTGTCTGGCTTGTACCTTCTGATTCAATTCTGGAACAGACAAAAGCAGCACTTAAAAATCCTAATCACCCATACCGCCAGCGAATTAATGTTGATTTTGCAAACCGTGTAGAAGTTTATGAAAAATCAGAGCTTCTTGCAGGGCAAGGATTTTCTCCAACAACTGTTCGAGAAAACTTAAGCATCTTCGTTTTAAGTTTTGACAGTTTACGTACCAGCAAAAAAGAAGGACGAAAAGTTTATCAGGATAACGGTGCCTTAATGAGCTTTTCTAATGACATTGGAGCAGAATCAACAGATGAAGATATCACTTTGATGAAAGTTATTTCTTCTTTGTACCCTGTTGTAATTGTTGATGAAAGTCATAATGCCGTTTCTGAACTTTCAATAGAAATGCTTAATGTATTAAATCCTTCTTTTGTTTTGGATTTAACTGCAACTCCACGAGAAAGCTCTAATATTATAAGCTTTGTAACTGCCCAAGAATTGAAAAATGAAAACATGGTAAAACTGCCGGTTATCATTCAGAACAATTCTAAAATTGAAGGCGTAATTGGAAACGCTCTTCATCTTCGCCGTGTACTTGAACTTAAAGCAAAAGAATGTGAAAAGAATTATGGAACTCCGTATATCCGCCCGATTGTTCTTTTTCAGGCTCAGCCAAAATCAGGTGAAGAAGCAACAACTTTTGAAAAACTAAAACAGATTTTAATTTCAGCAGGATGTAAAGAAGAAGAAATTGCAATTAAGACTGCCGATATCAACGAACTCAAAAATGTAAACCTTATGAGTAACCGTTGTAAAATAAAATACATCATAACAGTAAATGCCCTTAAGGAAGGATGGGACTGTCCTTTTGCATACATTCTTGCAAGTGTTGCGAATCGCAGTGCTGATGTTGATGTAACTCAAATTCTTGGACGTATTTTACGACAGCCTTATGTTCAACACTTACCTGATGAAAACTTAAACACAAGTTACGTCCTTACAAACTCAAGCGACTTTTTCAAAACAGTAGAAAGAATTGCTTATACTCTTAACCAGAATCATTTTACAGGAAAAGATTTTAGAGCTTACGAAGAAAACGAAAAGATAATTGAAACACCTGCAGCTGCTCCTGAGCAATCAGAATTAGAACTTACGCAACAAACAGTCGATTCAAAAATCACAGATACAACAAACACTCAAGGTAGTGATGATCTTAATAATGCCGATACATCTTTAATCGGTTTCTATGATGACTCAAGTTTTGATGATGCTGCTACCGCTCAAAGTACAGTAACAGGCTACGAAGACTCAATTCCAGATAGCACAAAGTCAATTTTGGAACAGGCACAAACAGCTGCAAACCAGGCTACACAGGAAAAAGAAGAAAACATAAATCAAAAAATCGAGGTACCAGAATTGCAAAGTCAGCTTAAGAAAAATCAGTATGCAATGAAAGAAGAATTCAAAGAATTTGCTTCATCATTAAAAATACCTCAATTCAGTTTGCCAGTAAATCTTCCCCCACAGTTTAATTTTGATAATATTGATTCAGAAAATAGCGGAACTAAATTCCATAAGTCATATCTTTTACAGGGATTTGAACTTAGCAAAGAAGATACAAAAATCAATTTCTCAGCTGATATCGAAATGTATGAAATTGACTCAAGTGAAAACCAATATCAGCAGATGACATTCAAACGTATTACTGGAACTGAACTTGAAAATATTAAAAAGATAATCTGCGATAAGAACCAGAAAAAAGAAGCTCGAATTGAAATTGCAAAATCACAGGTTATGGAAATTATGGGTAGTAAATATCCAATTGATGATAAGGAACTTGCAGCATACATTGAACATATTCTTAAAAACTTTACAGAAGAAGAGTTTGAGAAATTTGCTTCAAATATTCTGCTTTATTCTAACACAATCAGCGATAAAATTGATGAATTAAGCGATGCTTATTGTGAACCAAAATTCTATAACGATATAGAAAAAGACAAAATACAATTAAATTACTGGTATGAACTCCCGGAAATTATGACAATTCCTAATCCTACAACCTTATCAATTCAAAAATCCCTTTATGAAAAAGAAGGCGAAATGAATGATTTTGAAAAGCTCGTAATTTCAGAAGTGGCAGCTTTACCTAACGTCGAATGGTGGCACAGAAATCCTTCTCGTGGAGAAGGATTTGAAATTAACGGTGTTACAAATCATTACCCTGATTTCATAATCAAAACAACAAGTGGAAAAATCATTATGCTGGAAACAAAAGGCGACCACTTGATAGCTACTAAGAAAATTAAGCTTGGAAATAATTGGGCACAGAATGCAGGAAAACAATTTAAGTATTTCTTGGTTTATGACAAGCTTCAGGTTGAAGGTTCAAAGACTAAAGAACAGTTCCTTGATTTAATGAAAGATTTATAACTGAATATTAAAAAGGAATAACTATATGAAGAAAAAATTTGATTATGATGATTATGTACATTGGAACATAGATTTTGGATGTATTAACGGTGTAAATATAACCCCTCTTGAAATTTGTGCTACTACAATTGGACTTGAAAGACCTGATCAAGTTGAAATTGATAAATACATTCTAAAAGATAAATCCTTAATCAAATTAACATTAGGAAATATTGATAATCTTTTTTATCAAATTGGAAAACATCTGGACAATTTCGAAACATCAATTCTGTATGAAATTGCAAATAAACTTGAGAATACTTCATATTTTAATCACGCTGGAGATATTTATGGCGTGGTTGAACAAACAGAGTTATATATAAATAAAAAAGTTCTTGTTGATTGGCTTGAAACTAATTTATTTAATATCTGCTTACAAAATGAACAAAGATATTGGTTAGGTAAAAAAGACTGGGTTCAATATATCGACGAAATAAAAGATCCAAAACAAAAATTATATACAATTCTTGGTGATTCATATATTGATAGAATTGAATCAGTTATTAATAATTTTCATTATTGTAAGTTTAGATATTTTATGAAGAAATTCGTATTGAGTTTTAATGTTACAGCACTTATTCCAACTGCAATTTTTTGTGGATGGTGTAATTCGTTTTCTAAGACTGGTAAGATTTTAGATATAAGAAATTGGAATCAAGTTAATATTCTATATTCAATTGTTCTTTTAATGTTTGTTCTTGGAAGTATTTATCCTTTTTCAGTAAAATATAAATCAATACGACTTTATAAAAATCAATTGAAACTAATAAAAATGTAAGTAAAGATTCTACTCCAAAAATTGAAAACTCATTTACTGAATTGTTTTAACTTATCTTCATCTTTTGATTTTTCAACTGTTTTGGCTTTGCCATTTACCATAGTTTCAGAAACGAAAATAATTTGGTTTCGTTTTTCTTTATAAAAATCGGAACCACAGAATTTGAAATAGCCGCTTCTGAAATGTGGTGTTACGGTACGATTTGGATCTGGATTTTTTACTGTTTCTTTAATTTTTTCAGATGTATCTAAAATGTATGAAAGAGAATCTTCTTCAGTAGGTGGAACACCTTCCGTAACACATTCAGGAAAAGCATTCATATAGGCAATTGTATTAATTGCCAGGCGGAAAGTATAAGCAAAAAACTCTGCATGTTCGCCTTTGCCGTTTAAATTTTCCTTGTAGTTTTCAGCATTGCACCAGCCTTCATTTGTACCTTGTGCCCATAAGAGAGACATATCTTTATCTTCTGTATAAGTCAGCTGAAAAGCATAGCCTTTATCTTCTTTTTCATAAGGGACATGGATACCAAAAGAATATGTTTTTACTTTTTCTGGTGTAGCAAAAACATGTTTGCTATCAATACTTGGGGCTACATAAAAGGTTTGTCCCTGAGAAAATAGAAATTCAACAATACCATCTAAATCATGAAGCTTCATGTTTGCAAGATAGTCTCGCAATTCTTTGTCTTTGAAATAAATATGTATAAACTTTTTATGGGCATCTAATCGCCATAAATCAAGAATGCTTACCCAGCTTTGTATATTTAATGGTGTTGCTCCTGGAGTTGTAAAAATCTGATTATTTTTTACTTTGTAAAAATCTTCAACTGAACCTTTGTAGAGACGGTGATATTTTCTATACTGTGCCCACATATCAGAGAGCGGTTTACTGTACCAGATTTTCTTACTCATAATAGAATCCTTAATTATTGTATTGAATAAACTTCTTTAATTATACGATTACGAAATTCATCATCCATGATAAATGAATATAACAGAGGCTGATGAGCATATCGATATGGACTCTGATTTGTAGATCTATAAACTTCTTTCTCAACAGCTGATTCCCATTCCTTTATCGTTTGTTTATTTAATGAAAATGCTCCTGATTTAGTTTTATAATGACACCAAGCTGCATCATTTTTCATATATTTTGTAAAATAAGTTACACTATATAAACCTTCTTTTTGGGCAGTGTTTTTATCAAAATCTATTGGCATAATAAGATCTATTGTTGGATATTCCTCTTCCAATGGATATAAAATATATCTTTTACCAATAGTAATTGCAATTTGAGCTCTGCCACCACTACAAGAAATACATAGCCGTTTATTATCATTTGTAATATTGTATTTTGTAAGAATATATTTAGCTAAGAAACAAAATGAAAGTAACCAATCTTTATCTGGATAATGTTTTAAAACAAAATTTTTCAAAAAATCTTCATCAATCTCATAAGATTCTTTTTCGCTTTTTTTGTGTTTAGAATATTTACAATTAATTATATTATTGTTTTCTATCAAATTGACTTTTGAAGTTGAAGTTTTCTGTTTTGGTTTATAATTTTGTATTTTTTCTTTTAGTTCTTCAACATTAATTTTTGCAGAGACTTCCCACCACGAATCAAACCATATGGATAACTCTTTTATTTTATCAGGTTCATCAAAGATTGCAGAAAGTTCATTATTTTTATTAATACCAGAAAAAGTTAAATTTGATGAACCAAAAAAAACTTTTTTTGGGGAAATTATTGCTTTTGAATGAAGCCCGGAATAATGTCGTATTTTATCTACATTTTTTATTATAAAATCTAGTGCTGAATTAATATCGTCTTTATTTTGCAAAGATGAAAATAATTCATTAATATCAGTTATTAATTTAAAATCTTTACATTGAGAAATAATTGTTTCCTGAAAATAAGACATACCTATATATGGACATGCAATTTTAATACTTTCGTTCATAACAATATTTTCTATAGCAGAATCAAAAACAGAAGTATTATTTTTTGTTTCGGGTGTATGATAAAGTAGTGTCATAATATTCCTATTATAACATGAATCTTGTGAATTTGTATTAAAAAGGAATGTATGGAACTTGGAGCTGATCGGACTTGAACCGACTACCTCTACAATGCCATTGTAGCGCTCTAGCCAGGTGAGCTACAGCCCCGATATTTTTAATATATCATAAAATCAAATTATAAAAAAATCATTTTTCCTTTAGATATTTCCAGAAATCATCGGCAAAAAAATGAA
>JAEEGL014827788.1_pt1 | contig 11298 bp, 10 predicted proteins | sample 9134231 | NCBI WGS metagenome assembly JAEEGL01 (sample SAMN16246548, study PRJNA631951) | gut metagenome | biome: gut microbiome; feature: rumen; material: fiber-attached | host: Bos | place: Iran: Karaj | collected 2018-10
CAGCGTCCTGGGCGACAACTTCAAGTTCGTCAAGGAGAACATGGAGTGCACCATCTACTCCTACAAGGGCAAGGTCTTCAACGTGGAGCCGCCCTTCTTCGTGGAGCTGGAGGTTACCGAGACCGATCCGGGCTTCGCCGGCAACACCGCCACCAACGCCACCAAGCCCGCCACCGTGGAGACCGGCGCCGAGATCAAGGTGCCGCTGTTCATCGAGCGCGGCGGGCGCATCAAGATCGACACCCGCACCGGCGAGTATCTGTCCAGAGCCTGAGCGCGTCATTTCGGGAAACAAGGGGGAAGTCTGCGGATATTCCCCCTTTTTCATACCAGCCGGAAGCCGTTATGCACCATTATGTGACGAAGGAGGTTTTCACCATGACGATTGTTGAAAAAGCCGCGTATCTGAAGGGACTGACCGAAGGACTCGGCGTGGAGCCGGATTCCCGCGAAGGAAAGCTCTGGGGGGCGCTGAACGATCTTTTGTCCGACATGGCCCATGAGATCGAAGACCTCCAGTCCAGCAGCCTGGATCTGGCCGACGCCATGGACGACATGTGCGAGGATCTGACCATGCTGGAGGAGATGGTGGACGCCTACGACGTGCCCGACCACAGTTGGGACGACGAAGACGATTACTTCGACGACGACGAGGATCCGGACAACATCTACGACCTGCCCTTCGGCGACAAGGACGACGAGGACGAGGAAGAAGACGAAGAGGAGGACGAGAGCGCCGACGACGAGGAGGCCGAGATCGACGGCGTCCTCTATGACGCCACCTGCCCCTCCTGCGGCGAGGAGATCACCTTTGACGAGGAGACGCTGGAGAAGGGCTCCATCCGCTGCCCCAACTGCGGGGAGGAGCTGGAGTTCGATCTGGGCGAGGACGAATAAACGAAGTGTCTTGTATAGAAAAAGCACCCCTTTTGGGGTGCTTTTTCTATACAAAACCTGCCCTCAGCGGCCAAAGATTTCCGCCCGTTCGGCGGGACTTACGTCCAAATGCATACAGATTTGGTCAATGCAGAAGAGCTCCCAGTTCTGGTCGGTGATAAAGCTGCGCAGCTCGTCCACCCGGCTGTGCCACTGATCCATGCTCATGCCCCAGCGCTCCCGATCCCGCGGGGCCTCCGGCTCCAGCAGAGCCTGGTACGCGTCGATCTTGGCCAACACATGCTCGTTGGAGAGGGGGCCGTCCAGCAGCTCCGCGAAACGGCGCAGCGTCCGGTCCCGAAAGTCCGGATTTTGGAGCAGCGCCCGAATCAGCGGCGGTATCTGGTGACCGGCGTTGCCGTAGTCGGCGATGATGGCGCCGAAGCAGCACTCCGGATAGTAAAAGGCCCAATCCAGATCATAGAAGCAGAAGCTCCACTTGCTGCCGCTCTCCGGGGAGCGGTAGGCCCGGAGATTGCCCTGGATATCGGTGTTGGCGCACCAGCTCTCCAGCAGGAACCAGTCGATCAGGCTGTCCAGATCGAGCTGCTCGGCCACGGGCAGATACACCTCGTCCCGGCTGAAATCCTCCCGCCAGGAGGGATCCACCAGTTGGCGATAAAAAGCGGAATCCTCTGCCACCGGGAACTTCAACGCCTCCACGCTGTCGACGCTGACCCCGGCGTGGGAGGCGTAGTACTGGCGGGAGAAATCCTCCTTCAGGGCGTAGATGCCGTAGTACTTGCCGTCCACATAGAGAATGCAGTACTTGCTGTCCTGGGTCAGAACGGCGTCGCTGGCCTCCCGGCACAGATCCTGGAGCAGCTCGTTGCGGAAGATGGAGAAGATGTAGTCCTGCCCGCCCCGGATGGCCAGGGTGGAATACTCGGTGATACCGTTTCCGAACACATCCACATCCAGATGGCCGCCGTAGCAGCCCTTGAAGGACACGCCCAGGCTCTTTTTCGGTCGATTCAGGCTTGTCCAGCCACGCAGCCGCACGTCGCAGGCCCGGTTGAAGCTGTGTTCGCCGTCGTACAGAGCCAGGTTCCCCGACACCGTCCACACCCGGTAACCGTTGGTATACATGGTGTAAAAGCGATTCGCGTCGTCCACGGCAACGCTCAGCACCGGAAGCGTGTGGTGCTCGTTGACAATATAGCTCAGGGTCAGCGGCCGGCTGGGGAGGGCGTCCTCCTCCAGGCAGACGGCCCGCAGCAGCGTGGTCTTGTCCACGGTAATCGGCCCCTCATAGACGGGCGACGCCTCTGTGGGCACGGTGCCGTCCAGCGTGTAGCGGATCTCCCCGGCGCCGGAGAGCTCCACCGTCACCTGCTCCACATCGTCAAAGACCCCGTCGGGGCTGAGGGCGGCGGGCATGGCGGCCACCCGGCGCGCCCCCCCGGCGTTGTCCGCCCGGGGGCTGGGCTGGGAGAAATAGAAGAAGCCGCCGCGGCCCTCCATCCGGCCCATGCTCCCGCCCACGGGGATATCGTGGAGACTGACCCAGTCCAGCAGCGCTCCGTCGCCGTCGCGCAGATAAAGCCGCTCCCGGGTGGCGTCCAGGGAAAAGCCGGTGTTCAGGGCATTGCCGATGCTGCCGTCCTTTTCGTCGTTGTGGCAGCAGAGCAGAAGGCTCTCCCCCGGGGCCAGCGTCAGCTCCGGCAGGACGAAGCCGGGTTCCTCCCCGTCGTCGGAGAGGCTGATACCCGCCAGATTCAGCGTCTCATCCGAGAGGTTGCGGAGCTCCACCCAGTCGCAGGGCTCGCGCATGCCCGTGGGGACATAGCGCTGGTTGGAGACCACCGCCTCATAGATCGCCAGCGTGCCGGCGATACGGCTCTCACTCCAGGCCTCGTAGCCGGCGGGGCCGTTTTCAAAGCCGGGGCTGATCCAGGGCGTCTCGACGAAGCTGCCGTCCGGCTGCCGGCACAGAGAACAGTCGGCCGTGTCCGAGGCGCAGAGCACCATGTCCTGAACAGCGCCGTCCGGGGAGAGCAGATAGAGGCTCTCCTCCGGCGAGAGGGAGAAATCCGGCCCCTCGATCCCGTCAAAATAGACCAGAAGCCGCCCGTCGGCCTCCAGCTCCCCGGCCGGAAAGCGCCAGCGGGCCTGTCCCTGCCGGTCGCTCAGCGCCCAGCCCTCCAGAGAGAGGGCGCTTCCGGACAGGTTTTCCAGCTCTGCCCAGTCACAGAACTGGCCGGAGGGGCTGAGGACGCTGGCTTTATTTTTGATCATCAGCTCCGAGATGCGCAGACCGCCGTAGCTCTCCGCAAGGGGCTGCGGCAGAGAGGGGGACGTCGACTCTCCCTGAACCGGGGCGGGTGCGGCAGATTCCGCCGGGCCGGGAGTCTTTTCCTGCCGGGGGAACCGTCCCAGAAACAGGGAAATGGCGACAAGCGCGAGGACAAAGAGGATCAACAGCAGTTTTTTCTTCATGAAAGGGACTCCTGAATCAGAAAAGCGGGAGCGGACGCGGCAGATCCGGACAACTCCCGCGGGATACGATAAAAAAGCTCGTTTTTGTTATTTTACCAAGCCGGCAGGAAAAACACAACCGTATTCTCCGGCTTTTTGGGCGCTTCCCGAAAAAAACAGGATTTTGGATTGACGGGGGAAGAATATCATTGTAAAATGACTTGATTAGCAGGATGCAAGGGGGAGCGTATGAATCAGATTCAGCTGCAGGATATTCGCCAGCTCGCCCACGCCACTGTGGTGTCCGCCGTTTCGATGGAGGAAGCCGTCCGCCAAGCGCAGCAGCTTGCCGCCGCGGCGCTCTGCCTCTCGGCGGGGCCGGTGCCCTGTGGGAGCTGCCGGGCCTGCCGCAAGGTCGCTGCCGGCATTCACCCGGATCTCATCCGTGTGGAACGTGAGACGGACGACAAGGGCAGGCAAAAAAAGGAGATCGGCGTGGACCAGATCCGCCGGGTCGCGGCGGACGCCTGCGTGCTGCCCAACGAGAGCGAGCGGAAGGTCTACCTGATCGTCGACGCGGACGCCATGAACGGCCCCGCCCAGAACGCTGCGCTCAAGCTCCTGGAGGAGCCGCCCGCCGGGGTCTATTTTCTGCTGTGCGTTTCCAATCCCAGCCTGCTTTTGCCCACGGTGCGCTCCCGCTGCGCCGCACGAGGCGTGGCGGAGGGAGAGGAACTCCCGGATCCGGAGCTGCGGAAAAGCGCCGAGGAATACCTGCGCCTGACGGCGGAGGGGGATCGGGCCGCGCTGTATCGCTGGTGCGCAGAAAATGAATTGATGGATAACCGAACGGCAGCCGCCTTTTTCGCGTGCGCCGCCCAGTGTGCTGCGGAACGGCTCACAGGGCGCGCCCCCGCAGGAGGGCTGAGTCGGGCACGACTCACGGCCGTGCTCGCCCTGCTGGAGCGCTGCAGAGACTGGCTCCGGGTCAATACGGGGGTCAGACATTTGTTCGGCCTGCTGGCGGTGGATTCCATCGCCGAGGAAGAAAGCAAAGGAGTTCAACATTGATCGAAGTAGTTACCATTCGTTTTAAAAATCGGGGCAAGTGCTATACCTTCGCCCCCAACGGCCTGGATATCCACACCGGGGACAAGGTCATCGTGGAGACCTCCAAGGGCCTGGAGATCGCCGAGTGCAGCCACGGCAACCACATGGCCGAGGAGACCGGCCTGGTGCTGCCTCTCCGCCCGGTGGCCCGCGTCGCCACAGCGGACGACCTGCGCGTCGCCGAGCTCAACAAGAAACGGGAGAAGGAGGCCTTCCAGATCTGCCAGGAGAAGATCGCCGAACATGGCCTGGAGATGAAGCTGGTGGATGTGGAATGCAATTTCGAGGGGAACAAGACCATGTTCTTCTTCACCGCCGACGGGCGGGTGGACTTCCGGGAGCTGGTCAAGGATCTGGCCGGTATCTTCCGCAACCGCATCGAGCTGCGCCAGATCGGCGTGCGGGACGAGGCCAGGATGATCGGCGGCATCGGCATCTGCGGCCGCCCCTACTGCTGCAGCCAGTTTTTGGAGGATTTCCAGCCGGTTTCCACCAAGATGGCCAAGATCCAGTCCCTTTCGCTGAACCCCACGAAGATCTCCGGCAGCTGCGGACGGCTGATGTGCTGCCTGCGCTACGAGCAGGACGCCTATGAGGACCTCATCAAGAAGGTCCCCAAGCAGGGCGCCTTTGTGGAGACCATCGACGGCTACGGCACCGCCGCCCAGGTCAATCTTCTGCGGCAGACCGTCAAGGTCAAGCTGGATCAGGACAAGGACGACACGCTGCACCTCTATAAGTCCAACGAGCTGGCCGCCGTCCCCGGGGGCAGACCCCGGGACGGGGAGGAGCCGCCCCACGTGCTCCACTATGTGCCAGAGGAGCCGGAGATCCCGGAACCTCCGGAGGACGAGTGGGGGCTTTCCATGCTTTCCGAGCCTGCTGCGGAGGAGCCGCCTCTGCCTGTCCAGCCGCCGGAAGAGAACAAAAAGAGCCGCCGCAGAAACCGCGGCAAGAACCGCGGCGAGAAGCCCAAGGCGGAGGCCGCGGAGAAGAAGCCGGAGCTCAAAAAGAGCGAGCAGGACCGGAAGCCCGGGAAGAAGCCCCAGAAGAAGCAGGAGGAGCCTGCCGCCGGGGAGCAGAAGTCCCAGGAGCACCGCAAGAGCTCCAACCGGCGCCGCAGCCATGTGAAGGCCGTCAAGGCCGAGAACAAGGACCCGGAGAACGCCGCCGGCGAGCAGCCCAAGGCGGAATCGGGCCAGAAGGCCGAAGGCCAGCGCCGCGGCGGCAATCGCCGCCGGCGGCCCAGAGGCAAGCCTCAGGGCGGAGAGGGCAAATCCGGCTCCGGCGAATGAGGGGTCAAAACGATAAAAAAGCGCCGGCAGGGAACTGTGTTCCCTGCCGGCGCTTTTTTGCCGCAGAGGGTCAATAGTTGTATCGGCTGGTGTCCACGGTGAACTGGTCCCAGTGCTGATAGTCCGTCACATAGCGCCAGTGGGAAAAGGCGTAGCGGATCTGATAGTTCTTCATGGTGTCCCGCCAGCCGCTGTCACAGGACTCGATGTTGCCGTCATAGTAGACCATGTTGGCCTCGGGGAAACGCTCCTTCCAATACTGGAAGGTTTCCCGGTTGCAGTCGGAATACTTCACCATCAGGAACTTCAGATCCGGCATGTTGGCCAGAAAAGCCATGTCCCCGATATGATCGGTGCGGCAGAGGTTCAGCTCCTGGATCTTGGTCAAAGAATTGAGGAAGCTGTAATCCTCCACCTTGTGGTTCATAAAGAACTCCAAATAATGCAGATTGGTCAGATTTGCCAGAGGGCTGGCATCCACCAGGTCCGGATTGTCCGCCAGGATCAGCACCTCCAGCTCGCTGAGCTTGCCCAGCCAGGTCAGATCGGTCAGATTGTTGTGGCCCAGATCCAGCGCCCGCATGTGCTTGCAGTACTTGAGCATGGGGTACATCTCCTCGGAGGTGAAGCGGTGATTCACTCCGTCCCGCAGGCTGGAATAGACCCGGATGTCCGTGCGGATGAGAAAACCGTCGTGCCGGAAGGACCAGTAGTAAAACGCATCGGGATTGATGTCGTACAGCCGGTCCAGATCCTCCACCGTGGCCGGGGTGTCGATCACGTCGATATAGGTCAGCGCCGGCAGATAGCGCACCGCGTCCTCCAGACCCTCCAGACCCTGGGCCTTCAGCTCGGTGGCGGTGTTGGGATAGACCTGCCCTTCAAACTCGTAGTTCCAGAGCACCTGGCAGTCCGGCCGCAGACGGTACAGCTCCAGCAGCGCGTCGTATTCCCGGCTGGCTGTCGCATCCACCCGCTGCAGGGCGGAAATGTCCGCCAGGGCCAGGATCTCCTCGGCGCTTTCCCCGGTCACGGTCCACTCCGTGGGCTCCGGCGTGGGCTCCGGGGTAGGCTCCGGCGTCGGTTCGGGGGAAGGCTCCCGGGCGGGAGCGGCAGCGGAAGGCGGACTTTCGAGGCCTGCCGTCTGCTGCGCGGGCGCTCCGCAGGCGCACAGCAGCGCCAGGGCCAGCAGGATCAGAAAAAGAAAGGCTTTTTTCATTGGCGTCCTCCCATGGGCGGACCGGAAACGGTCAGACATAATAGAGCGCGTCGGCCAGGAGCGTCCCGTCCAGGTCGATCAGGATGATCTGTACATCGTCATGGCTGGGTACGGCTCCGTGGAGGCCGGTGATCAAAGTATCATAGCTTACCAGGGCCAGATAACGGTTCTCTCCCAGGTCCGTCACGAGACGGACCTGAATATCCTCAAACTGCAGGGCTTTGGTGTTGGACCAGCCGAAGCTGCCGACAGCGTGGTTGATGCGATCCCAGAGCTGACTGCCCGGCACGGTGAGCCGACGGACCCTGCCGTAATAGGCCATGGCGGAGCCGTTCACATCGGCTGAATAGTACCCATAGAGGGTCACAAAGCCGGGGATAAAGTCCTCGACCCGCTCTCGGGCCTCGCCCCGGCAGTTGTCCAGGAACAGCTCCTCCGTCAGTTCCTCCGGGGAATGCCGGACCCCGTCGGGATCCAGGATCGTCAGTTCCGGCATCTCCAGGAAGGGACCGCCGGAATAGCGGATCAGCCGGGGAAGATTGTCATAGTGCAGGTAACATTCCTCCAGCGCGGCGAAGGGGATGTCCCGCTCCACCACCGCCTCCGGTCCCAGCAGCTTGCCCCCCAGGGTCACGCTGTAGTCCGGCGGGACCACCAGCTCCGTCATCCGGTAGTAGCTGTGAAAATCATAGCGCTCGTCCACTTTCTCCCAGACAGGGAGCTTGTAGTCTCCCCGGCTGGTGACGGCAAAGGTCACCGAGCCGATGATCTGCCCGTCGGAGGCTTTTACGGAATAGACCTTTGTGGTCTCCGTGCTCTGGGAGGCCTGGCGCAGAAGCTCGCAGTCGGAAAACAGGGCCTTGGTCCAGAGAAGGTTTTCCTCCGGACTGCGGATGGCCGGGTCCAGATCGGCCAGCGCCAGGGCCGCCGCCTCCGGAGGCTGCTGATGAACGGCTTCCAGGTAGCTTTCCTCACAGCGCTTGACTCTGGAGTGCTCATAAGCCCCCAGATACAGATAGAAATAGCCCAGAGCCGCGCCGACCAGAGCCAGCAGGACCCAGGTATAGATCACCAGACCCGTGCTGAAGCCGGAGCTTCTGCGTTTTTTTCCTTTTTCGGGGGCGGCCTCCGCGGTCTCGGGGGCGGTCTCCGCCGTCTCAGGCGCGGTCTCCGCCGTCTCGGGGGCGGCCTCCGCCGGTTCGGGGGCGGCCTCCGCCGGTTCGGGGGCGGTTTCCGCCGTCTCAGGCGCGGCCTCCGCGGTCTCGGTGGCGGTCTCCGCCAGTTCGGGAGTCGCCTCCGTCACCGAAGAGATGGTTTCTTCCGTTTCGAGGAGGATGGATTCATTCTCCGTCATGGCCGGTCCTCCCTTCTTTCAGCACTACAAAGCTGGAGGGGATCGCCCGGATCCCGATCACGGAAGCGCTGTTGTTCACGAATTCTCCCTGAAACCACATCAGGCTGGAGGAACCGCCGTCCAGGTTGCAGGCGTTCACCGCGCCGAAGCGCAGCATGACCTCCGCCTCGTCCACATAGTTTGCGCCCAGCCGGGAGGGCTGCCGACCCTCGATCACCAGCAGCAGGATCGCCCCGTCGGAGCGCTGCCCGATGGCGGTGCGGGGGTTCAGGCCGCTAGCCAGCGTCTCCTCCGGCGCCATCTCGCCGTTGATCACCAGAACGGGGCCGAAACCGCAGCCTTCCTGAATGTCCCAGTTCTCCACATCTTCGATGTCGCGGAAGCCCACGTGAAGGATATAGTTGCTGTCAATGCCCACAAAGCCTCTGCCCACGGTTCTGCCGGGGAAGTAGATCTCCCCGAAATGGACCAAAAGCGTGTCCGGCTGAGAGCCGTCTCCCATGCCGTTGTCGTCGGCAAAGCCGCCGCCGTTGATGCCGGCCACGCCGCCCAGAGCGTCGATATAGTCAGTCAGCATATAGCCCTGCCAGTAGGGCATGTCTGCCGGGCAGCCCAGCACCACCCGGGAGGGGTCCAGCACGATCATCATATAGCCCACGTAGCTGCCGCCCTTGATGGGCACCAGAATGATCCCGTCGCCGTCGTCATCCACATAGCCCCATGCGTCGGTATAGACCTCTTCGCTCTGCACGGGGATCTCCACGGCTACCAGGGAAGCATCCGTCTGGATCTCCACCGTCTCGGCAGGCGGGTTGATAATGGCCTCCACCTCTTCCTCGGTGAGGAAGAAATTGGCCAGAAAACCGATGGCGCTGGTCTCCCGCACGGAGCGGACGAACTGATCCCGCGCCGTTTCGGAGGGACCCTTGCTCAGCAGCAGGATCGCGCCCACCAGAAGAACGGCGACCACCGCCACGGTCGTCAGCAGCACGGCCAGCATGCGCAGCAGAAAACGACCCAAACACCGGACCCAATTCAGTTTTTCGGTTTTCTTCTCTTCCATGATCGCTCGTCCGTTCCTGAATACTCTTCTCCGCAGAGAAAGGGAAAAACCCGGGATCTGGCTTTTCATCGTGTGAGCCGCGCAAAAACACCCGGCGCAGCCCGCCTTCCCGCGGAAAACGGGGATCGCGTCTCAATAAAACAGTATAACATCCTTTGCAAAAAAAGGAAATCCCCATTTCCAAAACTTTCTGATTTTATCGTAAAACGATAAATAATACTTGACACACGGAAAACACCTTGCTATACTTTGGTCAAACTTGCAGAAAACCGTCTATGCGATCCAAGCGCGGCAAGAGGAGGCTTTGAAAATGAAACAAAAGGCATTGTCCAACTGGCTGAAATTCATCATCATCGGCGTGGGCGTCTGCGGCCTGGTGGTCTATCTTCTGGTGGTCCCCATGCTGGGGCAGACCGTCGCCGCGGCGGAGGACGGCATGTTCGATCATCTGTACTGGCCCTGGCTGGTACTCATCTGGGTCACGGCCCTGCCCTGCTACGCGGCGCTGGCCTTCGGCTGGATCATCGCCGTGAACATCGGGAAGGACCGGTCCTTCTCCGTGGAAAACGCCCGGCTCCTCAAATGGATCTCCGGTCTGGCCGCCGGGGACGCCGCCTTCTTCTTTCTCGGCAACATCCTCTATCTGCTGCTGGGCTGGAGCCATCCCGGCGTCACGCTGATGAGCCTGATCGTCATTTTCGTGGGCGTTGCCATCTCCGTGGCGGCGGCGGCCCTCTCCCATCTGGTGATGAAGGCGGTCCTCCTCCAGGAGCAGGAAGATCTGACGATTTAGGAGACCGCCATGGAGGGAGAGATCGTTTTCAACATCGACGTGATGCTGGCCAAGCGCAAGATGAGCGTCACGGAGCTGGCCGAGCGGGTGGGGATCACCCTGGCCAACATGTCCATCCTGAAAAACGGCAAGGCCCGGGCCGTAAAGGTCAGCACCCTGCAGAAGCTCTGCGAGGCCCTGGACTGCCAGCCGGGGGATTTGCTGGAGTACCGGAGGAATTCGGAATTGCCATAGGGGCTGGCGCCTCGAAAGCCCGCGGCCACGGGGCAACGCCGGTTCCTCCGCAGGGGCGGGCTTGTCCCTCCCGCCGACTAAGCGCCGACGCTCTGTCCCGCGCCGCCATAGGCCTCTGCGGCTCTCGAATCGAGGCAGAAAGGAGAACGGTACTATGAGAAAGAAAGGCCTTTGCCTATGGATCCTCTTCGTCGCCGCGTGTTTGCTCACCGGCTGCGCCGCAGTCGCCGTGTCGGTTCCGAGGGTGGAGCAGCAGATCCCGGCGGGTTATCTGCAAAAAGAAGAGCATTTCGAACCGAATAGTTTTCAGGACTATACCGACTACTGCAAGTATTGGTATTCCGATGCAGAACCTTTTGAGCAGGACGAGCGTTGGCACAACGTTTCCGAGGAGGAGATCGGAGAGCTCCGGGGCTATTTCGAAAACTTTCGGGGCTGGATGGAAGCAGAAAAGCGGCTGGACGAATATGACTTTGACTCGAACTGCATCGGCGCGGGCGATTCTGTGCGCATCGAAATCGGGTATACGCCATGGAGTCGGTACGACGATTATACGGTGTACTTCTTTGACGCGGAATCCGGGATTCTGTATTACATCCATAACAACATATAACAGGAGCAACAGATAATTCCTCATTTCCCGGTGTGTCGTCGGTCACCGTTCGGCTGCGGAGAAAGAAAAACGGATTGCCACAACAGTGACATCGGTCACTGGTTCGCAATGACAGCTTTGGGAAGATCCCCACTCTGTCATTGCGAGCCAGTGCGAACACTGGCGTGGCAATCCGTTCATTTTTTTGCTGCGCTTTTCTACTCCAGCTCGAAGGCGCCGGTGTAGAGCTGATAGTAGGTGCCCTTCTCGGCCAGGAGCTTCTC
>JAEEGL015937298.1_pt1 | contig 11298 bp, 7 predicted proteins | sample 9134231 | NCBI WGS metagenome assembly JAEEGL01 (sample SAMN16246548, study PRJNA631951) | gut metagenome | biome: gut microbiome; feature: rumen; material: fiber-attached | host: Bos | place: Iran: Karaj | collected 2018-10
AAGGAGATGGATCACCGCAAAACGCGTTACGGTATGTGTGTCCGACCATAACTTGTTCTTACGCATGTGATCATGGATAGGAGTGCGCGTGTTGGCCAGTATCTTGATCTTTAGGAAACGCAGCAGGGCAAGTTTGAGCAGGCCGAGTCCGCCGTCGATGATAAATACAAGGCACAGAGGGATGTAAATAAGCGGAGCACCGGTTTTCATCGCGCATATCGCGAAGAAAACACCTATCGCGCGCGAGCCGGCATCGCCCATAAGGAGGATCGAAGGACTTGCGTTAAACAGCAGATAGGCAGCCAGCGCACCGGCAAAGATAAGCACAGCGGGAATGAATTCGTTCTTCTCAAGACAGAACATCGCAAACGCGAACCCCGACAGGCTGATAACCGACAGCGTCGAGCTCAGTCCGTCCACACCGTCGGTACAGTTCGTAACATTGACCGATCCCCACACAAGCATCGTGCCTGCGATGATATACAGCCAGGAAGGCAGGGTCACGGTCTGTCCGATGATGAGAAGATTGAGATCGGAGCCGTTATAAACAACAAAAGTAAAAGCGATCAAAAATGAAATGAGAAGGTCGATGAGTCCTTTTTTCAATTCTCCCCAGGGAGCTCTTGAAGCATCGTCCAGAAAACCGCTGAGCATCGCAAGCAGGAGAAGGCCGGAATAGATCGCATTTTCGATCGAAAACGGCATGAAAACAAGCATCAGAACGCTGACAACACATACGAATATTATCCCGGCTCCGCGCGGCTTACCCTTGGCGGCCAGCGCATTGACCGCGAAAGCCCGGCCGATATCGGTCGGGAGCTTGGATTTTAATGTCATTGTAAGTACAAACGTAAGAATGAATGAGGTCACGATACCTATAAAGGTGATCAGGGATACGTGATCCTGTGAAAATAAATAGTAAAGCATAACAGTCCTTTCGGTTACAAAACATAAATTTAACTTATTTTACTATATTTTTTTAAAAATGAACATACCGAACCGAAAAAATCCTCGAAATGTTGAAAAAAACATCAAAGAAGGTTAAGATAGCAGGTAGAAAAGCCGAATATATTTATAGAGGATTATTCCCGGTTTCTTTTGAAAGATGTGAAAGGATAAGGTGCTCCATGAAGAAAAATTTCATTCGCATTATCAGATATATCACAGTTCTGTCAGTAATGAGCCTCATAGTCATTGCCGGCAGTATTTTTGCGCGTCCGGAAGCGGCCTATGCCGAAAGCGGACAGTTGTCAGTGACCGAGATCAATTATGAGAACAGCACCGTAACGGTCAAGCTGTCAAATGATGACAACGCGGTCTACATTTCCGACGCAAAACAGAAAAAATGGGAATACGTTCCCGTGCCCAAGGCCAATGACGGAACCGTTACCTTTGATATTTCCTGGATATCGGTAAGCAAGGATTACACTCTCTGCATCAAAGGAGATGCCAGCAAGGAAGCTGCAAGCGTAGTCCTTCCCAAACAGGAAAGCAAATTCAAGGTAAGCTATGATGTGGCTTCCGGACTTGTTTCCTATACCAACGATCATTCCAGGACCGTACAGTGGAAGAAGAAAAACGGATACCGCTGGAAAACGGCTTCCTCTCCCGAATCACTCAAGGCGATATTTGACGGGATGATAACAAACGGAGCCACAGTCGTTTTCAGACTTGCACCGGTCAACGGAAGCGGAACGAACGGCGGAGCAAGAGCCAGCAAGGAAGTTACCGTTACGATCCCGAAGAAAACATCGGCGCCGGTCATCACCGTCAACGATGCGCTCATGGCGATTTCGGCAAAAAAGGGAATGGAATACAGATACACCGACAAGAACGGCATTCCGCTCGATGTTTCGGCCGGATGGACAGAGATCGATAAGGACGAGAACATCCCCTTATCAAGGATCGCCGGAAAGGCCATCTGCTCGGCGGACGTAGTCGGTGCAGGATACAACGACGGAGAGGTTGAGGAAACGGAAGACCAGTATATACAGTTCAGACTTAAGGCAACCTCGTCCAAACAGATATCAAACAGCACAACGATCATGGTACCCGCTCAGGTCAAACTGAGCAATTCCGAAACCGAATCGTTCAGCCTTGAATACAAGAGCTCAAGCTCATTTGCGATCAAAGCCGGAATGGCCGGAGAGACAAACAAGTATGAATACTGCATCATCAATAAAGACGATATTGATGCGGGCATAACACTGGACAAACCCGAAGAGCTGACATGGAAAGAGATCAGCAGCCCCGATGAAGTAAGCATTGCCAACACCAAGCACAGCTGTGATGAAGGAAGCAAAGTCTACATCAGAAGGAAGGCTTCCGGCAAGCTCGGGGACGACGATTACAAGATAGCATCCAATGTTTACACGCTTTGCAGCGAAATCCGTTATCCGGGCGACGTGACCGCAGACGGTGACTGTGAACTCAGTACCATAGCGGGAACCTGCAGGAACGATAATTCTGAAGGATATCTTACGTTCTCGTTCTTCAGTCCGACCAACGGGACGATAACAAAGCTCAGATTCGGAAAGAGCGCTTCGGAATACAAAGAACTTTCTTCAAGTGATTTCAAGAGCGTTGTATCCGAAAATAATGATCAGTCGGATCCGGATACCAGGTATATAATCACCACGACCATTTATTCAACAGCTGGTCTTGAGAGTTATCTGAACAGCAATCAGGATACAAACGGAATAACACTTAAAGGCATGTATTGTATCGGTAACAGCACCGAATACAGCGGATTTGACGATGCACTCGTCAAGATTACATTATATCCCGCATCTTCGGCTATCAATCCGGGCGTTGAGCTGAAGGATAAGCTTAAGAGAAACCTGAGCCTGACGGATGCCGACAGGATCGGATATACCAAGAGCATTAAGCGCGTATTTATGTCCAACAGGACATATGGCGAGGAATATACCGATGATGCCGACCAGGAGATCTTCAGGACCGTGATCAGAGTCGGAAGAGCCGGACAGTCGACAACGGTAAGCAGCATAGAATACGACAGCATCAATATCTCGGGCAACAATAACTACAGAGTATATGAAATGACCGATACACAGGCCGGTGAAAATACCGAGTATCTGGTTGTGGAGTTTGATGCGGCGAAGATCGAGAAGATTTCGGGGATCACAGCAAGAGACACAGACACAAGATTTGTGATCACGCTTTCCAACGGAGAGAAGATCAGCGATGTATCCATGAACCTGCTCAGCAGCGCGAAACTGAAGAGCGGCTCGACCGGAGCTTCTTTCAATCCCGATCTGATCGATGAATACAAGAATGTAACGAATTCGACAAACGGCGGATCAGGTGTTGCACAGGAACCCAACCGCGATTATTACATTGAATACGAACTGAATATTCCCGGATACACAGGACTTACGGTTGTCGATGCAAGATTTGACGACACTTCGATCCTGTACGATACGGACAGCTCAAAAGGAAGAGTTTACCTGTCTGTAAGGAAGATCAAGAATTACATCGAAGGTATCGAGGAAATAAAATCGGGATACGTGACCATAGTATTCAGTAACGGATTCAGGATCACCAAGGGCTACAGACTTACGCTTTTGAGATAAGGAGGCTTTCAATGAGAAGAAAGATCGTTTTTACGGCAGCTTTTTTGATGCTGTTTGTTCTTCTGGCCGCAACAAGGGCAGGTATTGCCGTATCGGCCGACGAAGGAACTGCCGTTGAAGTCGGGACCACGGACTATGAAAACCTTGTGATGAAACTGTACCCCAATGACAATTCGATCATCTACATGTCGACCGATAACCGTAAAACCTGGGTAGAGGTTACAGGTGCTTCGGGGACCGATGACAGTACGGGAAAAGCATATGTTGAAATGGACATTTCCTGGGCTTCTCCGACTTCGAACGTCAAGATCTATTTCAAGGGAAACAATGTCAAGACCGAGACAAGCTGTACGCTTCCCAAGCAGGAAAGCCTGAAGGTCAAATTTGAAAAGGTTTCCGGTGATTTTGAGCTTACGGCCGGAAGTGATATCACAAATTTCTGGTGGAGAAAATCGTCCGATTATACCTGGAACTCGGTTTCCATGGACAAATCAAGCCAGGAATACAAAGCATTTTTGAAAACAGTCGAAAGTCTCAGATTCAAAGGCGCCAAGCTTGTATTCAGGACCGGACAGATCACCGGCACCGACGCTGAGAATATGGGAACCCGCCCGAGCAAGGAAGTGAGCGTATCGATCTCGAAATTCCCCGGCGCGCCCAATGTTAAACTGAATTATACAAAGCTCACATTCAATACCAAGACCGCAATGGAGTATACTACCGACATCGCGGGCGGTGTATGGCATGACTGCGAAAAGTCGATGGGACTTGACAAGATCGCTCCCCAGGTGTTCATCACCGGACAGGGAAGCGCTCAGCCCGCGACGATCTGGTTCAGGACCGCACAGACCGAGAAAAGATCGGCATCACTTATCAAGAGCGTTACTGTTCCTGCCCAGCAGGCCGCACCGACGATCGGCACCAAAGATAAGGATGTTATCTGCGCTGAGAATACCACATCGGGAAAGTTTGAGATTAAATTCCTCAAGGCTTCGGCATCGAATGTTTTTGAATACTGTGTGATCACACCCGATAAAACTTTCGAGCTGACCACTGCCAAATGGAAAACGATAAAGACCGTCAAAACCGTTAATCTTACCGAGAAGAAAGCTCCGGACGGAACAGTTATCTATGTAAGGCTTAAAGGCACCGCCGGAAACGCGAAGAAGAATATCGAAGAAAGGCTTCCTTCCGCATATGCTGTATTTAATGTAAAATGGACGGAGAAGGCCGAAGACGGAAAGAACAAAACAGAATAATGAAAAAGGACCGGAGCATCCAGAATGCACCGGTCCTTGTAAATTTCGGGATAGCTAAATAATCATTCGGTAACGTCCTTAACCGCGTCGGAAATATTGTTAAGAACATCCTTGGCTGCGTCGGCAACATCCTCTGCAGCATCCTTGGCCTTGTCGACAGCGTCAGAAGCAACCGATACATACTCGGGAGAATTGGAAGCATCCTCATCGTCATCATCGAGGTCGAAATCATCGAGATCGTCGATAAAATCATCATCGTCGTCGATATCCTGATCGTCAGCAACAAATTTTTTATATGCGTAGTATACGCCTGCGCCTACTGCAGCAAGAGCCGCGGTACTAAATAAGAATTTTCCGAATTTCTTCATTTCAATTGCTCCTTTCGAATTATTAACATGAAACGGGGGCAATCCGCTCCCGACCCTTTCGATATTATATAATGAAATTCCCAAAAAGTAAAGTGAATATTCGGTACAGCGTGACATATTGCTATTTATTACTTTTTATTTCAGCTTTTTTTAAAATAATGCTTGCATTTTCCGAATATCTGCGTTAAAATAACTTTTGTTGTAAAGATATAGCGCTATCGCCAAACGGTAAGGCAACGGACTCTGACTCCGTCATTTCAAGGTTCGAATCCTTGTAGCGCTGCGAGGGACTCCGGTAAAAATCGGAGTCCTTTTTGTTAATCGTTCCCCCCTCAGAACACAAAGAAAGGCATATTTATGGAATGGTTCTGGTATATCATAGCTTCGATCGGCGCCGGCATCGGTACGGGGCTGGCGGGACTTTCGGCCGCTACGGTCATGGTCCCTGTCCTGATCGTGCTGTGCCCTTCGTTTGCCGGTGAAACAGGAGCTTATCAGGCGACGGCCATCGCGCTGGCATCAGATATCTTAGGTTCGGCCGTGACGACATATACTTATGCAAAACATAAAAACATCGACTTAAAACGCGGCTGGATCATGCTTGCATGCACCCTCGGCATGTGTACGGTGGGCAGCTATGTGGCATTTATCGTCGGAAATGTTGTGCTTGGCGGATTTACACTGTTCCTGACATTTTTTATCGGTATACGATTTCTGGTAAAACCGGATACTAGCAGAAAAGACAGGGCAGTAAAAGGTGAAAAGCTTGATGCCAAAGGGATTGCGGTATCTCTGTTTTTCGGGCTGACTATAGGCTTTGGCACAGGCTTTGTCGGCACGGGCGGCGGAATGATGATGCTGATCGTGTTTACGGCATTCCTTGGAATGGAACTGAAAACAGCGGTAGGAACAAGCACGTTTATCATGACTTTCACCGCGCTTATCGCGTCGGTCAGCCATATTCTGATCCATCCGGCAATTGTGCTTGAGAAATGGAATGTTATGCTTGTCTGCATCGCTGCCGCTACGGTATCGAGCCTTGTTTCCGCCAGATTTGCGAACAGGGTCAAAAACCGCACGGTCGGACTTGTTACCGGCGCGGTCCTGACTGTTCTCGGTGCGGCAATGCTGGTACTCAATTACTGGAGTTTCCTTTCAAAATATATTCTTTTTGTCGATACGCTCCGGAATCTCGGAATACTTATCACATATATAATTCCGTGTGTTTTGATCCTTCTGCCGGTCAGGCTTTTAAAAAAGGTCCCGTCCTTTGTTTTTCGTAAATTACTGCATATCGTCGCTTTCACATGTGTGACGGTCATGATCCTGACAGCTGCGAACTGGGAATCTGCGGCACTTGCATCGATCGTTATCGCGGCACTTATTTATCCGGTCCTTTATATACTTGAAAAAGAATCATGGTATAACGGATTTTTCGTACAGAAAAAGCCCGGAGAGATCAGATCAAGTCTTTTGATGCTGTTTCTGATGTTTGCCGGAGTAACAGCGATAACATGGGGAATCTTTGACAAGCCGTATATTGCGGCCGCCGCGATCCTTATGTGGGGTACCGGGGATGCCGCGGCAGCGCTTATGGGCATTCCTTTCGGAAAACATAAGGTGAAATTTCGTCCTGTCAACGGTAAAAAATCCTGGGAAGGCAGCCTGAGCATGTTGGCGGTTTCTTTCATCTGCGGCTTTTGTGTCCTGTTTTTTTCCGGGCGGTTTTCGCTCCCGGCAGCGATCCTGTTCTCAGCCGTCGGTTCTTTCGGTGCCGCTGCAACCGAACTGTTAAGCCCGAGCGAATGGGATACCGTGACTGTCCCGACCGTTATCATGATCTTATTGCTTGCGCTGACCGGGATACCATCATTTGTCTGAACTTTTTTGGGACGGACAAAATGAACATAAAGTAACTAAAAGTTAGTTTTATTCAGTTGAGAAAAATATTATAATTTAGAGCGGTATTATTTTAACGTGAAACTCAAGAGGAGGATATTGAAAGTGAAGAAAATTGCTTTGACAGTTATAATGGCTATGATGATCATGCTTCTTGCGGCTTGCGGCAAGGGGTCGGGATCATCGGATAACGGAGGAGATGTAGTCAAGATCACACCGAAGGCGGATGACAAGCAGCAGAATAATGCTGACAACAAGAAGAATGAGACTGTACCGGAGCCTACGAAGAAGCCTGCGGATGATCCCGAGCCTACAGATGATCCGGAACCTACGGATGATCCGGAACCCGTCTATGATCCGGACGATCCCCTGAATGATGAGTTCTACAGCCCGGGACATGCATTTCAGGGAGTATGGATAGGCGACGGCTGTGTTTTACGTATAGTGCCCGAAGGCGCAGCTGATATCATTACAGCATATTTTGAATATACCGATGAGGAGACGTTCGGCAGCTGGCACGAATACTGGACCAATTACTCGGAGAGTGAGTTTGCGTTCATTTCTTCCGACGAAATATACCATTATTTCGACGATGAGATGGTTATCGATGTCATCGAGAACGAGAACCGTTTCGAAGTTCAGGGACTGGATCTTTATTGGGTCAATGAAGACATAACATTTGAACAGGTCTCCGAGAATGCTTATGATTTTGATCTGGCGGATTACTTCTTTAACGGTGAAAGTGAGCCGTATCCGGAAACCGGACTCACAGACGATGAGGCTCTTACAGCAGTAAAGAATTATTGTCTGGCCCAAAATGCCGAATTACAGAGCCATGTTGATGCGGACGAATATAATGTGTCCTGGGGAGTAATGTCGAGTGAAGAAGACGAGATAGTCGTATGGTTCAGATCTTATACGGGAGCATATAAATATTTCTATATAGATCCTGTCTCGGGAGACACATATGTTACGGAATTCGTTCCGTTAATGATGGATAATGAACAGATGACCGATGAAAAATTAAATGTACGGGATTATCTGGACTGAAATGATCCCGCACACTTTTTCAGATCTCCCCAAGCAGACCTGATCTGTACAGGACAGGCCGGAGTGCAAGATAAACGATAATAGCAATTACAGAATTGATGACTGCGTTGATGATCGTTGCATAGGTAGTTACAGCTATCAGTGCATTGATCGCCGACGCAGCTTTTTCTGCATTGGGCGTAAGGATCGTGTACCAGAGGTATTTGAGCGAGGGCTCGAAAACGCAGTTGAATACAAGACCTGCAAGAGCCGAGAAGATCGTCCATCTGAGGACGTAAGGCTTGTTGTGGTTGCGGGACAGATGCGCAAGCTTGTGAGCCACAAGGCCAACGATCAGGCCGATCACAAGTTTGCAAATGAAGGTTCTGGGCGCCGATGCCGAAAAACCGCCGAGGATATCGGCAAGGGAAAGGCCTATCGCGCCTGCAAGTCCGCCGTACAGTCCGCCGAGCAGAAGGGCTCCGAGAACAACGAATGCATTTCCGACATGGATCTTCGTGCCTCCGGCATTGATCGCGGGAAATATCGCGTAACCAACATAGCACAGAGCAGCCATAAGTCCCGCATAGGACAGTTTCAATATAGTTTTGTTCCTCTCATAAATTGTCATGATGATCTCCCTTTCCTTGTCCGGTAGTGCTTACCTAATGTAAAAACGCATGCCGGATCAACTTTTTCCTCAAATTTCATAACCCAATATATCACTTAAGTGGCATTGTGAAAATTACCAGAAACGAATAAAATTATAAGGTCAGATATAATGTTTGATTTATGATATTTTATGGTATAATATACATAATACTTAATAACCTTTATAGACTGTAAATATCCGTGCCATACGTATCTTACGGATATCCGGAGCCGGCTGCCGGTGAAGGAGCAGTAAGGAGGATCGCATGCATTATGAGAAATTTTCCGATCGGTTCAGGATCGGGTCGGAAAAAGAACTGATCGAAGCGGTCAATAAACTCGGCTTTGTACCTTTTTTCGAAAATGAGATAAAAGGTTTCTCGCTTGAAGAACATATCGGAAAAGGATGCTGGTACACCGACGGCGACAACGGGTTCTGGCCCGCATGGGAATGGAAAGGGCCGGTGATCCGCGGGGCCGGGTGCGCATATGGGAAATTCCTGTGGAACAAGGCGACATATATCAGTGCCGAATGGTTCCCGGATTGTGCCAATTACAGAAGAGACGGCTATGATTTTGACGCGAGATATGAGGACGGCCTTGCGTCCCGCGATGACAAATATCTGTACGAACTGCTGGATGCAAACGCGCCGATACTTACAAAGCCCTTAAAGGCCCTCGGCAATTACCGCAAAGGCGGAAAAAAGGGATTTGACAGCTCGATAACCCGTCTTCAGAGACAATGCTATGTTACGGTAAGTGATTTTACAATGGCTGTAGACAGGTTCGGAAATGAATACGGATGGGGAATTGCCGAATATTCAACTCCCGAGAGATTTCTCGGACAGAATTTTACCGAAAATGTTTATAAAAGATCCCCGGAAGAGTCTTATGCAAGACTTGTCGCGCATTTTACGAAGATACTTCCCGATGCGGACGAAGGAATGATTGCGAAGATGCTCGGATGAGGCGGGAAGTTGCATTTTTTACTGCCCGGAAAAACGGGAATAAAGAGGGAAAAAGCTACAAAAAGGAGGATAAACAGATGAAGAAGAGAGCTGCATTTGCTTTGATCCTGGTCGCAGTACTTACGATATCCGTTTTGGGCGGCTGTAAAAAGGGCGATGACAAACCGGATATAAGTGCTGAGCCCATAACCGGGACGGGGGACCAGACGGTAACACCCACGAAAGAACCTGCAGGTGATCCGACTGATATCCCGGCTACCCCTGACGTTACAGCGCAGCCGACAGACGAGCCCACATCAACACCGGAGCCGACCCCCGAGCCTGTGGGAATACCTTCCGATAAACTGACCGACCCCGAAGCTTCTTCGTGGATGGAAATTACGACTCCGGAAGGTATCAGGGCAGCCAATCTTTATGACATGTTCATAAAAGGCGGGGTTAAGGTAAAGGCAGATTCCGACGATCTTATGTATCTGCCCCGCGGTGAATATGATCTCAAAGAGCTTACGGACAGGATGTCCGCCGAATTGAAGGACAATCTGTTACCCGGGGTTGTTATCGATGCAAAATACGGGATACTTGACTGCGGAGCCGATCATTATCCCGAAATGGCTCTTGAGTTTACATTTTCCGATCCTGAAGGATATGATCAAGCAACCGAATATGTGATCATCAAAAGCGTTAATGATGAACTGACCGTGCTCGATACTTTCCAGAGCTATTACAGGGGCTATACATTGATCAACCGTTTCGGACATGTTGAGAGCGGAGGAAGTTCGGGAGCATCTTCCTCGGAATACGAGAGCAGATTTATAAATGCCGAAGGCAGGACGGTTGTCGATTTTATCAGAAATTATTTCTTATCGCTCGAAAAGCCCGTGATCCCGGATTATGTGCTTACATCGGAAATGTCTGCAGCGCTTGCGTCTTTCGGTGGAGGAACGGACGGTGAAGGTGATTATAGCCTGGAGATCTGGAGCGTCAATCCGATGAGTTCTTATTCCGCTTCATCGTCGGATTATGAGACTGCCCGCAGGGAATACCTTCAGAATGCGGTATTTATATTTACCGATGACAGCGGACGTTGTATAATGCCCGAGGATAAATATTATAAAGCATGCGAAGATCTTGGTCTCCATATTACTGCGGATCCGGATGTGCATGACAATATGGTCAGCGAAAACAGAAAGAAGCTTGGGATTACGGATATCCTGTTTGAGGGTGACGATCCCGAGTGGATCAGGATCGACGGCCTTGTTGAGCAGAATGCAACGGGCAATACAGGAACCGGAAATGCCGAAGCAGACCATCCCTATTCTGATTTCCTCGGAACATGGTATATGATGAGAGGAGAAGTGGAGGGCAGCGACTGGGAAGCATCAGAGGATCTGGTCATTCAATATATTACCTTTAACGAAGATCATACCGTAACCAGAAGAAGGGACTACAGTCTGGATGATTATTACGAGTATACGGGGACATGCAAATACTTTGTTGATCAGGAAGGCCACGGCACAGTTTTTGTTGATTA
>JAEEGL016518747.1_pt1 | contig 11298 bp, 6 predicted proteins | sample 9134231 | NCBI WGS metagenome assembly JAEEGL01 (sample SAMN16246548, study PRJNA631951) | gut metagenome | biome: gut microbiome; feature: rumen; material: fiber-attached | host: Bos | place: Iran: Karaj | collected 2018-10
CATAGCTGACTGATGAGCCGGGAGCGATTTCATAATTATAACCAGCATTCTTGATGATATATTTATCATCTTCTTTTGCCGAAATATAACCGTTCCATATTCCCTCTATATCACCGCCCGCATCATAGCCAAGTGACCAGTTGAGCATTGGTTCATCTGAAGTATTAGTCAGTTTGACGGTTACATTCTGATGACCTATCCATTCATTATTAACGGAATAGTCAACTGTGTACCCATCATAATCAAAATGATGATTACCAACTTCTGCATTTACCGATACAGTCGGCAATATTGATCCCGACATTACTAATGCCGAGATCCCTGAGATGATTCTCTTGAACAATGACTTATTATTTCTTACTTTCATTGTATCTACCTTTCTAAAATAACATAGCAATCACCATTATACAGTATTTTATTCATATGGTCAATATCTTAACACAAAATCGTAGATTTCTATAAATGAGAAATGAATGTATTCTTTTCATTTGTATAGTTTTTCGGTTGCAACGCAAAATCCTATGCGCAGCAAAGGGCAAACTTATACTGAGATTTATGAGTTCATCAAATCAAAAGGATACAACGGTTCTGTTGCAGCAATACGAATGTTTATGCAAAAAGAACGGGCACATGCTAAAAGGTCAGGTGTACATGTCGGAAAAGACTATATTCATAGGATTACGCTTTCACAACTTGTATATCGTAAACTGGAAGATGTAAAGCTTATTACCCAGGATCAATATGAAGCCCTTCTTAAACAGTATCCGGAACTTGCCGCTTTATATGGCATCTTAAGAGATTTTCATCGAATCGTCTTCTCTAAAAAAGCAGAAGATCTCGAGCAATGGATAGAACAGGCATCTCATTTGGATGCAATCCCCGAATTAAGGTCATATGTTGACGGCTTGAAACATGATATATCCGCAGTAAAAAATGCAATTACGTTCGATTACAACAATGGTCTTGCCGAGGGCAGCGTAACCAAAATCAAACTCATTAAGCGAATAATGTACGGGCGGAATAGCTTTGCTCTGCTTAAAGCTAAAGTCCTGATGCATGAGCTTTTATACGCAAACAGCAACTAACATTGGAAAGAGCCTATTTGACGCTTACGAATCAGCAGATCATGGCAAAATCCCCCGTTGATAATTGACGAGGGATTTTATGTTTAACGTATAGGAATTATATGATAATCACGACAAAAATCGTTTTTGTATTACAATGGTTTATATAATGGTTATCTTCTATAAATCACTCTATAGTTAAAATATACCAGCTAGTATCTATCATTTCATATTTTGCTGAAGAAATAATTCTGCCATTTTCTTGTGAATCTATATAGTCTTTAGGGATATCTTTAGTGTAAACCAAATATATTCCTTTAATTGTATTAAACCGAAAAGAAATTTCGCAATAATTTGGATCAGCTTCCTTGATAATGTATGCCATCTTACCATTTTTGAATATTTTTTTTAGCTTAGGATAAAAATCAGGAAACATTTTTTCTGCATTTGGCAAATCCTCAGGGTATATTCCAACATGATTATTTGTAATACCAATTCTTTTTATCACATCATAGTTTTCAGCAATATATGTTAAGTCTTCCTTATTATTTATGTAAAAAGATTTAATATACCCAATAGGTAATGTAACTACATAATTATTGATAAAACAACATAGCAAAATAACCACTATTATAATGCCTGCTATTTTTTTATATCTGTCCATGAATATAATTGTAACTTTTCTTATATACGTTAAACATATCATATCCATACGAAATATAGTATTTATCTAGTTCATTATCTAATTCCCGTGTGTCTATGAATGAATATGCGCTTGCAGCGTTAACAGTAGTGAATTTAGTATATTCACCTGCATTCATATAAAATCCATACATTATGTTACCCAAATCTTCTAAGGTGATTAATTCCCCCTCATATACAAATGGCATCCCAGATATGAAGTATGGTAGGTCAGTTGACACAAATTCCCCATCAAAAAATTTGTTCCAACCTTTTCTAGTTTTTACATCATATTTTGCTCCGTTACGAACATTAGTAAAAGTCCACAGAAGATCTACATTCATCACATTACTACACACTAAACTATTATCATTATAGCTCAAATAAGGTGCATGACAATCAGAGTTAATTAATGATTCAATATTTTCGTTACAAATATGATAATGCTTATGAAAGTCTTGTGCGCCTATTTGTAGCATTTTATTAAATAAACTAGTTGCATCGTATATATAAATATCATCAAATTTCGAAAAAGTATTCCCTAATTTATAGTATTCTTTTTTTGTGAAATTATAACACAATATATCATTAGTTAATATTGGAATAGCATCATTGTAATCTTGAGGACAGTGAGATTTAGGAGAATACTTATTATCATAGTATTGCTTTGCGGCAAGTATTTCTTCTGAAAATGTAGAACCATCAAATAGTATTGCATCATCCGCCATTCCATTGTTGTACGCATTGATGATAATGCTATAATATGTCGAGAAATCTAACCCGTTCCCATTTGAAATATCTTCTGTATCAAAGCCATAGTTTATCTGGTATATCATTATTGATGTTTTTGTTTTTCCTTTAAATTTTCCGTATGGAGCTCTTTTGTTAGATTCAAATTCATCGTTCCCGATTTTTTCTCTAAAATCAGCTTCATCCATATCTAAAATCCCTAAATATTCTAATGATTTTTGTAATAAAGTGATTTTATTTTTGACTACATCTACATATGCCGGATTTATATTGTTTTCCAAAAAATACCCATTTAGATAGACCGGATCATCATAAAAATTTTCATACATATGATCATACTCATCAAGCATACTTAATGTCTTTGGAGAAAAAGCAGTCATCACTTTCCCGTTATTATTCTTACTTATTCTATTAGGATCCTCGTTGTCTAAGAATCCATCATAGTCAGTATCCTTATTACATGTGTCAGAGGATAAGAGAACAACTGAAAAATTATCAAATTCCTTTGCATTAACTTTAAACCTAGAAACATTTACTTTCTTTAGCTTTAGAATATCAGATAAAGAGGGTAAATCAAAATTCGAAGCATTGATTTCAAGTTTGGGAAACAATGTCGTCAATCTCTTAATATCGATTTCATCAAAATCTTTCAACTTATCTCTGTCATAATCCTGCTCACTGGTCATTGAAATCTCACCAAAATCATCAGGGAGATATTCAAAATCATTGGATTTGATTATTCTCTTTGTTTTCTTTGATGTAAAGATGTGGTTAGTTACAAAAGTATCAAATTCTATGCCTTCATCATCAATAGTCATCTCGTAAACAGAGCTTTCGGTAGAAAGAGATGAATAGTTTGAAGAATTTGTATTGCCTCTTGAATATACAAAACTTACATCAAGTCCGTTGTCTTTAAGAGTTGTGAGCATTCCGTTGGTAGCATTGCAGGCAGGTAAGCATCCAGCATCTACGAAGAAACAATAATGCCTGCTATTTTCATAATAATCAGGTGTAGCATAATTGCCTATCCCGCGTATAGCCTTTGTAAGATTATATTGTGTATTCTGATAAAGGGCTGTGTCGATATAAGTAATGCGATCTATCATTGCCGCAGCATCTTCAATGCTTTCCGCATAATTTGTCCCATTGATATTATTAGGGAAGACATCTCCCGTCCAGGATATAAAATGGATCCTTACAGCCGCATTTCTATCTTCTGCTTCTTTGAATATCTTGTCACAAGTACTTGTTAATTCGTTCTTTACATAATCAAGATATCCTACATTAGTATAGGGAACGATCACAACATCTATGTATTCATCATACTTTTTGTTTTCATCATTATTATGATCATCTTCATATCCCAGCAGAGTAGTATCCGGCTTTGCACCAATGCCTGCCATGGTGTTCATTGTATGCACATCGGAATTGTCAAATTCCACACCAAGCTTTTTGAACCATTTCTCCATGTCTACAAGGCAGTATGTACCGATTTCATCTACATCGGCATATACAAGGTTCAATGCTGTATCATGATGCGTTTCAATCGGGAGCATCATCCCGATATCATCAAAATATTTAAATACATTAAAACGCGTAATGCCGATAAGCTCTTCTGACTGGCTTGCATACGCCATATCAGAATTCGGGAGATAATTGTCATTAACCTCAAATTTTAGGGTAAGACCTTCTACTTTAAGATCATCAGGATAATGGAACTGAGGAATTATGCCCAATATAGTATCATTCCATACATATGCAGAATATCCGCTTTTATCGGAATAGAAATTATTGGTTGCATTACCTGCGGCAACAATATCGACGGAAAGCCTGTATGGGTTATCTTCTGTATTTATTGCCTGCATATTTTCACTGTCGGCTTCGATATGCTGAACAAAAGTATGTTCACTATCGGGTGTACCGTCTGTTGCGGGATTAAGCGGATCAAGTCCGAGAGCTATCTCGTCACCATCTGAAATACTGTCACCATCAGTATCATATTTCAGAGGATCTGTACCGTGTATTTTGACCTCATCATAATCAGAAAGCCCGTCCTGATCGGTATCTTTTTCAACTGGATTCGTACCAAGAGTATATTCTTCCTTATTGGTAAGCTTATCCTCATCTGCATCCTCATCAGCATCACTGATCCCGTTTTCATCGGAATCTGTTTTTGCAGGATCAGTCCCAAGGTTCATGACCTCATATCCGTCGGGAAGTTCATCTCCATCGGTATCAGCCTTGTTAGGATCGGTGTTGAAATAGTTCAACTCATAAACATCGGGCAGACCGTCATTATCTGTATCTGTCTCGTCTTCCCAGTTAATATCGGGATCGGGTTTTGTATTTTCCGAAACGACTGCGTTTACAGATACGGATCTTGATGCTGTCATACCTGCCTCTGTAGTCTGGGTAACCTTTATAAGATATTCTCCCGACTTCTCAGGCTTGAATGAAAAGCTGTTTGTATCCTTAATATCACAAGAGGATATTTCTTCGTCACCGAGCGACACTACAACCCTAAAGCTTCCGTCGGAAACATTTGTTTCCCATGCAGCATTGATATATCCTGTCTCGGTGTCATATTCTGCTGTAACACTCAGCTCGGGAGTTATCTTTATCACAGGTGCGGGAATATTCACGACAACAACGGAACTTTCTGCTATCCTGCCGTCTTTTGCAGTCTGCTTTATCCTGAAATAAACATCTCCGTTCACATCACTGCCGGGCGTAAATGTGAAAGTTTTCTTCTTTGTTGTGCCGACCGATACGTATTCTACATTATCTGTAGAATAGAAGACCTCATAAACGCCATTATTTACAGTCGAATCCCATTTAAGCTCCACAGTACCGTCAACATATTCTCCCGAAGCGGAGACAGATAATTCCGGCTTATCGGAATCATCGGCATTTCTGCCTGTCACGACCGTTGAAAGTGATCTATTGGATATAGATGCATCTCCATTTGAAGCACCTATAAATCCTATAGTTACCTGTGAATCAGGGGCAATAGGATTAGTCCAGCTTTCGGCAGCAATCTCATAATGACTATCTTCATGAGATATGATCCTGCCTCCCCAAAGGGAATTGATCTCAAATGAACTGTCAAAGCCAACTGTCCATGCCTCAAGCGGCTCGGATGATGTATTCAGAACTACGATCTCTCCCTGAAATCCCGTACCCCAATCATTGACTTTATTAAAGTTTACCACATAACCATCGGTCTTGTCAAGCCTTTTTGACAAAACTTCAAAAGAATCGGGAACAGAAAGATCAAAACCGGAAAGGGTATAACCATAGCTTACCGATGAACCGGGAGCTATCTCGTAGTTATACCCTGCGTTTTTTATAATATAGCCGGTATCATCCTTTGATGATACATTTCCGTTCCAGATATTCTCGATATCTCCATGAGCATCGTATCCCAGAGCCCAGTTAAGGATAGGCTCATCGGATGTATTGGTGAGCTTTACGGATACATTCTGATGTCCTATCCATTCATTGGTGACGGTGTAATCAATGGAATACCCGTCAAGATCATAGTGTGTTGTACCTGTTACAGCATAGGTATTTACCGCAGGCAGAACGGAAACAGCCATTGCCATTGCAGATACAGCAGAAACCGATCTTTTCAACCGGGCTTTTGTCTTTAAGTTCATTTAAACTCCTCCATTTGTTTGTGCAGACAACAGTTTTTGCCATTATCTGCACATTTTTTTTACTTGTCAAGCAATTTTGCAAGTTCCTCAGGCATTTCAGGCTCATTAAAAAGGAATCTGCAGCCAGGATGGATAGCAAGCACATTTAGTACAAATGCGAACGCAACTAGGCTGCTTCCATACTTGACAATGAACTTCTTGATCCTGTTCATCTAATCACCTCCATAAAGTCAGACAGTGTTTTAGCATACAGGATATTATAGCACAAAAATATCGACCGAACACAAAATTCAAGTGAACGGTCGATATTTTGCAATGAACGGTAATTGACAAAAAGTGATTTGGCAAGTTTGCCAACATATGCTGTGCAAAAAACTCAATATTCGGTAATATTTACCACCATATCAAACAGCAAATTTACAATTCTATACCCGGGTACTCTTTTTGTAGTATAGCTTTCCTATAATCATAGAAATAACTGCTATGCTCATAGATATAATGATCACATCTGACAGATCATTTTTGCGAGTGTCAAGTATTAAACAAAGTGCGCTGAAACCAACCACAAGGATGATCGAATGTATTCGATTCTCTCTCCTCTTATTATTGCTCAGCTTACGAGAAGGACTATCTGCAGGTGAAAGGAGAATAGTACATAAAAGTGAAATAACGCATATCACGGACTTTGTAAACAAATCAATTTCTATCCTATCATATGAAAATAATGTAAAAAGATATACAGCAAGTGAAATAATAAAGCATTCAGTGGAATTTTTGCAATGGATACCGCCTGCTTTACTACGTAATGTAAAGAATACAAGCATAAACATAAGCGTTGGGATGAGCTTTGCAGATATGATACCGGTAACCAATATCACCCCGATATTACATATAAGTTCAAACATTGTTTCAAAGCAGTAGGCATATAATCGCCTGTCCTTTTGGGATAAAATATTTCCTTCTATCAAGGTATCTGTGAAATATATACTCAATCTTTCAAACATAAGTCCCTCACAAAGGCAATATAATGGTCGCCTCACAGGACGATTCCTGACGGGAGATAGTGAAAACTCCGCCATATTTGTCACATATCGCCTGAACATTTCCTAATCCAAAGCCATGCATTATCTTATTCGGCTTATCAGTTTGAAAATCAGGATCTGTCATTCTTGTTGCCGCATTTACAATATTTATTATCATCCGTTTATCTGCTGTTATGATGGATATTGAAATCACACGATCCTCGGGATTCCCCACTTTACGGCAGGCTTCTATTGCATTGTCAAGCACATTTCCAAGCGCAACGCAAATGTCATAACGTTCAACAGTTATCGCATCTTTATCGATCCTAATATCGGTTTTAAACTTGATACTGTCATTTTCTCCATTGTTTATTGCATTGCTGACTAGCGCATCAACAGGAAGGTAACCTGTTGTGATACATCTGTATACACCTTTATTCTCATTCAATGCTTTATGTATGTATGCTTTTGCATCATTGTACTCTTTTTTGTCTATACATGAATCAAGATATATCAGATGATTATTCATATCATGAATGAGGCTGTATATCTTTTTGAAGTTCCTTGATGTCTGATCATACTTTTCTTCTTGAAATGAAAACTGCATCTCCAGATCCATTTGCCTTTTTTTGATGATCTCCGTTTCTATCAGATCATCCAACAAATAGTATACAACAAGATTTATTGCCATTAATCCGCCGCCCGACATACATATCCAGATCGTGGTTTTGGGGTCTCCATCATCAAGTCCTACAGTGATCATTAATAATGTAGCAATGCTTATGAGTGGCGTAATGATAAGCCGCAGTGATTCTTTAGCATTTAAGACAAGGGTTCTTTTTCTGATAAAGCCAATACATACTGTAATGATAAAAAAAACTATTAACTTTGATAATATACCGCTATAATCTCCCCGGCTATTCTCTGAGATGTTTTTAAAAGCGAACGAAATCACACAAAAGCTCACCATTTCAGAGACCATGCCAAATGCCAAATAAGACAGTACAACAAATGCTCTGGTATGCCATTTCGTCGTGTACATCATCGACAGTATAAAAAACATTAACAAAGATTTGGTCACATTGAATAGTGGACCGAGTTCCAACTGACTCATTGCTACATCTATTAGAAAAACAAATATGAATGTGCTTAACAATACCCCTTTATTGACTTTTGTGTTATTCTTACCGAAGCAGGCATTAAAAAAAGTAAATGTTGTCAACATGTCGAAGACAGTTATTATTCCTACTATAATCGTTTCTATTATGTTATACATCAGCGTTTATACCTCATTACCATATACTTTGAGAATGCTTCCTTCACTTCATTTATTCGTCTTCTGCTGACATCAACTGTTCTTCCGCTGGTAAATTCCATAACATCTCCATTAAATCTGCGTACATATTTCATGTTTGCAATACACGTCCTATGTACTAAAACGAAATACTTATCTTTGAGATTTTTACTAAGCTCTGCGATCTTTGCTCTGACATTTATCTGCCCTGTTCTTGTAAGTATTTTGACCATTGAGCCTTTGTCAGATTCGATACTTATAATATCGTCAAGGTGTATGATCATTTCATTTCCGTCAAGGGTTATCACAGTAATATTTGTTTCAAGACTTTTCAAGAAATTGATAAGCTTGCTGAGTTTCTCTTCAAAAAGGTCATACGATACAGGCTTACACAGATACTGTGCCGCCTGAACATCAAAACTTTCAGGCATGTATTCGGGATAGGAGGTCACAAATACTATCTGCACATTGTTATCGGGAATATCCCTGATAACCTGTGCAGTTTCCATTCCGCTGATACCGTCCATTTCCATATCGAGAAAGATGATCTGGTATGGTTTAGTATTTGTTTTATATTCTTTTAAAAGCTCTATGCCGCTTAGGAATGTATCTATACTAAACTCGACGCCTGTCCGTGATGAAAATTTTGCAAGATGATCTTTTATCACTTCTATCTGGTTTCTCTCATCGTCGCAGACAATAACATTATATAACATATTTCTGCCTTTCTTCAGAAAAAAAGTTTACAACCTATTATAGCACATTTTCATTTATATAGTCAAGTATACGAATGAACGGTCGATATTTTGTAATGAACGGTTGATACTCTGCTGCCTATGGGCATATCATTCCGATTTTGTGGTCACAAAATCTAAGCTTGCTACAAGCTTCCTGATCACTTTTTTTAAAATACCCTATTTTTCTCTCACAGTGCGATTATTATTCTCACTGTGAGAATTTTTGTTTTTCAGGGCAAAAACATTCAAATTTACAGAGATATGCTGTCACTTTTCGATGAGATATTGCTGTTTGACAGTAAAATGAATGTTTCCTGTTTTTCATCACCTACCAGACATTCAAATCTGCCTGCATCTGAATGCATATTTCCGATATTTTACCCTGTATGAAAGCATTATGCTGTCAAACACCTGAAAAAGCCGATTTTTCCTCCTCGGTTTTCAAAAATTTCCTTCACCTCCTATCACTTTTTATAAAAAATCATCGCAGACATATATGAACCCATGGTTATTTTTCATGATCCAGCATTTCTCTATGAAAATGAAAGCATAACATCGGAAAATATCCCGGTTTCAAAAAAATCACACATCCCCGCTTCCAATATCACCCTGACAAAAAATATCGGAGTGATCGGAGTACGAGATGTGTGATTTTTTATTTTTCGCCGCAGTTTGTCCCGTATTTTTCAAAAAAAGAGGCAAAATCAGTCAAATAGCAGTCCGTTTTCTGTCCGTGACCGCAGGGCTGTCTGTGGTATATAATAGAGACAGGCTAAGATGAGCTCAACAAAGCCAACATTATAAATATATAAGGGGACGGAAAGTACCGTCCAAGTTCAAAGGAGATGGTCTTATGCTTGATAAAGGTTGTTTACCGTGGGATAGCCAAAAACATGAACAGATTCAATATGCTTTTTGCTTGTGCAAATCTGCTTATGTGTATCCGTGCCGGACGTTCACTTGTACCGGTTACAGGCTAACTATACCCATATGCGGCTAATATAGCCGCATATGATAAATAATTTTCATAATCATCAGGATTTATAGGGATTCTGCCTTGATTATGTTACTATTTTTATCTATTTGCTTGTTTAATTATGTCATATTTTTTTCTAACTTGCTTTATTCAGTGTTTCCCTAACTTTTCAAAAATACTCCAATAGACTAAATCAGACTTTCCAATTTAGTCTATGGAGCTGCTTAGACTTTATTATACACAAGATTCACTTTTATTGGAAGTCGCGGATTATTTGACACTTACGGTTATAGCTTGATCTAAACAATTTTGTATAGATATTATGGTAGCTTTTTACTTTGATTATCCGGTTTGATAACCGTTATCCGGTATAGCTGATGCCGGGTTATCAAATTGTTAGCAGGGTGATAACAGCACGGCGAAATTTGAGGGAACAATGGTACTTGGTGGCTTGCTCCTAATTGGTATTATAGCGCAGATTTGGGTGGTTGTCAAGAGGAAATAATACCTCTTGCCTTTAATATTTCTAAGTTTACTGCATCCTCAATATCATTTCTTAGCATACGCATATTAGGGTAACTTCCTTCTCTTATTGCTTTTTCAAAAAACGGAAGCACGCCATTGCTTTCAATTAAAGCCTTATCTTCATCATCTAAACCATCAATTACTTCTGCATAGCGGCTACTTGCGATAGTAAGCTTATCCTCTATGCTAATTGGCTTAAAAATCACGACTTTAGAAAAACGTGAATAAATGGGTGTACCAAGATTCTTTTCGGCTTCTTCTTCAGTTCGATAATTTGTCGTGCATATTATAATACACTTTGATACATCAACAGAATAGTTTGTATCAACAAAAACTCCTTCATCAAACATTTGATAAAATGCATTGTAAAATGCAGGAACTACTTTATCAAATTCATCAAGAAGAATCACATTTGAACTCCGTCTGACTAATTCTCGAGCAAGACTATCCTCACCGTGTTCAGCACCAAAAATATATTGATACGCACTATTGGTTTGCTGCATCGAAAACTGTATTCTCACCATGTCTGAATTTAAACATTTGCTAATATACTTAGCTGTTTCAGTCTTACCAATTCCTGAATCACCTAA
>JAEEGL016636872.1_pt1 | contig 11298 bp, 12 predicted proteins | sample 9134231 | NCBI WGS metagenome assembly JAEEGL01 (sample SAMN16246548, study PRJNA631951) | gut metagenome | biome: gut microbiome; feature: rumen; material: fiber-attached | host: Bos | place: Iran: Karaj | collected 2018-10
AAAGGCCAATACCTGGTCTGTGCGCAAGGGCGGCAGGACCGGCCGTGTGGCGCAGCAGTTCATCAATTCTCTCAATCCGAAACTTTAAGTGAAATATTTTCATCTTAAACGTGAATAAAACTCGTTGACAGCAGAATGATAACGTGGGATAATGTTATGCATGTGAATCAGCATCGATGATCCGGCGGGCATGCGGGCATGCGCGGCGGATCCGAAGGGCCACATCGTTTCAGACCTTGCAGTCCGCGCTGCAAGGTCTTTCTATGATATCTGACATCGGAGGTATACATGAAACTCAGAGGAGCCAGAATTCTCATCGAAGAGCTGATCCATCAGGGCGTGACCACGGTATTCGGTTATCCCGGCGGCGCCGTGCTGGATATCTACGATGAGCTGTATAAATGCTCGGATCGCATCAACCATGTGATCACGGCACATGAGCAGGGCGCGTGCCACGCTGCTGACGGATACGCGAGGACTTCCGGCAAGGTGGGCGTCGTGATCGCCACCAGCGGTCCCGGCGCGACAAACCTGGTTACGGGTATCGCGAACGCGAACCTGGATTCCGTGCCGCTGGTCGCCATCACCGGCAATGTCGCCACAAGCGCGCTGGGCCGGGACAGCTTCCAGGAAGTGGATATCGTCGGCATTACCCAGCCTATCGTGAAGCACAATTTCATGGTGCGTACCGTTGCGGAGCTGGAGCAGACCATCAAGGAAGCCTTCAAGATCGCGAATTCCGGCCGAAAGGGGCCGGTCCTCATCGATATCCCGAAGAATGTGCAGATCGGCGAGTGCGAGTACGGCATCGCGGTGCTTCCGCAGATGCCGGAGAAGCCGAGGCTTGCCTATAACAGGGAAGCGGTGCTGGAAGCGATCCGCGCCGCCAGGAAGCCCTTTATCTACTGCGGAGGCGGCGTGATAGCCGCGGAGGCGGAGGCGGAGCTTCTGGAGCTGTCGAAGCGGCTGGACGCGCCGGTGGGCCTCTCCATGATGGGAAGGACCGCAGTTCCGGATTCTTATGAATATAACCTGGGAATGTGCGGCATGCACGGGAACTATGTTTCCTCCAAGGCCCAGTCCGAGTGCGACCTGATGATCGCCGTCGGCGTGCGGTTCTCGGACCGCGCGACGGGTGATACCCACGAATACACAAAGAAATGTGAAGTTATCCACATAGATATCGACAGGTCCGAGCTGGGCAAAAGCATCAATCCGTACCTGCGGGTGCAGGGAAACCTGAAGGAGATTCTGCAGGACCTGCTGAAGGATATCCAGCAGCAGTACCACGCCCAGTGGCGCAAGGCCATCAACGAGTACCGGAAGGTGCCCGCTTCGGAGCCGTCCAGGGAAGGCGAGTTCATTCCGAAGAACATCATCGAGGCTGTCCGGAAGACAGTGACGGATGACACGGTGGTGGCGACGGACGTGGGACAGCACCAGATGTGGACGGTGCAGTTTTATGAGTTCCAGAAGGCCAGGAAGCTGCTCACCTCGGGCGGACTGGGCACTATGGGATACGGCCTGGGCGCCGCCATCGGCGGGTGTATCGCCAACGGGCGGCAGAGGACGCTGCTCTTTACTTCCGAGGGAAGCTTCGGGATGAACCTGAACGAGCTGTGCACGGTCGTGACCCAGAAACTGCCGATCACCATAGTGATTATGCATAACGGCGTTCTCGGCATGGTGCGCCAGTGGCAGGGAATCTTCTACGGCGGACGGTATTCCCAGACAACCCTGGACCGGAAGACAGATTTTGTGGCGCTGGCCGACGCTTTCGGCCTGAAGGGATATGCCGCGTCCTCCATGGAGGAACTGAATAAAATCCTGGAGACCATCAAGGACGATGCGGAGGGAGCTTACCTGATTGACTGCCATATCGATATGGATGAGAAGGTATTCCCGATGATTCCGCCGGGCCGCTCCATCAAGGACATCATTCTGAAGGATTAAAAGCACAGGGAAGAGGCTTGACATGAGTAAATTTACCATTGAACTGTTCGTCAACAACAAATTCGGCGTGCTGAACCGGATTACCGGCCTGTACGCGAAGCGCTGCTACAATATCGAGACGATTCACGCAGGTCCCACCGAGGTTCCGGGAGTGACCAAGATAGAGATCGTTTCTACGGGTGATGAATACCTGAAAACGCAGGTTGTCGCGCAGCTGGAAAAGCTGTATGATGTGCGCAAGGTGGAGATCACCAAAGAAGAGCCGTAAGGGAAGTACAAAAAATTTCAAATAAAAAAGGAGTGTATCAAAATGGCTGCAGTAATGTACTATGAGAAGGATTGCGACATTAACATGCTTGACGGCAAGAAGGTTGCTGTCATCGGCTACGGTTCCCAGGGACATGCCCACGCTATGAACCTGAGAGACAGCGGCGTCGATGTCATCATCGGCCTGTATGAGGGCTCAAAGAGCGCTGCCAAGGCAAGGGAAGCGGGATTTGAAGTCTACAATACCGATGAAGCAGCAAAGCTGGCGGATATCATCATGATCCTGGTCAACGATGAGAAGCAGGCGGACCTCTACAAGTCCCAGATTGCTCCGAACCTGACCGCAGGAAAGACCATCGCATTTGCGCACGGTTTCAACATTCATTTCCACTGCATTGTACCGCCGGCAGACGTCAACGTTATCATGATCGCTCCGAAGGGCCCGGGCCACACTGTGAGAAGCCAGTATGTGGACGGCAAGGGCGTACCGTGCCTCGTTGCCTGCTACCAGGATCCCTCCGGTCATTCCATGGATGTTGCCAAGGCTTATGCGGCAGCTATCGGCGGCGCGAGAGGCGGAATCCTTGAGACCACCTTCCGTGAGGAGACCGAGACTGACCTCTTCGGTGAGCAGGCTGTTCTCTGCGGCGGCGTATGCGCACTGATGGAAGCAGGATTCAATACCCTGGTTGAGGCGGGTTACAAGCCGGAGAGCGCTTACTTTGAGTGCATCCACGAGATGAAGCTCATCGTTGACCTGATCTTCAACGCAGGCTTCGAGGGAATGAGATACTCCATCTCCGATACCGCTGAGTACGGCGACTATGTTTCCGGCAAGAGAATCATCGGCGCTGAGGCCAAGCAGGCTATGAAGGATGTCCTGGCTGAGATTCAGGACGGCACCTTCGCGAAGAACTGGATTCTTGAGAACAAGGCCGGCAGACCGTCCTTCACCGCTATGAGGACAAAGCACGCCAACACCCTGGCTTCCGAGACCGGACGCGACCTTCGCGCGAAGATGGGCTGGAAGCAGGTTCAGGATCTGGACGAAGCACGCTGATCTGTGTTTATCTCAGTGGGAGTCCAATCTCCCACTGAGATAAACGCTCCGCGAGGATGCGCACGCGCGCGGTATGGAAGGAGTTGCCTGACGGCAACCCGCGCGCGGCGCGCAAGTCCCGCAAGCGGGGCTTGAATCCGGGCTGAGATTTAATATCAGAGGAGCTGCCGTGGTCGCTGGATTGCGGCGGCTCCTTTTATGTGCTATAACAGATGCAAGACGCTCTCCATCTGCCGGATGCTTTTCGCATCCCGAAAAAGAGGAAGGACAGGGATACCATGGAACTGACATTAGACAGGGTATATCAGGCGGCACATGTGCTGAAACCGGTTGTAAAAAAGACGGACCTGGTCCACGCGACCAGGATCCAGACGAACTGCGATCTGTACCTGAAAGCGGAAAACCTGCAGAATACAGGCTCCTTCAAGATTCGCGGCGCATATTACAAGATTTCCACGCTCAGCGCGGAAGAGAAAGAGAGAGGCGTTGTGGCCTGCTCCGCCGGAAATCACGCCCAGGGCGTGGCCCTTGCGGCGACCCGTGCGGGCGCGAAATCAACCATTTTCCTGCCCTCCATCGCACCCATCTCGAAGGTGGAGGCGACCCGCGGCTACGGGGCCAATGTACGGATGATCGACGGCGTATACGATGACGCCTATGAGGCGTCCCTGAAGTTCCGGGATGAGACGGGGGCGGTATTTATCCATCCCTTCAACGACGTGGATGTCATTGCGGGACAGGGAACCATCGGCATTGAAATCTGCGACCAGATCCAGGACGCGGACGCGGTGGTTGTTCCCATCGGCGGCGGCGGACTGATCTCAGGCATTTCCTTCGTCATCAAAAAGCTGAATCCGGACTGCAAGGTGTACGGCGTGCAGGCGGAAGGCGCGGGAAGCATGTATCAGGCATTTCGTGACAAAAAGCTGGAGAGCCTGGACCGGGTCAATACCTTCGCGGACGGCATTGCCGTGAAGTCGCCGGGGGATGTGACATTTGACATGGTTTCCCGGTATGTGGACGACATCGTGACCGTCTCGGACGAGGAGACGGCGGCGGCGATCCTCACGCTGATGGAGAAGGAAAAAGTGGTTTCCGAGGGCGCGGGCGCTGTTTCCGTGGCGGCGGTGCTGTTCGGGAAGCTGCCCGTGGAAGGGAAGAAGGTCGTCTGCGTGGTCTCCGGCGGAAATATCGACGTGAACATTCTCGCCAGGGTCATCACCCGCGGCCTCATCAAGACGGGGCGCCGGGCGGAGCTGACCATTGAGCTTCTGGACAAGCCCGGCCAGCTGGTGGAGGTCGCCTCCATCATCGCCTCCCTCGGGGCAAATGTCACCAAGGTGGACCATAACAATACGGTCCAGAATACCGACATTAACGGGTGCTACCTGACGATCCAGATTGAGACGAGAAACTTCGAGCATATTGAAGAGATTCGTGCTAAACTGGTTGAGAAAGGATTTAAGCTGGTCTGACAAGGAAAGACAACTGAGGAGGATTTATGACAGGTGCCGATATTTTGGTGAAATGCCTGGAGGAAGAGGGCACAGAGTACGTGTTCGGGTATCCGGGCGTGGCGATCTGCCCCTTTTACGACAGTATTCTGAATTCGGATATTAAGACAGTCCTGGTGCGGGAGGAACAGCACGCGGCCCACGCGGCCAGCGGGTATGCGAGAATTACCGGCAAGGTAGGCGTGGTCGCGGTTACCAGCGGTCCCGGCGCACTGAATACCATCACAGGGATCGCGACGGCATTTGCCGACAGCATCCCCATGGTGGTCATCACGGGACAGGTGGACAGCCGGCTCATGGGAAGCGATGTTTTCCAGGAGGCGGATATTTCCGGCGCCTGCGAATCTTTTGTCAAATACAGCTATATCGCCAGAAAGGCCTCGGATATTCCGAGGATCATGAAGGAAGCCTTCTATATCGCCAATTCCGGGCGCAAGGGACCGGTCCTGATCGATGTCCCCATCGATATCCAGGAATCCCAGGTCGCAAGGTTTGCCTATCCGGACAGTGTGCAGATCCGCTCCTATAAACCCACTGTGAAGGGCAATGCTCTCCAGATCAAGAAAACCCTCAAGGAGTTCGAGAAGGCGAAAAGGCCTGTTATCTGCATCGGCGGCGGCGTCCACCTGGCGGGCGCGGCGAAAGAGGTGCGGGAGTTCGCGGAAACCAACCATATACCGACGGTATGCACCATGATGGGGCTGGGCGTGATGCCCAGCAACCACTGGCTGTTTTACGGGATGGTCGGGAATAACGGGCAGAGCTATTCCAACCGCGCCATGAACGAGGCTGACCTGGTCCTGATGGCCGGGGCCCGCGTGGCGGACCGCTCTATCGCCCGTCCGACGGCCATCACCGACAACAAGGTGCTGATCCATATCGATGTAGACCCCGCGGAGATCGGGAAAAATGCAGGCGCGTCCATTCCCCTGGTCGGGGATATCCGGAACGTCTTTGAGGTCCTGGGAAGTGAGCCGGTCACGGCGGATTATTCCGCATGGAACGCCACCCTGGCGGATTACCGGTCGCAGCAGCGCGAGCTGGATGTTTCCAGGCTTGCGGACGGCGTCCACGTCCGCGAGGGGAGCACTGTGACGCCCGCCCATTTCGTGAGGATGCTCTCCCTGCTGATGGATGAGGATGCCGTCTATGTGGCGGATGTCGGCCAGAACCAGCTCTGGTCCTGCCGGAATTATGTGGCGAGAAACGGGCGTTTCCTGACTTCCGGCGGCATGGGCACCATGGGATATTCCGTTCCCGCGGCCCTGGGAGCGAAGCTCGCGGATCCCGCCCGCCAGGTTGTGGCGGTCTGCGGGGACGGCTCCTTCCAGATGAATATGATGGAGCTGGCTACCATCGCGGAGTACCATATCCCGGTGAAGATTGTGGTGATGCGCAACGAGGTCCTGGGCCTGGTCCGCCAGTATCAGCATTTCAAGTATCACAGCAATTATTCCGTGACGGATCTGGGGAGCCACCCGAAGCTTAAGAACATTGCGGAAGCCTACGACATGAAGTATTACCGGCTGGATGAGGACGAAGCCATCACGGATACCGTGAAGGCGTTCCTTGCGGATGACACATCCGCCCTGCTGGAGTGCGTTATCGATCCCAACGAGGTGGTATGATATGAAACGAATCTATTCCGTGCTGGTAGAGAACAGGGCCGGCGTCCTGTGCAAGGTGGCCGGGCTGTTCTGGAGACGGTGTTTTAATATCGACTCCCTGGCTGTGGGTGAGACCGAGGACCACGCCGTTTCCAACATGACTATTGTTTCCAGCGGAGACCAGAGGACGCTGGAGCAGATTGAAAAGCAGCTGAACAAAAAGCTGGATGTCATCAAGGTCCGCACCTTTGAGGAGTCCGAGAGCATCAGCAGGGAGCTTCTCCTGGTGAAGATACACTACAACAGGGCGAACCGCCGGGATATCATGGAAAACTGCGAGATCATGAAAGCGGAGATCGTGGACATGTCCAAGACCCAGATGACGATCCAGATGTGCGATACCCCGGAGCGGGTACAGATATTTATTGATACGCTTAAGTCCGTCAGCATCGTGGAGATGGCGCGGACGGGCACCCTGGCCCTCTTAAAGTGCCGGGAAGCGAACTGACCGGGGGAATCTGCCGATGGAGTTCATGTATAAATTTGGCATCGCGGCGGCCGTCATGGCCGCCACCTTTATTGCCGTGGTGATCTGCTACCGCTTTTTCGGGCGGCTTATGCAGAAGAATCCCCGGATTCACCTGCGTTTCCTGCGCAGCCTCGCCGGCACCGGCATCCTGCTCCTGGGCGTCTATATCGCCCTGGCGCCCTTCGAGATCGCCCGCGGAATGAGCAAAACCATTCTGCAGAGCGGAACCCTCATCATAGCGGTGGCCACCTTCGCGGCGCAGAAAGCGCTGGGAAATGTTATCTCCGGGTTTTCCCTGTCCGCCTCGCGTCCCTGCGATATCGGGCAGAAGATCAAGGTGGTATCCGGGGGCAGCGTCCTGGCGGAGGGTATCGTCAAGGACATGACCATGCGTCACGTGGTGATTGATCAGTATGACGGGCAGAGCTGCATCGTGCCCAACAGCGTGATGGACAATTCCGTCATCATCAACACCAACTATGTGGAGCAGGTAGGCAACTATATGGAATTTGAGGTGGCCTACGGGACAGATATCGAGAAGGCGAGGAAGGTCCTCGGGGAAATCCTGAAGGGCGAACCTCTCCTGTTAAACCCCGAGGGGATCAGTATTTTTGTCAACCGCCTGACGGCAAATGGCTTCGTCCTGAAGTTTACCTGTTGGACCAGGGACCTCAACGACTCCTTCCGCGCCTGCAGCAACATCCGGCAGGGCGTGCTGGAACGGTTTCCGGAAGAAGGCATCGATATTCCCTATAATGTTGTGGAGGTGAGGACCGGAGAATGAAGAAACTGCCGAGGGATCCTGTGATGTGCCTTTCCGCGGTCAACGCGGCCCTGCGGGACAGTTCCGAAAGCCTGGACGAACTGTGTGCCGCCTGGGGGGAAGAGAAAGAAGAGCTTATCCGCCGGCTGGCGGAAGCGGGATTTGAGTTTGAGGAAGAGAGACGCCGGTTCCGGTAAAACGGATGTCCGGCGGAATAAAGGCCAGATAAAAGAGATGCGGTGAAAACACGGCTGCCCGTGAGAGGCAGGTGTTTCACCGCATCTGTTTTTTATGCTGCATCAGAAAGAAACAGTTTCTTTCCGGCCGGATCAGAACTTATTTACGCCCCGCGCGTCTTCCGCGGCGGCCTTTACCTCCTCAAGGGAGGCATCTCCGGCAGCTTCCACCATGGCGGCGACGGTTCCTTCGGCGAAGGGGCAGTCCACCATGATAATCTGCGGATCACCGATGTCTTCGAGAACCATCTCAGTGGTCATGCAGGAGCTTCCCATGTCCGGGATGATAAGGACGCCCTCGGGGGAGCGCTCGCGAATACGGCCGATGGCGGAGGCGATGCGCTCATAGTCGGTGCCGACACTTCCGTCAGGAAGCCCGCCCGCAGCTTCCACCGGAACATCCGGCGCCATCATATGTCCGAGCTCGGCGGCGCCTTCCGCGAGAAGCCTGCTGTGAGAAACAATAACAAATCCTACCATAATCAATACCCCGCAGCGATGGCCTGGAGCAGGACCGTGAAGCTGGTAGCGCCGGGATCCTGGTGGCCGATGGACCGCTCGCCAAGGTAGCTGGCGCGTCCCTTGGTCGCGATGATGGTTTTGGTATATTCTACGCCCTCTTCCGCAGCTTTCACGCCCGCGGCGAGAACGGCAGGAGTGTCTTTCCCTTCCGCAGCTGCGGCTTTCATGGCTTCCTCGGCGGGAATCATGGCATCCAGCATGGTTTTCTCTCCGCGCACTGCCTTGCCTCGCATCTGGACGCCGGCGATGGCCTCATCCATCATGACCAGGAAATCTTCCATACCTATCTCATTCTTGCCCGCTGCCTTGGCGCCGGCCTTCATGAAGGCTGTGCCGTAGAGGGGGCCTGAAGAACCGCCGACGGTGGAGACCAGGTCCATGCCGACTTTCTTCAGGATGGCGCCGATATCTTTTCCTGCGAGTCCCGGAAGGTCTTCCCCGACCTTCTTGAATCCGCGGGCCATATTGATGCCGTGGTCATTGTCACCGATTGCCGCGTCCAGGTCGGTCAGGAACTGGGCATTCTCTTCGATAGCTGCTTCCATTGCGGAGAGCAGTTCCAGTACTTTTGCGCTGTCTGTCATAGTAAAGCCTCCAGGATCAGATCTCTTTCAGGGCCGGGGTGTCGGCCGGTGCATCCAGCAGTTCTTTCAGTTCGTCATCAAGACGGAGCAGGGAGATGGAGAAGCCTTCCATTTCCAGGGATGTCATGAATTCGCCTACCAGGGTCTTGTAAACCTTGATGCCCTTTTCCGTAAGAACATCATTAACCCGGTTGTTGGCAATGAGCAGCTCCATCAGAGGAGTAGCGCCGCAGCCGTTGATCATGACAGCCACTTCTTTTCCGGAATAATCAATATCAGCAAGGATCTTGTCCAGCATCATGTCTACGATCTCATCCGCGGGGCGAAGGGCTTCTCTGTGAGTTCCGGGCTCGCCGTGGATTCCGATGCCGATTTCCATCTCATCTTCTCCGAGCTCAAATCCGGGCTTTCCTGCAGCGGGAACGGTGCAGGGACGGATTGCCATACTCATGGAGCGGACATTGTCGATGACCTTCTGGGCAACAGCCTTGACTTCCTCGAGGGATGCGCCGGTTTCAGCCTTGGCGCCGGTGATCTTGTGAACAAAAACAGTTCCGGCAACGCCGCGGCGGCCGACCGTGTACAGGGAACCGTCCACGGCAACGTCATCATTCACAATAACTTCGTCTACGGTGATGCCTTCGTCGCGCGCCATATCTGCAGCCATCTCAAAGTTCATCACATCGCCGGTGTAATTCTTCACGATCATCAGTACACCTTTGTCTGTTGCGACGGCCTTGATGGCCTCATAGACCTGGTCCGGAGTCGGGGAGGTGAAGACAGCGCCCGGAACGGCAGCATCCAGCATACCTTTGCCGATGTAGCCTGCATGGGCCGGTTCATGGCCGCTTCCGCCGCCGGAAACAAGGGCAACCTTGCCTTCCTTCTTCTCGGCGCGCGCCAGGACATTGGAGCCTTCCACCCGTTTCAGATAACCGGGATACGCCTTGCGGAGGCCTTCGATCATCTGCTCTTCAACCAGTTCGACGGAATTGATGATTTTTTTCATGACAAGCTTCCTTTCTGCGAAATATTTCGCATATATAGTGATATTGCACATGATAATGGCGCGCAGTGCGCCGAATTTTATATATATTTTACCCTGTTTAGCACGTATCGTCAATGGATAGCGGAAAAAGGAGCGCATAAAAAAACAGCCGCATCACCCGGGATGATGCGGCTGTCATTCTGAGGAATCAGAAGCGGAATACGACGCCAATTACAGCGGACAGGGCCAGAAAAGTAATGGGGTGCCATTTGAGCTTCCGCAGTCCGAAGAAAAGGAGGACGGCCAGAATGATGGCTTTCAGATCCAAAACTCCGAGAAGGCCGCCTTCCTTCCAGGCGTGGATGTGAATCAGGCAGGTCCTGGCCACATGGATGCCTGCCGTGGAGATCATGGCTACAGACGCTGCGCGGAGGCCGTAGAAGGCATGGTCGACGAGGGGGTTGTCCCTGAAACGCTCCAGGATCCTGGCGATAATCAGGATCACGATAACACACGGTGCCGCGAGAGACAGGGTGGCCAGGATGCCGCCGGCGGCGCCGGAGGTTACATAGCCCGCGTAGGTGGCCATATTGAGGCCGATTCCGCCGGGAGTGCATTCCGAGATGGCGATCATGTCCGCGATGTCGGAGAAGCTGAACCAGCCATACCGGTCAGACATCTCATACAGGAAGGGAAGCGTCGCCAGGCCGCCGCCGACAGAAAACAGTCCCGCTTTAAAAAACTGAATACAGAGCTGCAGGAGGACAGGCATTATTTATCCCCCTTTCCGCCGGAGAGCAGGCCGAAAATACCCGCTGCGATGACAAACGCCGCCGTCGGGATGGTGATCGGAAGCTGTTTTGAAAATACCGTGAGAAGGAAAATTACTATATAGAGCAGCAGGGTCCGCTTGTCTACGATGGCCTTGCCCCACAGCTTCTGCACGGCCTGGAAGATCAGCATGCAGACACACACACGGATGCCCGCAAAGGCGTGCTGGACAATGGGATAGTCCGCAAAGTTGGTCAGGAAAGCGGCGATTGCGAGAATAATGAATATCGGAAGGGTGAGGAACCCGAGGGAGGCGGCGATTCCGCCCGGAATGCCGGCCCGCTTGTTCCCCACAAAGGTGGCGACATTGATGGAAATGATCCCGGGAGGGCACTGGCCGATGGCGAAATAATCCATGATCTCCTCGGTGGTGAGCCAGCCCCGCTCATCGACCAGCTCCCTCTCCAGAAGGGGGAGCATGGAATACCCGCCGCCGAAATTGAC
>JAEEGL016744816.1_pt1 | contig 11298 bp, 8 predicted proteins | sample 9134231 | NCBI WGS metagenome assembly JAEEGL01 (sample SAMN16246548, study PRJNA631951) | gut metagenome | biome: gut microbiome; feature: rumen; material: fiber-attached | host: Bos | place: Iran: Karaj | collected 2018-10
CTTCAGCGTCCCCTTGACGAGGTGGGTTCCGACCGGAAAGTTCACGGCCGCGACATTCATTGCCGCAAGCGGCAGCAGCAAACCTGCTAACTTGGCCATCCGCCAAAGCGCGCCACGCGGCGGTGGATTGATCTTGTTCATGCTACTTTCTCCTGGCTTTCAAAAAAAATACGCGATGCGACACAAAAAGAACCATACTTGCAGCCGTGAGGCCGCCAGCGCACAAAAGGTCACCATCTTGCTTGGTTCCAATATGCCTATCGAACGATGGCCCGCATTATACTATACGGCGGCAAAAAGAACAAGCGATTTGTCGTGCCGAGTTTCCCGCCGCCCGTCCGCTCCCTGCGCGCAAACGATTCCCGCCAACCGAATCGCCTCACGCCAAATCACCCCAACCGAAACGCCTTCCGAAGGGCCTGTCCCCGCTCAAACGAGTCACGCTTGAAGGTCCCCATGGCGCGTTCTTTTACACCAACAGCGGCCGCGACGGAGCGCGGCCCTCCCATGCGGCCCGCTCGGCGAACGGGCCCTACCGGGCGGGAGGGTCGCGTTCCGTCGCGACCGCGGTCACGCGGGACGCGTGACCCTACCGCGGCGGTCTTTGCGGCCTAGACTACCGCCCCGTTATCATGTTGCGGGCGTTGCGGCAACAGACGTTCTCGACGAGCGGCGACAGGATGTCCGGATCGTCTGGGAAGTCGCCTGCCGCCACCTTGTCCGCCACCCATCGGCAGAAGAGCCGCCTGAAGTAGTCGTGGCGGACAAACGAAAGCAGGGACCGCGAATCGGTCGTCATCCCCACGAACGTGGAGAGGACGCCGTACGCGGCCTGTTTTTCCAGGACGTCGCGTATGCCCTCCGCATGGTCGCACCACCACCACGCGGGCCCCAGCTGCACCTTCCCCGGCACGCCGTCCTCCACGAACGAGCCCGCCAGCACGGCGAGCTGCGCGTGCGCCTCCGGATTGAGGGTAAGCAGTATCGTGCGCGGCAACGCGCCGACGGACTCCAGACGGTCGAGGAATCTTGCCACGGCGGCCGGATCGAGCGGGCCGCGCATCCCCGCGAATCCGCCGGCCGGGCCGGCCGCCGCACGCAGCCTCGCCGAGGTCTCCCTCAACGCCCCCATGTGCAGCAGCATCGTCCATCCGTGCCCGACCGCGAATGACGCCACGGCGGCAAGCGGCCCGAAACACGTCTCGAGCTTGCCGACGTCGTCCGCCGAGATGTCCAGGACCCGTCCGCCGCGCTCGTGCACGCGCTCCATCTCGGCGAAGTCCGCCGCCGCCTCGGCGTCCATGCGGTAGCCCGGATCGCAGTACTCTACGTTGAACGCCTTCAGCAGCCTGGACGGAGACCATTCCGCAAGCGACACGTTCTCCGCGCCGTCGATTCCCAGGAACTCCATCTCCATCCGCGCCCAGGCGAAGAGCGGGTTGCCCACGAGCTTCGGCAGCGTACGCCGCCAGGCCGCCCACTTCTCCGCCTCCGGCGCGTCGCCGGTGATTAGCCTCTCTGGCTCGCCGCAGATGCGCATCGCGCGATGCTTGTACGGGTCCGCCTTCACCCACACTTCGTAGAGCGAGCCGAGCGGCCTGTCCTCGGCCAGCATCCGCATGTCGAGGTGGTTGTGCCAGTCGACGATCGGCAGGCCCTTCGCCACCGAATAGAGGTCTTCAAACGCCGTCATGTGCAGTCCGGTCTATTCCGCGCGCCACGGCCACGCTACTGGAGCCTGAGCATGGACTTCTCCGTGATGAGGCAGGGAGAGTCGTACGTGGGCACGTCCATGAACACGACCTCGTCGCAGGACACCTTGAGCTTCTCCTTCGGGAAGGCGTAGACGCGGCCCGACATCAGGTCCACCCACACCGGCTCCTTCAGCGGCGTGCCCGCGTAGGCGAGCGTCACGGGACGGGTCTCGAAGGACTCGGTCGGGAAGACCCTGCGGCCCTTCGCGTTCTTCCCCCGCCCGTTCTGGTTGTCCCAGAACGCTACGAGCGGCGCGCCGCCCGCCTTCCACCGCCACGCGTAGACGGTGAGGTTCGTGGCCGCGCTCGTGAACGGCGGCTTCGGCAGCCACTCCAGCGAATCGTCGAACACGCTCACCATGTTCTGCACGGCGTAGTAGCTCTTCTTCACGCCGATCACCTTCATGTCGAGGTCGGTGGCGAGGAGGCCCTTGGCGTTGTGGACGCCCCTGTCCTTGTAGCAGATGTCCGCGATCGTGAAGACGGACGACTCCGCGCCGTGGCCGATGTCGCCCACGTAGCGGCGCAGGTTCCACTTCGCCTGCGACCATTCCGTCCAGTCGTGGTCCTTGAGCGCGAAGCCGGTGAGGCGCTTGCTGGGGCTTCCCTGCTCGCCCTGGAACAGCTTCAGGTGCGGCGCGAGGCGCTCGACGATCGGCCCCCACGCCTCGGGGATGCCCTGCCCGGCGTCGGGATTCGGCGTGTAGCCGTGGTAGACCACCCACGTGAAGAGCTTGGAGTCCGCGCCCATGGCGGCCAGCGACGCCTCGAACTTGGACGACTTGCCGCTGGCGTAGCCGAACGCGCCGATCCTCGCCTCGGGGATGACCTCCTTGATGACCTTGGCCGTGCGCACGTTCTGGTTGGCGATGGCCTCGGGCGGCGGCTGTATCTTGCTGGTGTCCGGCTCGTTCCACGTCAGGAAGTCCGTCACGCGCCCCTTGAAGTGCGTGGCGAGCGCGCGCACCCACGCTTCCCACGCGGCCCACTGCTCGTCGGTCCACTTGTGGAACTGCTTGTCCACGTTGTAGAGCGGATTGCCGTAGTCCGTCTCCAGGACGCTGCGGATGCCGCGCGCGGCGGCGTAGTCCACGCAATGGTCCAGCCACGCGAAGTCGTACTTCCCCTTCTCCTTCTCGCACTTGGCCCAGCCGCACTGCAGGCGGATGCGCTTGATGCCGAGGGGCTCGAGGAACTCCTTGTACTGGTCGAAGTCGGTGAAGTCGCGGTCGAGCGTCTCGCAGCCGAGCATCCACGGCTGGCCGTGGGCCTCGCGCGTGCTGCGCGGCGCGAGCGTGCCGACGCGCGGCATGTCGACCTTGAGCGGCGTCGGCACGCGGTCGGGCGACGTGTCCAGCTTCACCTCGTGAGCGCACGCGGCTAGCGCCAGCATCGATGTTACGAATCCAATGGGTTTTCTCATGTCTATGGTCCTTTCAGGTTAAGTGCTTAACGGAAAATGATCATGGTGCCGCGCGTGAAGATGCTCACGACGAGCGTTTCGGTTCCGGCCTGGGCATCCTCCACCAGACGGAAGAAAACCGCCACATCCCTCGCATCCGCTCCCTCGACTGTCCATGCCGCCAAGGACGCAGGCAGCTGGAGGACGCCCGAAGGAGCAGTGACTATGTTGAACGTCCCGTCTCCGCCCTGCGGCAGGACGAACGTCAGCTCATCGCCCAGGACCAGTCGTCCAGAGCCCTTCACGGTTCCCGTGAACGAGAAGGAGTTGGTGACCGACAATTGCGCAGTGCCGTCGATCTCAAGCTCGCCACTTCCGGAAAGTCCGGCCACCGTCTCGTTCGCGTTCTCGAATACCGCCGTCGCGGCAGCTCCGATCGAAAGTTCGGTGCCGCCTGGCAGCAGGCCCGTCGCCGCCGACGGCGTCCCGTGCTGTCCGAACTGGACCAGCGCGGACACCTCGTCTGCCGTCAGCGCGCGGTTGAACAGCATCGCCTGGTCGTAGATGGCGTTCATGTTCTTGCCTTGCGAGTAGACTCCGAGCCCCAGAACGAACCTACCCCTGCCGACCCATCTGGACGAAATCTTGGAGAAGTCGATTTTCGATCCCCATTCGCTCTTCTTCACGCCATCGAAGTAGAACTTGCCGGCCGACGCCCTTTCGTTGTCATCCGCCGCCAGCAGCGGATCGAACGTGGCAACGAAGAGATGCACGGTGTTTGTGATGTCGTTGTCGGAGTCCGCCAGCGTGCAGCCCGAAGCCCCTCCCACGTCTCGCCCGCCGAATGTGAACGCCTTGGCGCTCGAACTATTCTCTATGGACATGCCGAACCCGCAAGTGTCGGTGAACGCGGCGATGCCATTGCGTGTGAAACTCTGGGGAAGACGCAACTGCACCCACACGGCCATCGTCACCGCGCACCCGTAGTCGTTGGCCTTGACGAGGCCGATCGGATTTCCTGTCGTACCGACGAAGTACGTCGTACTCGAGTCCTCCCACAGCGAGAAGTCAAGCGCCCGCCCGCCGCCGGCGACCTCCGATGGCACCGTGTCGAACAGGACGTTCGTCGTCGCTATCATGTTGTTGCCCATGCCCGAGAGATCGTGCCCTGGATCCAGTGGATCGTCGAACGTCCAGTAGCCGATGAGTCCGTTCGAGAGCGTCCCGGGAAGGTTCGCCGCCGGACGGAACATCGTCGTGCCGGAGGTTAGGATGGTCTTGCCGGCATACGTGCCGGTTCCGGCGAGAGTCTGCGTAGCCGCATTCACGGCCGCCACGGCAAGATCGCCGTCCATGAGCGAGAGCGTACCGCCGAAGTATGCGTCATTGGTGGGGGAGAGAGTCAGTCCCACATCGGCACAGACGGCGCCATAGCCGTTCACCACCTGGTTCGACGCGCCGTAGAGGTCGAGCGAACCGCCATCGTCAACCCGCCACTCTGCCGAAAAGTCGACAGGCTCCGCGCGGTCGTTCTCGCGGAACCAGGCGATCTCCTCCGCCGTCAGCTCACGGGAGAACACGCGCACGTCGTCCACCACGTTGCCGTTTCCGAGGTATCGGCCGTTGTTGGCGTAGTAGGCACCGCCAATAACGAACACGTCGGTCGCTTCAGTCAATGAAATCCCATCCGGCGTCTCGTTATGGTTTTGCCTGGTCGTATAGTTGTATTGGGCTTCGCCGCCGTCGCTGTAGAGCTTCACTCTTGCCGCCGTGGAACCGGAGGCGGGCGTGTAGACGAGCGCGACATGGATCCAGCGCGACTCCGCCGACTCGATCGACAGTCCAGCGCCCGAAGTCGCTCCGAACAGGATGGTCGTCTTGGAGTTGCTGAGCAGGCAGCGGACACTAGCCTTGTTCATCGAGTTCGCGCAGTCGCCCATGTAGAAGAAGGCGTTGTTAGGCGTGTCGGCAAGCGTACCCAGATGGAACCAGCCCATCACCGTGAACGGTGCGCCGCCCTGCAGCGCGGCGGGCACGGGGCGCAGACCCGCGATGCCGGAAGCCGAGGCGATCTGCAACGCCCCCTCGCCCATCTTCACCATCTCACCCGTGCGTACCGCATTGGCCGAATTTGTGACGGTGAGGTTGATCCTGCTGCCGCAGGCAAGCGTAACGCCTCCAATCTCGTCGGTCAACGGATCGTCCGGGTCGTCGAACGTCCAGTGATAGATCTGCGAGCGCAGCGCGCGCACGCCCAGCGTCTCCGCGCTGTCGCCGGCCGCCACCACTATTGGCTCCGTCTCCGGCTTCGCGGAGTACGAGACGTCCGCGCCGGCGGCAATCATGGCCCCGCCAAGGAGCGCCGCTTCCAGAACCATCTTTCTCGCTGTCATTGCTCCCTTCCTTTTTTCATGTCCTTACTTCCGCACGCGCCAGAGCGTACCCATCAGGCAGGTCTTCTCATCCTTCTTCTCGGCCTGGTAGTAGACGGTGAGGATGGAGCCATCCGGCAGCTGCACTGATGCCGGATAGCCGAGGTCGCCGTTCCAGTGCCCCGCGATCTTGATCTCGTTCTTCACGTCCCACGTCCGGCCCTGGTCGTCGCTCAGGCAGGCGAACTCGCCCAGATGCCGCTTGAACTTGGCCGAGTCGGAAGGCCAGCGGCGTCCGTATACCGAAAGCAGCTTGCCGTCCGCAAGGCGGATGAGGTGCGGAGGATAGCCGTCCAGGCCCACGATCTTGGCCTCGGTCCAGGTCTTGCCGCCGTCGGAGCTCTCCGACTGCAGGGAGCCCCGGAATTCGGAATCCCTGCGTTCGCAGCGGATCTGCGCCACGATGCGCCCGTCTGTCGTCTCCACGGCATGTGGCTCGTGGCAGTCGCGCAGGACGTGAAGCTGCGAGGGGAATGGGATCTCGCCGATCACCTGCCAGCTGCGCCCCTGGTCGCGCGACTCGGCGGCGACCACCTTGCCTACGTTGGCTCCGAGGTTCTTGTGGTCGGCGTCGCCGCTCTTGCCGACGTAGAGCAGGCGTCCGTCCTTCAGTTTGACCGGACCGTGCGGCGCGGAACACGGTGTCCGCACCGCAGGCTCCCACGTCTTGCCGCCGTCGGTGGAACGGCGCGTGAACGCCCCCAGCTGCGCCTCGACGTCCGCCGGAGGGAGCTTCTCGTCGTGAAGCCACCAGTACAGCCGCGGCGTCCCGCGCGCCAGCTTGGAACGGTCGCGAATCAGGTTGCGGTATGCGATGGAGGTGAACCATGCCATCACCAGCGTGCCGTCGTCCAGCGAGATGATGCCGGCGTCGCGGTCGTCCAGTATCGTGTTGCAGATGTTGACTGGGGCGCTCCATGTCTGGCCGCCGTCCGTGCTGCGGACCATCTGTACCTTGCCGAACGGGCATACGTGCTCGTCCCGATCGCCGGAGAAGACGGCCAGCAGATCGCCATTCTTCGTGCGGCAGACCGACGGCCAGCCGATATAGCGGCCGGCCTCCTTGCACAATGGCTTTGTCCAAATGATCTCGGCCCGCTCCTGCAAGCGCGGCGCGGCGCAGATTTCATCGGCTCCGCATGCGGCCAGCGCAAGCAGCGCAGTGGCGATTCCCGTCATCTTTCTCATGTTCATCTTATCGTCCTTTCGTCTTCAAGGCACCGTCATCGGATCGTGATCGTAGTGCCGCCCGAGTAGAAGAGCTCCTGGCTCCTGTTGTCCGCCGAGAGCCGCACGCGCCAGTGCAGCGCACGCGCGGCCGCGTCCACCGGCACAGGGGCCGCGAAGTCCGCAGCCGAGGTGGCGATGGTGTAGGTCGTGGCGCGGTTCAGGCCCGCCGGATTCGCAAGAGACAGCACTGTGTCAGATCCGAAGGTGACCGTCGCCGTTCCGCCGCCCAGCGTGCCCATCTCAGCCGAGTCGAGCGTCCACGGCCCGTCCACCGTCAAGGCGCCGTCCACGAGCGTGGCCGCGCCCGTCAGGTTCGTGCAAGTCCATGCGTTGCCGCCCAGGGCGACCGTCGAGGAGTTCGTCGCCGTGAACCGGCCGAAGTCCGCCATCACCACGCCGTCATCCACGGCGTTGGCACCGAAGCCCAGCGTTCCCCCGCCCAGCGTGAACGACCGCGCCCCCACCTTCGTGTTCCATGTGAACTGCTCGCTCCCCTTCTTCGTGACGTCCTTGAAAGCGCCCGTCGTGCCGGCCACGGAATAGACGCTTCCCGTGCCCGATATCGCCAGGTCGGGCAGGTGGTACTCCTCCTCAGCCGAGAGATAGATCGTGGACTTGTCCGAATTCACCGCGCCGCCATTTGCCGGGATTGCGCCGTCCGTCGTAGCCTCCAGCACCTGTTCCTTCAACCAGATGCCGCCCATGAAGGAGTTGTTGGCATTCGCTAGCGTGATACGGTTGCGCATGATGGTGGAAGTTGCCTTGCCCAGGTTGCCAGGCCCGGAGATCGGTCCCCAAAAGAGTATCCTCGTCCACTGGTTCTGCGCGGTGAAACTAGTATCCCCCTCCAGGATCATCGGGCCTGTCCACCCGCAGCCCCCGCCATTGACGTTCGGCCCGTAGAACCTTGCGTTGTTCTCGAAGATCGCCGTCCAGCGCCCTTGCGAGCTGGTGGAGGTGGTCGCGTAGGTATTGGCGCGGTAGCCGCTCGCGCCGCTGTAGCGGATGATGTTCTCCGCGCCGCCGCCCCCGATGGGATCCCGCCGGTCCGCATTAAAAAGGATGGGCTGGGATATGGCCTTGATGAAGCCGTTCGACCAGCAGCCGCTGTTGAGCCGCTGCCAGTCGCAGCCTGTCGGCGACAGCGTGGCCGTGAAGCGGTTCATGTCCACGAACATGTCCACGAAGTTCACGTGGTTGGCACCCTCGATGCGCGCATCGCCAAGGAGCGTAATGTATCTCGGGAACACCCAGTGCGTCTCGCTGTTGGTGCCGGCGGAAGCGTAGAGCGCACCCCTGTTGTCCGTGCCTGTGCCCTTGATGTAGACCCTGCGGGTGATCTGCTTGGACGACGCGTCCACCTCCGTCGTCGTCGCGGTGTAGATGTGCAGCGTTGCGCCGTCGCTCACCCACACGTCGCCGCCGTTCATCGTGCCGAGGCCCTTGCGGACGCCCGCGAACCACCGGCCCTGACGAATCACGATGTCACCCGCAAAGGTCCCGATCACGTCGTTCGTGACCTGCAACGTCCCGGCGCCCTTCTTCACGATGGTTCCGGCTGTGCCGATGGTCACGTCGGGATGGTCTGCCAGCCACGCATCCAGCGACACGGTGCCGGAAGCGATGTCGATCTCGACCACCGGCGTCGGCATGGTGGGTTCGGGAATGGCGGTAAAGAGCGGCGTGAGCGTGATCGCCAGCGAGCGCGTGGCAGTGATGCTGTTGGTGACGGAGTTGCCGCCGATAATGTTCCCTGTATCGCCAGTCCATCCCAGGAACATGTAGCCTTCCGCCGGCGTGGCCGTGAGCGCGTGCGTCGATTCCGTGCCGAACGCCGACCACTCCTCGAAGTCCGTCGCCAGCGGCTCGCCGTCCACCGTCACAGTGCCGCCCGCCGGCGCCGCCACGCGGAAACGCTGCTGGAGACTCCCGTCCGCAGGGCTGGCGCGGTAGCCATCCGGATAGACCCCCTGGAATCGTACGCTGTCCACGATGCTGTTGCGCATCGCCTCGTCCGCCGCGAGTTCGCGGCTGTAGAGGCGGATCGAGTAGTACCGTCCGTGGAAGATGCGGGTGGCGCTGCCGCTGGAGCCGAGGTACACGGCGGATCCCGCCCCCCAGCCATATATGTTGCTGCCGACCGGTTTCTGGATACCGTCCATATACGCCGCGCCGCGCACGGCGACGGAATACGTGTGGAATCCGGTCGTCTTCGAATTGGCGGCCGTGATATATCCGCATTCCGTTGTCGTGGTGCCCACACAGCGGTCATAGTACTTCATGTCACCAGAGCTAAACACCAGGTATCGCCTGAATTCGTCCGGCTGGCCGGCCATGAAGGCGAACATGGTGTCGTTCGACGGCTTGTCGTTGCGGATGGCGAACTCGCCTGTGACGTAGGCGACCTTCTTGCTGCCGTAGGCGGCGCGGATCGCGTCGTTGGAGAGGCAGATGCCGTCCGTCCACACGCCGGCGTCGATGGTCAGGTCTTGGCCGCCTTGCACAAGGCTCTTCCACACGGTGGCGTTGGGATCGTGCGTGCCGTTGCCCGTGTTGTCGATGCCGTCCCAGAACTCCATCAGCCCGTCCAGGACGTAGTCCGCGGTGGTTACGGCGAGCGCGCCGAACGCCATTCCCGCGGCGGCGGCAAAAACAGTCATCCTCTTTTTCATACGGGCTCCTTTCATGCTGGCACAAGTCTACCAAAACGCCCGCCACTCTGCAAGCCGAACCGGGGGGCCCTACACCACTTGCCGCCGCTCCGCACCGCACACGATGCGCTCCGCGTCAAGCTTCTTCCACAGGTCTATTCCCTCGGCTTCCTCAATCCCGACGTGGCGTATTTCGAGTGACAAGTAGCATGTTCAAAAGACATCGCTGTGTGACCCTGTTCGCGTAAGCGACAGAACCAATGCCGTTTCTGACTTGTAGTAGATCAGTACCCAGTCTGGTTCTACATGGCAATCCCTGTGCCCTTCGTAGTCACCATGCAGGGGATGGTCTTGATACTGTGGCGGAAGCGCTTGTCCTTCGCGCAGCATGTCAATGACATCAAGAAGTTTCGAGACATCCTTGCCTCGCTTCTTCATGCGCTTGTAGTCCCGCTTGAACCGGGCTGTATACTTGACCTCGTAGCTCATGCCTCAAGGCTCGCTTGCAGGCTTGCCCTGTCACGAAAGCCAGGCACGTCAGGATCGTTTGCTATTCTCTCCGCTTCGCGCATGGCCGTAAGTGTCGTGCGGTTGGCTACGTTCCGCGAGATGACGAAAGGAATAGCCTGCATGCGCACTGCCTGGCGCAAGAAGATGCTGAAGGCCGTAGACATGGACATCCCCAAGTCTTTGAAGAGGGATTCGGCCTCGTCTTTGAGAGACGAGTCGATCCGAACTGTAAGGTTTGTTGCAATCATTGCCTGATCCTCCAAGAAAGACACAACTATTCTACAGTATTTAATGGTGCAATACAAGTGCAAAATGAGTGTCAAATCGTTGCAAGCATGTGTACATTCAATGTGTCTATGAATGCTGTTTCAAAAGATCCGAGTCTACAAAAAGATCCTCAATCCGCATCTTCCCTGCGGAATGGAGTTCGAATCTGGCAGAAGGCTCACGCATGTCAAGGAAGATTATACCATATAAACTGTTGTGAGGTGACAATCCCATTTGACTTGGTCCGGGCATCAGGACGCTGGCTCGACATCTACCCCTACCCCCTACTACCTCCCACCCCCATATAAGGGGTGGTGGGAGGTACTACCCCCCAGGGTAGCCGTAGGGGGTTGGGGGTGGATGTCGTCGGCCAAAGGCTCGCCGCCGCCGCACGCCAGCGCCCCGGAATGCCCTTTTAGCGGGAAGGGGTTCTTCCCGTACCTCCTGGGAGGTAGTGGGAGGTACCCTATGCCAAGAAAAATTCGTAGCTACGAATTCAAGTCTAAGTAGGCGGTAGGCCGCGGTTCCCTAGGTAGAGCAGACGAGATTCGTAGCTACGAATTTCAGCCTCCCCCCGCCGAGGGATTGCCGTTCCTAGGCCGAGGTTGGCGCGTGCCCCCTACTTCTGATGTGATTCCCTATGCGGCGGTTCTTATTGCTTCTCTTGGTTGCTTTCGCTGCTGGGAGTTCTGGAGTTTAGGAGGCTTGGAGGATTTTTATAACCTTCTCCGAAACTCCGAGTCTCCTAATCTCCCAGCAGCGAAAGCAATAAAAGTTAGCCTCATGTTCATTCCTGCACGAAGCGCGGGCAGCGGGCTAACAGATTAATGAGAGGGTAAGTCATTTGATTGCGCGAAGCAAAACTCCAAAATGATCTCCGTGTCTCCGTGACACCTCCCAATCTCCGTGTTCAGCGCCGCAGGCTACCTTCCCCAGTGCCCCACTTTAACGGCTTGCGAACAGGGAAAGCAATGTGGTAGACTAGTGGCGTCTGAAAAATAATAGGAACTTCACGATGAGAAACGCATTTCGCCTCGGCGCGATCCTTCTGA
>JAEEGL016765190.1_pt1 | contig 11298 bp, 8 predicted proteins | sample 9134231 | NCBI WGS metagenome assembly JAEEGL01 (sample SAMN16246548, study PRJNA631951) | gut metagenome | biome: gut microbiome; feature: rumen; material: fiber-attached | host: Bos | place: Iran: Karaj | collected 2018-10
CGCCTCCGACGGATACACCGACGGCGATTCGCTCTACACGGGGTACAGCACCCTCTACAATATGATAAAGACCGCGGTGGGCCCCGACGTGGACGTGGAGATCGGCCTTCTCGCAAGCGGAGGCAAGACCATGACCTGGCATTGCTGGGCGGCGGCCACCGAGGCGCACGAGTACTCCTTCCGGATAGTCGGTGACTCCACCGGGGGCAACTGGGCTCTCGGAGAGGGGATCGACACATCGAAAGGCGCGCTGGAATACGACGACTGGGACGTTATCGTCCTCCAGCCGTACTGGCTCGAGGTGCAGGTTGGGTACTCAACCGGCACGACCACGGAAACGAAGCCTTGGAAAAACCTATCGGATTCCGTTCCGTACATGCTGGACTATGTTGCGTCTTTCTGCCCGGACGCGAAATTCTATCTGTTCTTCCCGTGGGTCATGACTCAGAATCTTGAGATCGACGCGGATATCAAGACCTACAACAAGGTCCGGGGATTCATCTCTCTCGCCGAGAACTACACCGGAACCGAAACGGGGAAGGGGTTCGAAGGCGTTATCCCCATCGGGACTGCGATCCAGAACGCCAGATCTACCTATATGGCGCTCCAGCAGTACGTCAATCCCGATTCTCCCGAGCCGGAGAGGGTATTTTTCGAGTCAGACCCCGTCGTGGGGCTCCAGCGTGACGGCGCCCACGTCACCTATTCCGTGGGACGTTATATAGCTGCGCTGACGTTCTGTAAAACAGTTGTTCCGGGGGAAATGGCTGTCGGCGAACCCACGGAAGTTGAGATAAGGCGGGCGCCAGGTTCTCCCGCTCATCCGGAGGAATACAAACAACTGGCCGTGGCGGCGGTGAACGCCGCCATGGAGACGGCGGAGTACGAGGGAAACAACAGATTCGTCAGAACGAAACTGAGCGACTTTCTGACCGACCCTACGGACGCGATAATCGCCCGGCTCCAGACCGAAAAAGTCAGCGCCGAATGGTCAGAGGACAGCGGACTGACGCGCGAGGAGGCGGCGCGCGCCGCCATCGCGTCCCGCCTGCCTGAGATCGCCCGGCTGACCGTGTCCTCCGTTGAAAAGTACGGGGAAGGCGATCTGTGGACCGTTCACGCGAACCTTCTTTACGGTTACACCGCCAGGGATTTCGACCTGCAGTTTACCTTCACCGAACCGGTACATGAACATAACTACGTCCCGACGGTTACGCCCCCTTCATGTGCGGAGGGCGGATACACTACGTACGTCTGCGAATGCGGCGACTCCTACGTCGACGATTATACCGATCCGCTCGGCCACGGGTGGGACGACGGCGTGATAAAGGCGCCCGCGTCGACCCTTTACGAAGGGAGCATGCTTTTCACCTGCCTGCGCTGCGGCGAAACGAGAGAAGAGATCATCCCGAAGCGTGACGAGGTGCCGAAGGATAAGCGCCTCCGGATCCTTTTCATTGGGAACAGCTATTCCGAGGACCTGACCGACGGGTTCACATTTCCAGACGGGACATCCTACACCGGATACAGCACGCTATACGAGATGCTCCGCACGGTGACGGGAGGCGAGGTCGAGATTGAGATCGGCCTGCTCATGAGCGGTGGCAAATCGCTCACGTGGCATGCTTACGTTGCAAATAACGGCCTCGATTATTACGCGTTCCGAGTAGTTGGCGACTCAACGGACGGCCGCTGGGTCGAACTGTCGCAGAACGCCACCACCGTGGACGGACTCAACTTTTATAACTGGGATATGGTCGTCCTCCAACCCTACGGCAACGAGGTGAAAAAAGGTGAGACGTCCACGCCGAACGCTCAGATGAAGCCCTTTGCGAAGCTCGAAGATTCCGTCCCGTTCATGCTCGATTACGTCGAGACACACAACCCCGGTGCGGAGATCTGGTTATATCTTCCCATCGCGAATATCAAGAATGCGGAAATGAACGGAGGAGAATCTGACTTCGGGAAGACGGCTTTTTGGGTCGAGACCGCAAGCTTTATGTACGGAAATGAGACTCATAAACAGGTTTCCGGAGTCATCCCGATAGGCACGGCGATACAGAACGCCCGCTCCACCTATATGGCGGTCCAGCAGTACGTCTACCCCGGCGCTCCCGACCCGACCGTCGTCAACTTTGATTCCGACCCCATCATGGGACTCCAGCGGGACGATCTTCACGTGTCGTACTCCGTGGGGCGCTATATCGACGCCCTCACGTTCTGTAAGACCGCAGTTCCCCTGAATATGAGAAAGCCCGGTGCGGAGCCCGAGACCGTCGCCATAAGACGGCCGGAGGGCGCGCCCGCGCTGCCGGAGGAATATAAGGAACTCGCCCGCGCCGCCTCGGATGCGGCGGCGGAGTCGGTCGACAACAAGTTTGTACCGATCCGTATGACCGGCTTTGAGACAGATCCCACCGATACGCTGATGGAAAAGCTTGCCGCGGCGGATCTCGAGGCGTTCTGCCCCGATCCCTCGGTGGCGGGTACCGAAGACGCTGTTTATAACGCGATCGCGGCGTCGCTTCCCGACAACGCCGTTCTGACCGTCGACGGCCTCACCGTCGACGGCGCGACCGCCACGGCGACCGTCACGGTGCTCTACGGTTACACCGCGCGTACGGCGGAGTTGACCGTGACGCTCCTCGATCACGGGCACGAATACGAGCTCGCCACGTCCGACTATGCTCACGACGGCAGGGAAGAGTACACGGAGGTTTACGTCTGCCGAATCTGCGGAAAAGAGGTCGAACGCGTGACGGAAAAAATCCCGTGTCCCGGTGTCGGATTTACCGATATGCCGAAGGTAGGGAACTGGGCCCACGCGGGCATCGATTTCTGCCTTGAAAACGGCCTCATGAACGGAGTGGGAGGCGGCAAATTCTCCCCCGGAGGGGAAATGACACGCGCCATGCTCGTCACGGTACTGTACCGCGCCGAGGGAGAGCCCGCAGCGCCGGGGACGACGCCGTTCACCGACGTGAAGGCGAAATGGGCGAAGGACGCCGTCGCGTGGGCGTATGAAAACGAGATCGTCAAGGGAATGACCGCCACGACTTTCGCGCCGGACGATAAACTCTCCCGAGAGCAGATCGCCACGATCCTCTACCGCTTCACTGAGTACAAGGGCGGAGACACCGGCGCCCGCGCTGATCTCTCCGGATTCCCGGACGGGGCGAAGACCCACAGTTACGCGAAGGACGCCGTGAGCTGGGCGGTGGCGGAGGGCCTCATAGCCGGCACGAAGGTCGGGGACAAGGTCCTCCTCGACCCCCGCGGCAGCGCCACGCGCGCGCAAGTCGCGACGATCCTGATGAGATATCTGGAAGAATAAACGCGGGGGACTTATGAAAAAGTCCCACACCCCTCAAAACTTTTTTCAGGCCGCGGGATCCCCGCGGCCTGTCTTTTCACCCGTCCGGGTAACGTGCCGGTCATATGCTTGTGCCGGGCGATTGATTTTTTGTTCACGGAGTAGTATAATAACCCATGCATATAACAAACCGGAGGCATTCATATGAACAAACGGGTCACGTCGGTCCTCATCGCCGCTCTGTTTATTCTGGCCCTTATCTCCTGCGGGAAAAAAGCGCAGGACCGTACCGTTTTTACCTACGGTGACAGCACGATACGGGAGAGCGAGTACCGGTACTGGCTTTCGACGTATAAATACGTCTTTTCCACTGCCGTGGAGGGCTTCGAGGACTCCGACGAATACTACGGCCGTCAGGTGGCGGGCGGCGTCACCGCCGGGGAGGTACTTGCGGCCGAAGTTGCCCGCAACGTAAAGTCGACTCTCATCGCCGCGGAGGAATTCGACCTTCGCGGACTTAAACTGTCGGACGATTCCGTATCGACGGTCGACGGCTACATGGAAACGCTGGAACGGGAAGCGGGCGGAAAGAAAAATCTTGACGGCGAACTGGCAAAGTTCGGCGTAAACTCGGATCAGCTCCACGAGATCTACGTCCGCGATGCCAAAAGCCGGGAACTGGAGGACCGAATGCTTGAAACCGGGGAACTTACAGTCACCGACGACGACCGCGAAGCGTTTTTTGCCGGGAACTACGTTCATTTTCTCCATATCTACGTGGCGGACAAATATGAATTTGAGAAAGACGAAAACGGGGAATACGTCCGTGACGACGAGGATAATCCCGTTCAGATCGAAATGACGGAAGAGCAGATTGCCGGGAAAGAGCAAAAAATCAAAGATATCAGGGCGGCCCTCGACAGGGGAGACGATTTTTCAGAGGTTTATGAAAAGTATTCGGAGGACAGAAAATACGACGGAGGCTACTATCTTCGCTCCGATTCGCCGTTCTTTCCCGAGGTGATAAGCGCGGCTTTCGCGCTGGAACCGGGGAAGTACACGGAGGCGGACACAGCTGCGGGCGTCCATTTCATCTACCGTCTCGAGCCTGAGGACCATGCTTATCTGAAGGAAGAAAACACGGATTTTTTCACGGATTTCGAGACTGCGGCGGAGGATTACGTTTTCGGAAACTATATTAAAGACCGCTTCGCCGAGGTGATGACAAATGAGGACGTTATATCTTCGATATCCTTCCGCGACGCGGTCCCCAACTCAAAATACTGAATCTGAAAAGAAAAAGGAGCTTTTGTCATGACGAATGAAGAAAAAAGAGCGGCGCTGTTTGAGCGCCTGGCCGAGATCGACGCCTACGGCAGGTGCGTCGGCAAAATGTGGTTCGATATGGAGTGCTGCGCACCGCCGGACGGCCTTGACAAGGCGGGAGAGGACATGGCGATCATAGAAAAGCAGATTTTCCGGATGACCCACGACAGGGAATACGTCGATCTTCTCACCTCTCTGTATTATGACGGCGAGGGGCTGACGGACGTGCAGAAGAAGGCGGTTGAGCATCTGTACGAGGATTACGCAAAAGAGAAGAACCTGACCGAGGAGTTCGCTTACGAGAGGGACCTTGCCTCGAACCGCGCGTACGCCGACTGGCTCCGCGCCAAGAAGGCGCAGGATTTCTCTCTCTACCGCGATTCCTTTGAAAAACTGATAAAATACACCCGCGAGGCGGTCCTCTCCCGGGATGAGAAAAAGGCGACGGTGTACGACTCTCTTCTCGACGACTTTGAGAAGGGCGGCAGCATCGAGGGGCTCGACGCTTTCTTTTCCGCCCTCAGATCGCGGATCCTGCCTCTGGTGCGCCGGATCGTCGCCGAGGGCAAGCCGATCCGGGAGGACTTCATGACACGCCCGGTCCCGATCCCGCTCCAGGAGAAGTTCTCCCGCTACCTGCTCGATATCGAGGGACTCAGAGATACCGCCACGGTGCTGATGACGACGGAGCATCCGTTCACGACTCACTTCGGCCCCACCGACGTGCGCGTGACTACCCATTTTTACGAGGACAACTTCATCTCGAATATCTTTTCGACCCTCCACGAGGGTGGCCACGCGCTCTTCATGCAGAACGAGCCGCAGGAGTTTTATGAAAACTTTGCCGCGGACCACATGAGCAACGCCATGCACGAGTGCATCTCGCGGTTTTACGAGAACGTCATCGGCCGCAGCGAGGAGTTTATCGCCTTCGTCAGTCCGGCGCTGCGCGGGATGACCGGCGACACCTTCGCCGACGTGAGCGACCGCGAACTGTACGAGGCGATCAACGTCTCCCGCCCGAGTCTGAACAGGATGAACTCGGACGAGCTGACCTACTGCATACACATAATGATCCGCTACGAGATAGAAAAGGAGTTCGTCAACGGCGGTATCACGGTGGACGAGATTCCGGCGCTGTGGAACGCGAAGTACAAGGAATATCTGGGTCTCGACGTGCCGAACGACGAGGAGGGATGCCTCCAGGACGTCCACTGGACGGGGATGTTCGGTTATTTCCCGTCCTACGCCCTCGGAAACGCCTACGGAGTGCAGATCCTGCGCGCCATGGAAAAGGATTTCGACGTTTTCGCCGCGGTCCGCGCCGGCGAGCTGACGAAGATCCGCGACTGGATGAAGGAGCGCGTTTTCTCCGTCGCCTCCATCTCGACGCCTGACGAGTGGATCGTGAGGATCACCGGAGAGGGGCTGAACGTCAACTACTACCTCGATTATCTCGAGGAAAAATTCACGTCGCTTTACGAAATATGAGCAAAAAAAGAGCTTCACCTCGAAGCTCTTTTTTTGCGCTCATTTTCTTCCCGCGTGCATCCTCGGGCCAGGGAAGACCGCGCTCGCCGGTAGGGGCGCCGACGGCCGTTTCTTGACAAATACACGTCGCGGTGATATAATATCGAAAGTATTTTCCTCCGCGTCGCACAGACGCCGGCCAGCATTCACGAAAGGACTCGCATATGGTTTTCACAAGCGTTGCATTCACCGTTTTCTTTCTTCCTGCCGTCATCCTGGTATATAACGTCGTTCCGCAGAGACTGATCCACGTGCGGAACGCGGTCCTTTTGGCGTTCAGTCTCGTTTTTTACGCTTGGGGCGGCGTCGGCTATCTCTCCCTTCTTCTCGCCTCCGTGGCGATAAACTATCTTGCGGGGCTCGCCATCGGGGCGATCAAAAACAGACATTTGCCTATTACGGGGGGGGTACTCTGCGTAGCGGTATTTCTTAATCTCGCCCTTCTCGGAGTGTTCAAATACGCGAATTTCTTTACCGGGATCCTTGCCGGCTTCGGCGTGGGGAAGGCCACTTCAATCGCCCTTCCCATCGGGATCTCGTTTTTTACGTTCCAGGGAATGAGCTACGTCTTCGACGTATATCGCGGTCAGGCGGAGGTCGCGAAGAACCCGCTCAAGGTGGCGCTTTATATATCTCTCTTCCCACAGCTCGTGGCGGGACCCATCGTCAGATATACCGACGTTGAGGCCGAGCTCGCCTCAAGACACGTCTCCCCGTCGGACTTCGCCGAGGGAGCGATCCGCTTCATGCTTGGCTACGGAAAGAAGCTTCTCCTTGCAAACGCCATGGGCGAGATCGCCGACCGGGCGTTCTCGCGGACGGGGACCGAACTTCTTTCGTCTCCTCTCGCATGGCTCGGCGCCGTCGGGTTCGCCCTCCAGATATACTTCGATTTTTCCGCCTACTCCGACATGGCGATAGGACTCGGACGTATGCTCGGCTTCCACTTCAACGAAAACTTCGACTATCCGTACGTCTCGTCCTCCGTAACCGAGTTCTGGCGCAGGTGGCACATATCGCTCTCGACCTGGTTCCGCGATTATCTTTATATCCCCCTGGGCGGCAACAGATGCCGCGTTCCGCGGCAGATCTTCAACCTCCTTGTCGTGTGGTCCCTCACCGGCCTGTGGCACGGCGCGAACTGGACGTTCATTGTGTGGGGCCTCTGGTACGGAGCCCTTCTGATCATTGAAAAATTCATGATAGGAAAGCGGATAGAGCGGATCCCCCGCGTTATAAGGCACGCGGTGACGCTGATCCTCGTCCTCATCGGGTGGGTGCTGTTCCGCTCCGACACCCTCGGCAACGCCGTCGAGTACGTCCGCGCCATGTTCGGCTTCCGTTTCGCGGACGTCCGCGAGTTCGTCTTCCTTCTTCGAGAGTACACGGTGGAGCTGGTCGTCTCGCTCGCGGCGATATTCCCGATAAAGAAAATTATCCTCTCCCGCTTGGGCGAGAAACGGGCGTCGCCCGTCCTTCAGATCCTGACCGCGTCGTTCTCCTTCATCGTTTTCGGCGCCGCGTACATGCGGCTCGTCTCCGGCTCTTTCATGCCGTTCATCTATTTCCAGTTCTGAGGGGGTGAGAGTATGAAAATCCAAAGTAAGATCGTCTCATGGGCCGTGTCCCTGCTGTTTGCCGCCGCGGTGGCGGCGCTGTGCCTGCTCACCCTTTTCCGCGAGTCGGAAAAATACTCTTTCTTCGAGAACAGAAATCTCGTTTCCATGCCGGAGGCGAAGAAAGAAGAGGTGCTGTCGGGCAGGTTCTTCTCGGACGTCGAAAAATACCTCGGCGATCACGCTCCGCTCAGAAGAACGCTGGTCAAGCTTAACTGCTCCGTGGATCTTTTTCTCGGCAAACCCGTGGTGAACGACGTCGTGGTGACAAAAACCGCCCTTCTGTCCTTCAAGGATTTTGAGGAGGCGCCGGATCCGGAGAAGATCGGGTCCACGGCGGCGAGAGCGGCGTCGAACGTCGCCGCGCATCGCGACACGGCGGAGGAGTACGGCGGCCGTTTCTGCTACGTCGCCGTCCCCTGTCAGTACGTCTGTCTCGAGGACCGCTTCCCGTGGTATATCGAAAGCCGGGCCGACTACACCCGCGTGTCGTCGGAAGCCATGTTCAGGGAACTGCACGAGCGGGGAGTCGATTATATCGATATTAAGGAAGACGTGGACCGCATGACGGATGAGGAGCGTTCGGTCTTTTCCTCCGCGGTGGACAATCATTCGTCGATCTTCGGCGCGTATCTCACGTACCGGCGGATGATGGACAAGGTGAACGCAGACTGGGGAGGCGGCGTCGAAGTGCTCGAGGAAGGGGAGTATTCGACGGAGAAAGTCCCGAATCCGTATCTCGGATCACGGGGTCGGAAGCTGTTCAACCTTATCGGATTCGATGAAAGTCTTTACACGATCACCCCGAAGGAGAAGATCCCTTTCAAGGAATACTACAAGGGTACCGAGGTCGCCCCCAAAGTGTATTACGTCCCGAAAAATCCTTACGAAACGGTGCTTTACAGTATGTATATGAACGGGGACAAGTCGTTCACGTGGATAGACACAGGACGGGAGGAGTTGCCGTCGGTACTTATCTACGGGGACAGCTTTACCAACGCTGTCGAATGTATTTTGTGGTATGGCTTCGACAAGATGTATTCCGTCGATTTGCGCAGCTACAAGGAAAAAAGCATCGACGACGTCATACGGGAGCTGAGACCCGATTACGTCTTTTGCGTCCGCGATTACGAGGCGCTGATCGACACGACCGGCAACGGGAGATAAGCGCCGCCTCTCTCGCTTGCCGCGAGATCCGCCCGCGGCGCGGAGATGAAATGAAAATCAAAAAAGAGCTTCGTCGCGAAGCTCTTTTTTCGTCTCTTGTACATCGATAAAGGATCTGATATATCGAAATTCAAAAAATATTTATTGACAAACGATAAATAATGTGCTATCATAATCATATCGGGCCTAATCGTGTCCCATAGAAAAATACAAAACGGAGGACAAATAATGTCATACAAAAGATCGGCGGCGATATCTCTCGCGCTTTGTTTTATTCTGTGCGCGGCGTTCATCGCCCTCACGGTAATATTACCTCTCGGATTCAAGCAGTTCTATATGGAATATCTCGGAGAGAGTACCGTGACAGAGAAGGTGGAGAATGTAACGAGGACTGTTCTTATTACGTTTTATGCATGCCTGCCGTTCGCCGCGGTGACGCTCTTTTCGCTCGTCCGGTTGATGTTCAACATTTTTCGCGGAAGAGTATTTATCAGGAGGAATGTCGCGTACCTGTTCGTCGTCGCGTTCTGTTGTTTCGGCGTCTTTATTACAAGCGCTGCGATCGGTTTCAGATATCTGCCGATCATGCTCATCTCCGGAGTTTTGCTGATCGTCGGGATAATGCTGGTCGTGGTGGCGAACGTTATGAGCGCGGCTACTGCGCTCCGCGAAGAAAACGACCTGACGATATGAGGGGGAGACGATGATAAAGATAAATCTTGACGTTGCCCTTGCAAAAGCGAAGATGTCCTCCGGTGAGCTCGCCTCCCGGGTGGGGATAACCCAGGCAAATCTGTCGATACTCAAAACGGGCAAGGCGAGAGCGGTGCGCTTTTCGACTCTCGACGCCATCTGCCGTGAACTCTGCTGTCAGCCGGGAGATATTCTGGAATACGTCGACGGGGAGTGATGAAAATGGCGGAAGCAACGGAAGCCCGGGATAAAAAACTCATGTCGGGCAAGAAAGTTCTCCTGATTTCTTTGATCGTGATCTTGGTTGGGTGCTTTGTTATTCCGGCGACTGTCTTCGGAGTATGGTTTTTCAGTCATCGCCCTCCGAGCCGCTCACAAGCCCTCAAAAAATGCGAGAAGATCTACACGGCAAACCGCGATCTTTTCCGCCTGGCGGCGGAAAACGGCGATTATTCGGATGTGGAAAAACTGGATGAAATCAGAGGAATCAGGGAGGACGGCAGGACCGTAAAGATCGAAGTCGGTGGGTTCGGAAACGTCACCGAGGGCGCGACTTATGGTATAGTTTGGGTCCGGGATGAGATCAATATAGTACCGCTTTCATATGACAAGACTGAAGACGGCGGGTACATCTGCAAGAGTGGGGATGACGGCGATGATAATTACTATTACGTCTTCCGCCTGGACGACAACTATTTCTTTTATTGGGAAAAGTGGTGATAGGAGTTATGTCAGAGAAACTAACGGAGATCAAAACCCGGATCAAAAAATACTTTTTCCCGGTCTATCACGTACTGTGGGCGGTCTTTCTTCTGGCGGCGGGAGCGGCGTCTTTCGTTTTGTCAAACAAGGGGTACGAACTTCGGGGTTGGAACGCTCTTTGGCATACCCGGGGGCCGCTTGGCGCCATGCTTTTCGTCTGCGTTTCGTTTCCAGTCGTCATGACCCCGTTTTTCAGCCGTAACAAGTGGTATTTGCTGTCGTATTCCTTCCTTTTTGCTTACGGTTTTTTCTTTGGGATGGGAAACTACGGCATGGTTTTCATGATCTTCATTTTTGCCGTTGCCATGATCGGCACAAAGCGTTTCTGGGCAGCGGCGCTGACTCTGCTTGTCGTGTTCGAGGTCTCGCGGATGAATAATATCGTGTCTCATTTTCTTGCAGAGCCGATCAAGGGAGTGCTGGTGTCGGAGGATATCGCCGCTTCTTCGGGCGGTTATTCCGTGGTTCTGGAGGAGTACTACTCCGACGGGAAGACGAAACAGTATTGTACGGTAAAAAAGACTGCGGATCTCGGGATCCTCGTTCTGGACAAAACGGGAGATCTGAAGCTTGACAGAAAAATCAGGCCGTCCGAAATACTGTGGCGCGACGGCACGACCTTCAGCATAAACGGGACCCTTTACGATGCCGGGGAAATATTGGATCGAGCTTCTGACTAAAAGAACTGAAAGCGTCAAAAAAGAGCTTCGTCGCGAAGCTCTTTTTTCGTCTATTTTCTTTCCATCAGCGCTTTGAGCCGCGGGTAGACCGTGTCCGCCATGCGCTGCGCGCCGAGTTCCGACGGATGGCATCCGTCATCCGTGATACAAAGCTCTCTCGAATAGTTCCCGAACAGGTAGAACCCGTCCACGAAGTCGACGTGTTTGTCGC
>JAEEGL016849854.1_pt1 | contig 11298 bp, 8 predicted proteins | sample 9134231 | NCBI WGS metagenome assembly JAEEGL01 (sample SAMN16246548, study PRJNA631951) | gut metagenome | biome: gut microbiome; feature: rumen; material: fiber-attached | host: Bos | place: Iran: Karaj | collected 2018-10
GTCCATCCCCAGCATCCTCATCTGCGAGTGTTCATTCAGCAGATCGGAACGGCTGAAGATCATGTTGTCGGTATTCAGGGTGACCTTGAGGCCTCTTTCGATCATTTTTCTTACCGGGTGACCCGCATAGTTGCGGTCCACTTTTACATTCGAGGAGACGCAGACTTCCAGCGGTGTCTGTGTTTCATATAACGCCTGAATGTATCTTTCATCCTGGATGCAGTTGACGCCGTGGCCGATGCGCCACGCCTTCATGTTCAGGGCATCGAGGATGTGCTTCCCCTCTCCCATTTCACCCGCATGGATCGTATAAGGGATGCCTTTTTCACGGGCGATCTCGAACAGTGGCGCATATTCCGTGAATTCGCAGTTGTTTTCAAATCCCGCCAGATCCAGACCCACGACGGTCTTCCCCAAGAGGCGTTTCGTGACGTCGATCGTTTCCAGGTTCTCTTCCCAGTTGAACTGTGCAGAATCCCCCTTATGCATCAGACAGTCGATGATGCCGATGCGGATCGGGAGATCTTCCATCGCCTTCTCGGCGCCGTCTCTGACGGCTTCCAGGGCTTCGTACTGGCTCAGTCCTTTCTTGCAATGCTGTTGCGAAGCGAAACGGATCTCTGCGTAGGCCAGACCGTTTTCATTCAGCCTTCTTGCCAGATCGTAGGTCGCTTCAAACAGATCTTCCCGATACTGCAGAAGATCGCAGACCAGATCGAATTTCTTGATGCTCTGGGCGGAATGCTGGCCGTTGACCGCAAACAGCCGCTCATAGAACTGTTCGAAAGTCTCGTTTTCAGGGATGATGTTCCTCTGCAGGGCCTTCCGATAGGCCCACATGATGTTTAAGGAACCGTCGAGATGCAGATGAAGCTCGATTTTTGCTGTATTCATGAATCCATTATAAAAGAAAGGATGAAATAATTCATCCTTTGATATCGTACAGCTTCATGTACTTGTGTTTCAGATAGTCGATGTAGTACTTCGGATCGAAGGACTCTCCGGTCGCCATCTTCAGGATCTGATCGAAGTCGTACAGGGATCCGTACTTCTGGACGTTCTTCTTCAGATAGTCCGTGATCACCTTGAACTTTCCTTTCCCGAGAAGGTCGTCGATGTCGAGATCCTTCTCCATCGTATGCAGCAGCTGCGCTCCGATCGCGGAACCCAGCGCATAGGTCGGGAAGTATCCGAACATGCCTTCGGACCAGTGGACGTCCTGCAGGATGCCGTCTCTCTCGTTCGGAACGTCGATTCCCAGGTACTTCTTGTATTTTTCTTTCCAGAGAACGTTCAGTCTGGACAGATCGGCTTTTCCGGAGAAGATCTCCTTCTCCAGCTCGTAGCGGATCAGGATATGGATCGGATAGGTCAGTTCATCCGCGTCCGTCCTGATCAGAGAACACTTGGAAACGTTGATCGCCCTGATGAACTGCTCCAGAGAGACATCACCGAGGTTTTCCGGGAAGATCTTCTGCAGTTTCGGGTACAGAGTCTTCCAGAACGATTCCCTTCTGCCCAGATAGTTCTCGAAGAAACGGCTCTGCGATTCATGCATGCCGGAAGACATGGAATGAAGGAAGAGGTAGCGGTCGTACTTCGGATCGACCTGATGCTCGTAGAAGGCGTGTCCGCTTTCGTGGACGGTCGAGAAGACCGCTCCGGCGACATTGTGTTCGTCATAGTTTGTAGTGATGCGCACGTCGTTGCGGGAGAACCCGCTGGTGAACGGATGTTCCGTCTCGCCCATATAGCCCCAGGAACGGTCGAAGCCCAGGTATTTCAGGACTTCCTTCATGAAGACCGCCTGTTTCTCTGCCGGATAGTATTTATAGAGGAAGGAATCGTCGATGCAGTCCTTCTTCTTGTCGATCTTTTTGATCAATGGAAGCAGTTCCTTCTTGATCAGAGCGAAGAATTCGTCATATCTTTCGGTATTCATCCCCTCTTCGAAGTCGTCCAGCATCACGTTGTAAGCCTTCATTTCCGGCTTTCTCTTGTGTGCCCGCTGCTTGGTCAGTTCGATCAGGTTCATAAGCTTCGGTTCGAAGACACTGTAATCGTCCGTCGTCTTGGCCTTGTACCAGCTGTCATAGCCTTCCATGGAAGCCAGGGCGTAGGCCATCGATTCTTCCTTGGTGAACTTGATCGTATCTTCCAACTCCTTCTTTGCCAAAGCGATGTCCCGGTTGGCGACTTCGCCCAGATCCAGCTTCGAAAGGTAGAGGACCGCTTCGATGAATTTCGGATCCGTCTCGATCGCAAAGGCTTCGCCGGAGATGATGCTCATCATGCGGTTGCGGTAGTCATTGCCCTTGCTGGGAGCGACGGTGGAACGGTCGAAACTGACGGTCGCCATCATCAAAGAATAGGCTCTGATCTTTTCAATCTGTTCGTTGTAGATCTTTAACGCTTCTTTCTTGTTCATATCGTCCTTTCTATGAACGATGGTGCTGAAAAGCACCATCTATTCCTTATTGAGTATCTGTTCGATGCGTTCCGCCTTGTCCAGCGTATCATCGACTTCAAAAGTCAGATCGGGGATCTTGCGGATCCGGATCCGCTTTGCGAGTTCGCTTTTGATGTGACCCTTGGCTCTGCGCAGAGCCTCGATCCCGTCTCTTTTCTTATAGTTCTTTCCCAAGAAGGAGACATAGACCTTGGCAGTACTCAGATCCGGAGCGACATCGACTTCCGTTACGGTCGGAAAACCGAGTTTGGGATCGTTGATCTCCTGCGAAATGATCATGGAGATCTCTCTGAGCAGGATGGAATCCAGTTTGTTTACTCTCGCCATTATTCCGGTTTCACCTCACGGTCGGTGTATCCTTCGATGATATCCAGTTCCTTGATATCGTTGAAGTTCTCGATCGTCATGCCGCATTCGTAGCCTTCGGCAACTTCCTTGACGTCGTTTTCGAAACGTCTCAGGGAACCCAGCTTGCCGGTATAGATGACGATACCGTCACGGATCAGACGGATACCGCAGTCTCTGCTGATCTTTCCTTCGGTGATCATGCAGCCGGCGATCGTACCGATCTTGGAGACCTTATAGGTCTTGCGGACTTCCGCCTGACCGATGACGACTTCTTCATATACCGGTGCCAGCATGCCCTTCATGGCCGCTTCCATCTCTTCCACAGCCTTGTAGATGATGTTGTGCAGACGGATCTCGACGCCTTCATCCTGTGCCTTTTTGCGGACATTCGCGTCCGGACGGACGTTGAAGCCGTAGATCATTGCATTGGATACGGATGCCAGGATGACATCGGATTCGTTGATCGTGCCGGCAGCACGACGGATGACGTTGACCTTGACGCCGTTCACGTCGATCTTGGCCAGTGCGGAAGCGACTGCTTCAGCCGTACCGGTGACGTCGGACTTGACGATGACCGGGATCTCCTTGACGTCTCCGGCATCGATCTGGGATTTCAGATCGTCCAGAGTCATGGCACTGCTGGAATTGCGTTCCTTTTCGATCCTTGCGCGCATCCTCGCCTGGGAGACCGCTCTGGCGTCCTTGTCGTTCTCGAAGACCTTGAAGTTGTCTCCGGCGATCGGAACGTCGTTGAGACCGATGATCTCGACCGGCGTGCCCGGGAGTGCGGCAGTGATCTCTCTGCCCATGTCGTCCGTCATCTTGCGGACCTTGCCGTAGGCCGTACCCACGACGATGGAATCCGACTGATGCAGGGTACCGTTCTGTACCAGCAATGTCGTGACAGGACCTCTGCCCTTATCCAACTTGGCTTCGATGACCGTACCGGTCGCCAGCTTCTTCGGATTGGCCTTCAGGTCTCTGACTTCCGCGACGACCAGGATCGTTTCCAGGATGTCCTGTACGCCCATTCCGGTCTTGGCGGAACACTTGACGAAGATCGTATCTCCGCCCCATTCTTCCGGCATCAGTCCCAGTTCCGCCATGGAATTGAGGATCTTGTCCGGATTGACGCCCGGTTTATCCATCTTGTTGATGGCGACGATGATCGGAACACCAGCCGCCTTGGCATGGTCGACCGCTTCGATCGTCTGCGGCATGACGCCGTCATCCGCTGCGACGACGATGATGGCGATATCGGTCACGCTTGCGCCTCTGGCACGCATTGCCGTAAACGCCTCGTGTCCCGGTGTATCCAGGAACGTGACCATCTTATCGTTTACTTTGACCTGATAGGCACCGATATGCTGGGTGATACCGCCGAATTCTCCTTCCACGACTCTGGAGTTGCGGATGTAGTCCAGCAGTGTCGTCTTTCCGTGGTCGACATGGCCCATGATCGTTACGATCGGGGCTCTTTCTTTCAGATCCTTCGGATCGTCCGTCTCGGTATCCAGGAGCGTATCGTCTTCCTTCGCTTCCTCCTTGGTCGCATCGACATTGTATTCCATGCAGATGAGCTCTACGTTTTCGTCATCCAGCGAGGAATTGATCGTCACCATCTTGCCAAGCATAAACAAGATCTTGATGATATCGCCGGAATTCTTGTGCAGTTTCCCTGCCAGTTCTCCGACAGTGATGCCTTCCTGATAAGTAATGGCTTCGACCTTCTCTTCGTTGCGTCTTTCGAAACTCTGATTCGGTCTTCCCTTCTTATTTAGATGCCTTCTGTATGTCTGTTTGGCCATGGTAACCCTCCTTCTCTATCAATTTTTCTTTCAGTGCATCGACGAAGCCTTTGTCGGCGACGCCGATGACTTTCACATTGTTCTTTCCTAAGGCAGAGCTGAGTCCTTCCGTGTCAAAGACATCGATATGCGGGATGCCGTAATAATGACACTTCTTCAGGTATCTCTCTCTGCTTCCTTCCGAGATGTCGGAAGCCAGGAATAGCAGCCTGACTTTCCGGATCTGGTGAAGGACTTCCTCTCCCAGGATGAGTTTACCCGCCCGGTAGGCGAGTCCCAGGAGCTTCAGGACGTCATCCATTGACGATCCTTTCGATCTCTTCATAGACTTCTTCGGGGATCTCGACTTCCAGCGCCCGATCGAACACTTTCTTCTTTCTGGCGATGTTCAAAGCCTCCATGCTTCTGGAGATGTAGGCTCCCTTTCCGTTGAGTTTTCCTGTCTGATCGACTTTCACTTCCCCTTCCGGAGTCCTGACGATCCGCAGAAGTTCCTTCTTCGGGAAAGATTCGTTTGTTGCGAGACATCTGCGCATCGGGATCTTCTTCATTTAGTCCTCCTTGTAGTAATCCTCGTATTCATCGAAGTCGATATCGTCATCGTTGATCCAGGAGTTTTCTTCTTCTTCCATCTCTCTGGCTTCGATCTCTTCGAGTTCTTCATCGGAATAGACCGGCTTGAACTTCTCGTCGTATTCCTTCTTTTCCAGATCTTCGGCTCTGACTCTTCTGTCTTCGTCGTCCTTCTTCTTTCTTCTCTTCGTCTCAGGCTTGCTTTCTTCCTTCTTGGAGGCACCCGCAAAGTCTTCGAACTTGGACTTGTATTCCGGTTTCGGCGTCAGAGGCTTTCTCTGCTGCTTCTTCGGTTTCTCGACCGGAGTCTCTTCTTCCTTCTCTTCGGTCTTTTCTTCCGTCTTGACTTCTTCGACGGTCTCTTCCTTGACCGGTTCTTCAGCGGCTGTCACTTCAGCCAGATTCTCCTTCGGGATCTCGACCACTTCTTCGACATGGCCTTCTTCCATCTCTTCCAGAGTCGTCTCATCGAAGCCGGTATCGCTGGCAGCGAGTTCTTCTTCGAATTCAGCCTTCCTTCTGGCGGCTTCTTCCTGCAGTTCGAGGAACTTCTTCTGTTCCTTCTCTCTGGCGATCCTTACCTGATCGGCACGGAACGACATGACAAGTTCATCCACGTCCAGACCCAGTTCATCGATCTCGGCCTGCGTCTTGATGTCGATCTTGCGGTTGGTCAGCTTGACGGCCAGTTTGGCGTTCTTGCCTCTCTTGCCGATGGCGACGGAAAGCTTGTCGTCATCCACGACGACGACCAGCGGCCGCTTGTTGTATTTCTCGTATTCTGCGATCTGTTCCTCGGTAAGGTTCGGATCGGTCAGTTCATTCGCATAGAAGCAGGCCTTGACTTCCGCCGGGGCCAGTGCATTCTTGACCAGTTCGCCGATATCGTCGTTCCATTCGAAGACGTCGACTTTCTCGCCCTTGATCTCGCCGATGACGGCCTGGACACGGGAACCTCTCGGACCGATGCAGGCGCCGATCGCATCGACGTCGTCATTGCGGGAATAGACGGCCATCTTGGTACGTTCGCCGGCTTCCCTGGCGATCGCCTTGATCTCGACGAGACCCTGGGCGATCTCCGGAACTTCCCGTTCGAACAGTCTCTTTACGAAGACCGCATCCGCACGGCTCAGGACGACCTGGGAACCCTTGGAGTTCTTGGAGACTTCCTTGATGATGCACTTGATGCTCTGGCCTTCGCGGTAGGTCTCGCCCGGGATCTGTTCCGACTTCAGCAGGATACCGATGGTATTCTTGATGTCGACCAGGATGAACTTCTCTTCGATGGTCTTGATGATACCGGAGATCAGATCGTATTCCTTGTCCTTGTATTCGTCGTAGACTCTCTGCTTCTCGTATTCCTTGATCCGCTGTTTCAGCATCTGCTTGGCGACGTTGATCGAAGTACGGCCGATCTCGTTGAAATCGACTTCCTGTTCGATGATGTCCCCTACCTTCGCTTCCGGATTGAGCTGCAGAGCTTCGGAAAGGAGAATGTCGAGTGTCTCATCGAAAGTCTCGGTCTCGTCGTCGACGACGATCAGCTGATGGTAGACGTGCATCTCGTTCTTTTCGATCTGTACTCTGACCATGGCTTCCGGCGCATCAATGTGCTTCTGATACGTCTTGGCGATGGCTTCCTTCAGAGTCTCCAGGACGAATTCGGGATCGACCTTGCGGTCCTCCTCGAAGAGTCTCATACCATCAATAAAGTTCTTGTTTTTTAAACTAATGCCACTCATTTTTATTCTCCTTTAGAATTCCACGGCATAACGCACTTTTTTAATCTTCGCATATTTCAGGGACACGTTCTTCGTTCTGGTCTTGTCTTTCACGTCCAGGGACAGAATCCCGTCCGCATAGGCATGAAGCGTTCCGTAATACTCCGCATCCTTCGTCTTCACGTAGATGTATTCTCCGACCGCTTCCTTTAGCTCCTCCTCGTTTCGGATCGGCCTTTCCACGCCGACCGTGGAGACATCCAGGAAGTAGTTGTCCGGAAGCTCGTCCTCATAGCGGTCGAGAAGATCGGAGATCTCCCCCGAGATCTTTTCCAGTTCTTCCATGTTCAGAGTCTCATCCAGCAGGACGCTCAGAACCAAGTCGGACTTGCGGTAAGCGATCTCGAAGAGTTTCAGATGTTTTTCTTTCAGAAAGTCCTCCAGGACTTCTTTGATCTTATCCAGATTCATGTTCCTCCAACAATAATGAAGGAGCGATGTCTCGCTCCTAAATACATAAATATATTATATGATTTCTTTCCGATTTTCAATACCAATCCATCCGATCCCGTCAGAGGCCTATCTCTTTGCCTTCTCCAGGATCTTCAGTACCAGTTCGATCATCTTCTCCCCGTCTTCCTTGCACCAGAATTCATGGACGCCGTGAAAGTTCTGGCCGCCCGTTCCGATATTCGGACACAGGATGCCGTTCCAGGTCAGGCTAGCACCGTCCGTGCCGCCGCGGATGGCGACTGCATGGAACTCCAGCCCTACTTCCTTCATGGCTTCCCTGACCAGATCGATCGGTTCCTCGTGACCGATGAACTTCTCCTTCATGTTGCGGTAGCTGTCCTTGAGTTCCACTTCGACAACTTCATAGCCGTATTTCTCATTGAGTCTGTCGCGGATGATCTCGAAATCGTGTTTCTGCTTGTTGAGAAGTTCCGGATCGTGGTTGCGGATGATGTACTGCATCTTCGCCGATCCCACTTCTCCACTCATGCCCAGCAGCAGATTGAATCCTTCGTAGCCTTCCGTCTTCTCCGGAACCGCGTCCGGATCCATCATGCCGTGGAATTCATGCGCTACCTGCAGGGCGTTGACCATCTTGTCCTTGGCGGAACCCGGATGGACCGAGATCCCGTTGATCTTCACGACGGCGGAAGCCGCATTGAAGTTCTCGTATTCGACGTTTTCCGGCTTGTCTCCGTCCAGGGTATACGCGAAGTCGACCTTGAACAGATCGTAGTTGAAATGGGCCGTACCCATCCCGATCTCCTCATCCGGAGAGAAGCAGACCCATACCGGACCGTGCTTTAAGGAAGGATCCTTCACCAGGGTCTCCAGCACCTCCATGATCACGGCGATGCCTGCCTTATCGTCGGCACCCAGCAGCGTATTTCCATCGGTCACCATCAGAGTCTTGCCGATGTAGTCCTTCAGGTTCGGGAAACGCTCTACGGTCGTCACGACATTTTCATTGAGAACGATATCCTTGCCATCGTAGTTTTCGATCATCCTCGGCGTCACATTGACGGAAGAGGCCTGTTCGGAAGTATCCATATGGGCGTTGAAACCGATGGTCAGATACTGTGGATCTCCCGGCAGATAGCCATAGACGTAGCAGTATTCATCCACCGTGACTTTCTCCAGACCCAGTTCCTTCAGCTGTTCGCCGAGGTGTCTGGCGAGATCCCACTGTCCCGGAGTGCTCGGGAAAGAGGCCGAGTCTTCCTTCGATCCGGTATCGTATTTCACATAGTCAAGCAGTCTTTCTGTAAGCATATCTCATCCTTCCTAGAACAGGGTCATCTGGTTGGAATCGTCCAGTCCCTTCAGGACACCCAGATCATCCAGTTTCTTCATCAGTGTCGTCGACAGCTGCGTACGTTCCACCAGGTCTTCCTTGGACAGGAAGTCCCTTTCCTTGCGGGCAGCGACGATCGATTCCGCAACGTTGTCTCCCAGACCGTCCAGGACCTTGAACGGAGGAATGATCTCACGGGAGTTTTCCGGATTGACGACGAATTCCGTCGCTTCCGAACGGTAGAGATCGATATTGGTCATACGGTAGCCTCGGGAGACCATCTCGTAACAGACTTCCAATGTATCGAAGATATCCTTCTCCTTCTTGTTTGCCTCGCGGGCGTTGATCTTGTGCATCAGATCCTGCATCCGCTGGTAGATCGCATCCGCATCCTTGATCATCGTCTCCAGCTCGTAGGCATCGCAACGCAGAGAGAAATAGGAAACGTAGTAGTATTCCGGATGATAGACCTTGAACCAGGCGACGCGGACCGCCATGATGCAGTAGGCGACCGCATGGGCCTTCGGGAACATGTACTGGATCTTCTTGCAGGAATCGATATACCACTTCGGTACGTCATGTTCCAGCATCTCCTGTTCATATTCCGGCCACTTCGGACATTCGTTGTGCGCGACCTTCCCCTTGCGGACCACTTCCATGATGTCGAAGGCATCCTTGGATTTCAGGTTGTAGGAGATCAGGGTCGACATGATATCGTCACGGCATCCGATGACATCGGACAGCTTGATGCCCGCATGGATCAGATCCTGGGCATTGCCGCGCCAGACGTCCGTTCCGTGGGACAGACCGGAGATCTGTACCAGTTCGGAGAAGACCTTCGGACGGGTCTCTTCGATGGTGTTTCTCGTATTCAGGGTTCCGAATTCCGGCAGACCGGCGGCACCGGTCTCTTCGTGATAGTTCGGATTGACGATATTCAGGGCTTTCGTTGAATAAAACAGGGAAAGGACCTTCTCGTCGTTCATCGGGATGGACTTGACGTCGATGCCCGAGATCTTTTCAAACAGTCTCATCGCCGTCGGGTCGACATGACCGAGGATATCGAACTTCAGTAGATTATCAGAGAAGTCGTGATATTCGAAATGGGTGGAGCGCCAGGCGGCGTTCTTGTCGTTGGCCGGATACTGGATCGGCGTGACATCTTCGATCTCCATGTCGTCCGGAAGCACGACGATACCTCCGGCATGCTGGCCGGTGGTACGCTTGACGTCGACGCAGCCCGAAGCCAGACGCTGACGCTGGGCTCTCGACATGTTGAGGATATTCTTTTCTTCGCAATAGCCGGATACGTAGCCGAACGCGGTCTTTTCCGCAACGGTGGAGATCGTTCCGGCACGGAAGACGTTGTCTTCTCCGAAGATCTCTCTGGTAAACAGATGGGCTTTCGGCTGGTAGTCACCCGAGAAGTTCAGGTCGATATCCGGGATCTTGTCGCCGTGGAAACCCAGGAAGGTCTCGAACGGGATGTTCTGACCGTCCCCTCTCATGCGGCTGCCGCAGTCCGGACAGTTCTTATCCGGAAGGTCGTATCCGGAAGCCACGTTCTTCATCCAGATGAGCTTGTGGCACTTCGGACAGATGTAGTGCGGCGGCATCGGGTTGACTTCGGTGATATCCGAGAACGTTGCGACCAGAGAAGATCCGACGGATCCTCTCGAACCGACGATGTATCCGTCGTCGTTGGACCGCTTGACCATCAGATGGCAGACGAAATAGATGACGCCGTAGCCGTTGCCAATGATGGCGTTGAGTTCCGTTTCGATCCGATCTTCGATGAACGGATCGAGTTTTTCTCCGTAGAGCTTATGGGCGTTGTACCAGACGAATTCCTTCAGGTACTCGTCGGCGGAAATGACGTCGTATCTTTCTGTAAAAGGTTCTTCGATGATATTGCAGCGTCGGGCGACGGCGATCGCATCATCGATCTTCGGCGGACGCAGTTCATCGGAGAACGGCTTGATGCTGTCGCACATGTCGGCGATCCTGTTGGTATTGGTGATGACGTATTCTCTGGCTTTTTCTTCATCTCCGAGCCATCCGAACGCTTCCAGCATCTCCTTCGTGCTCAGGAAACGCTGGTCCGGAGTGACCTGTTTCGCTCTCTTTTCCCTGTCGTAGAGATACAGCGGGTGATGCGCTCCGCCGATGGCCTGGGCAGAGATGTAGACGTCTCTGAGGATCTTTTCATCCCTGTGAATGTAGTGGACGTCCCCGGTCGCGACAATGATCTTGTTCTGTCTGGTGGCTTCCTCGATAATGTCTTTCAGATAGACCATCAGCCTTTCCTTGTCGAAAAGCTCCCTGTCTTCATAGAGGTAGCGGTAGTTTTCCAGAGGCTGGATCTCGATATAGTCGTAGAAAGAGATCGCCTTGGCCAGATCCTCCTTGGAACGGGTCGAAGCCATTTCGAAGACTTCTCCGTTGAAACAGGCGGAGCCGATCAGCAGGTTCTCCCTGTGGGCGTTGATCGTATCCCGGAAGATGCGCGGCTCGGCGATGAATTCCGAATCCGCACCGGCTTTGGCGTTGGCCTTGCCGAAGACCGCCAGA